>Ga0256839_1000701_pt1 | contig 42997 bp, 37 predicted proteins | sample 354166metaG_FD_185968 | JGI IMG/M metagenome (GOLD analysis project Ga0256839, IMG submission 185968) | Hydrothermal vent microbial communities from Mid Atlantic Ridge, Atlantic Ocean - 354-166 | ecosystem: Environmental > Aquatic > Marine > Hydrothermal vents | place: Atlantic Ocean: Mid...
TGTCGGGTTAAGATAAATCGTAACTACTCACTCCCCAGATGGCGGAATAGTCGCTATGCGTCATTCCCGCATGGGGTAAGCGGGAATCCAGTGGTTTGACCGACATGGATTCCGGGGGTTAATACGATAAATCAAACACCATGAAATGTCACAGCTTCCCTGGCCCATGAACCGGTTCAAAAATAAATCCATGCCTCGGCTATACACGCAATGGATGTTTTTCCCATGTCGCACTGGAGCATAGACGACGCGCGCAAGACCTATAATATCGCCCACTGGGGCGGTGGTTATTTCGATGTCGATGAACAAGGGCATGTCATCGCCCGTCCTGACCGCCAGCGGCGGGATGCGGTCATCGATCTCCATACGCTGGCCGCGGAGCTGGATGCCCAGGGACTTTCCACGCCGGTTCTGGTACGTTTCACCGATATTCTTCGCGACCGCGTGGACACCTTGTGCGATGCCTTTTCCTGGGCCATGGAAAAACACGGCTACCAGGGCGCCTACACTGCCGTCTATCCCATCAAGGTCAATCAGCAGAGCAGTGTGGTGGAAGAGATCACCGTCCATGGCGGGCACCGCGTGGGGCTGGAGGCTGGCAGTAAGCCGGAATTGCTGGCCGTACTGGCCCTGGCGGGCGACAATGGCGGTATCATCGTCTGCAATGGTTACAAGGACAGGGAATATATCCGCCTCGCACTCATGGGGCGCCTGCTGGGCAAGCGCATCTTTCTCGTCGTCGAAAAGCTCTCGGAGCTGGACCATGTGATCGCCGCCTCCCGTGAACTGGACATCGCGCCCCTCATCGGGGTGCGCATCCGCCTGTCTTCCATCGGCAAGGGGAAATGGCAGAATACCGGCGGCGAGAAATCCAAGTTCGGTTTTTCTCCCGGAGAATTGCTGCGCCTGGTGCAGCGCCTGCGCAAGGCCGGGCGCATCGAGGCCCTGCAGATGTTGCATGTCCACCTGGGTTCTCAAATCGCCAATATCCGTGATATCCAGCCGGCCATGCGCGAGGCCGCGCGGTATTACGCGGAACTGCGCCGTCTCGGGGCGCCCATCTCCTGCGTGGACGTGGGCGGAGGCCTGGGCATCGATTACGAAGGCACCCATTCCCGCAGCTTCTGCTCCATGAACTACACGGTGAGGGAGTATGCCAACAACGTGGTCCATGCCCTGTGGGAGATCTGCCGCGACGAGGGGTTGCCCCACCCTCACATTCTGACCGAATCCGGGCGCGCCATGACCGCCCACCATGCCGTGCTTATCACCAATGTCATCGAGGTGGAGCAGGCGCCCGGAGAACATTGTGATCCGGATATGGCAGAGGATGCCCCCCAGGTGCTCCAAGACCTGGCTCAGGCCCTGCATGGGCTTTCCTCCCGCTCCGCCATCGAGTGCTATCACGATGCCGGGCACTGGCTGGCCCTCAGCCAGGACCTGTATATCCATGGCATGCTCACCATCGAACAGCGGGCACGGGCGGAGCAGTTGTACTACGCCATCTGCCGCGCCGTCTACAAGCTGCTGAGACCGGGTTCCCGCACCCACCGCGAGGTGCTGGACGAATTGAACCAGAAGCTTGCCGACAAGTATTTCTGCAATTTTTCACTCTTCCAGTCTTTGCCCGACGTGTGGGCCATCGAGCAGATCTTTCCCATCATGCCCCTGCGCGGGCTTGATCAGCGCCCCGAGCGGCGCGCCCTCATCAAAGACATCACCTGTGACTCCGACGGGCGCATCGACGCCTACGTGGACGAGGCCGGGATCGAGAGCACCCTCCCCTTGCATTTGCCTGAAGCAGGCGGGGATTACTTGCTGGGTTTCTTTCTGGTGGGCGCCTACCAGGAAATTCTCGGCGACATGCACAATCTGTTCGGAGATACCCATGCCGTCAATGTGGCGTTGAAGCCTGCTGGCGACGGCTATCGGATCACCGGGATCCAGCATGGGGATACGGTGGATGACATGCTTCGTTATGTCCACTACGACAGCGAGCGGCTGATGCGTATCTTTGAGCGCAAGATCGCTGAGGCGGGGCTGAGCGAAACACAGCGGGCGATTTGTCTTGAAACACTGCAGACTGGCTTGGCTGGTTATACCTATCTGGAAGAGTGAGACGGTATCACGTCTTGATTTTCAACATGACAAAGTCGATATGGTTGTTTTTCAGCTTCCTGCGCGCTTTCTTCATCAGCTTGATATCGGTGAAGGGACCGAGGCGCACGCGGTGCCAGGTGTTGCCGCTTTTATTGACCACGGCTTCAATTCTTGCTTCCAGGCCCAGCAGGGCGAGGCGCGCCTTGAGGGCGTCGGCATCGGCGTGGTTTCTGAATGAGCCGACTTGCAGAATGTAAGTGCCGCTGCGGTCGACTTTCGGTAACAGGCTGAGGGCCTGTTCCAGCTCCTCGTCGGTGATCTCTACCTCCATTTCCTCCAGCATGGTATAGAAATCGAAACGCTTCTGCGGCGTGACATCGTCCGGCGGCGGAGGTTCTTCCTGTTTCACGGGCTGGGGGGCGGGGGACGGTTTTTCTGAGCTGGCGGTGGTTGCCAGCCGGGGAGGATCAGACTGGAGGGTGGCAGCCTGGTAGAAGTAGACCCCCAGGCCGATGACGAGGCCGATGCCCAGGCCGGCGCCCAGCCATATCCAGTTGCCATGGGCCGATGGGGATTTGCGCTTTTTCTTCCGGGTTGCCGCTTTGTGTTTGCGCGCCATGGCTACATGGTTTCAGGGGCGCTCACGCCCAGCAGGGCGAGGCCGTTGTGGATGACCTGACGGGTGGCCAGTATCAGCGTCAGGCGGGCGTTGCGCAGCGCCTCGTCGTCGACGATGAAGGGGTGGGCATTGTAATAGGTGTGCAGGGCATTGGCCAGGTCGCGCAGGAAATAAGCCACTTGGTGGGGTTCGTGGCTCATGGCCGCGCTTTCGATGGTTTCCGGATAACGGGCGAGCAGCATCATCAAGGCCTGTTCATGGTCTTCCACGAGGCGCGGCAGATGGGCCAGACCCTGGGCCTCGTCCAGCGTCAGCCCTTTTTCCTCCAGTTGGCGCATGACGCTGCAGATGCGCGCGTGGGCGTACTGGATGTAATAGACGGGATTGTCGCTGGACTGCGACTTGGCCAGGTCCAGGTCGAAGTCCATGTGCTGCTCGCATTTGCGCATCACGTAGAAGAAGCGCGCCGCGTCGTTGCCCACTTCCTCGCGCAGTTCGCGCAGGGTGACGAACTGCCCGCTGCGGGTGGACATGGCGACCTTTTCGCCGCCGCGGTAGAGATTGGCGAATTGCACCAGCAACACGTCGAGGCGCTCCGGCGAGTCCCCCAGTGCGGCAAGCGCCGCCTTGACGCGGGGCACGTAGCCGTGATGGTCGGCGCCCCAGATATCGATGACGCGGTCGAAGCCGCGTTCCAGCTTGTCCATATGGTAGGCGATGTCGTGGGCGAAATAGGTGGCCTGGCCGTTTTCACGGATGAGCACGCGGTCCTTTTCGTCGCCAAAACTGCTGGAACGGAACCACCACGCGCCGTCCCGCTCATAGACGTGTCCGCTCAGCTTGAGGCGCTCCAGCGCGCGGTCCACTATGCCCTGCGCCACCAGCGACCGCTCGGAGAACCATTCTTCGTAAGCGACGCCGAAGTCCAGCAGATCCTCGCGGATGTCGTCGAGGATGGCCTGCAGGCCGAAGTCGAATACCGTGCGGTAATCCGCCTCGCCCAGAAGCTGCTTGCAGCGCTGGATGAGGGCGTCGATATGGGTTTCCTTGTCTCCGCTGCCATCCCCTTGCGCATCAGGAGGCAGCTTGTCCATCACCGCGCCAGCTGGCTGGTGAAAGATGCGCTCATGTTTCCGCATCAGCGCGCTGGCGATGTCGATGACATACTGGCCCTGGTAGCCGTTGCTGGGAAAGGTAATGGGCTCGCCCAATTGCTCCAGGTAACGCAGCCACAGGCTGGTGGCCAGGATGTCCATCTGGCGCCCCGCGTCGTTGACGTAATATTCGCGATGGACGCGGAATCCCGCCGCCACCAGCAGGTCGGCCACCGCGGCGCCATAGGCCGCGCCGCGGCCATGTCCCACGTGCAGGGGGCCGGTGGGATTGGCGGAGACGAATTCCACTTGTACGAATTGTCCATTGCCTGCCGTACTGTGCCCGTAGGCCTCTCCGGCTTCCAGGATCTGCGCCACCACCGCGTGGAAGGCATGAGGCGCCAGGTGGAAATTGATGAAGCCGGGGCCGGCAATCTCGATCTTGTCGATGTGGTCCGAGGCGGGCAGGGCGGCCTGGATGCGCACGGCCAGATCCCGCGGCTTGCAGCGCGCGGTTTTGGCCAGCACCATGGCGATATTGCAGGCATAGTCGCCATGGGCCTTGTCGCGGGCGCGTTCGATGCGGATCTCCGGGGCGAGGTCCTGGTCCAGGACGCCTTCCCGCCGCAGGCGGCGGAGGGCCTGGGAGATCAGTTGTTCCAGATGGTGTTTCATGACGTTCAGGGCGTTGTGGCCGGCGAAAAGGGCTTATTATCCCGGTTGCCGGACACGATGCAACTAAAACATCTCCTGGGGATCCACATCCAGCGACCAGCGCACCTTGCGCGCGCCGGGCAGGCCCTCCAGGACGGGGATGAGGGCCTTGAGCAACAGATGCAGGGCGCGCCGCTGTGTGCTCAGCAGCAGAAGCTGGGCGCGGAAACGTCCGGCCCGCTTCTCCATGGGGGCCGTGACCGGGCCCAGCAGGCGCACCCCCTCGGGAGACAGCGCCGTGGCCTGGTGGTGTAAGGCCTGCAGGAACCGCCGTGGCAAGGCCTGGTCGAGGGCCTCCGCCCTGAACAGCGCCAGATTTCCACAGGGTGGCAGTTGCGCCAGGCGCCGTTCCTCCAGCAGCATCCTGGAGAAGCCCTGGTAGTCATGGGACAGGAGGGGACGGAAGGCGGGATGGTCCGGATAATGGGTCTGGATATAGACCTCGCCGGGTTTGTCCGCGCGGCCGGCGCGCCCCGCCACCTGCAATATGAGTTGCCCCATCCTTTCGATGGCGCGGAAATCGGCGCCGAACAGCCCCTGGTCCGCGTTCAGAATGCCCACCAGGGTGATATTGGGGAGGTGATGTCCCTTGGCGATCATCTGGGTGCCCAGAAGAATCTGCCGCCCCCCTTCGTGGATGCGCTGGAGCAGGGCCTGCATGGCGCCCTTGCGGCGGGTGCTGTCGCGGTCGATGCGGATGATCTCTGTTTTCGGGAACTGTGCCTGCAGGGCTTCCTCTATCCGCTCCGTGCCTTGTCCCAGGGCGAGCAGGTCGGGGGCCTCGCACTGGGGGCACTGCGCGGGCGGGGCTTGTTGCGCATCACAATGGTGGCAATGCAGGCGGTGGCGGGAACGGTGCAGAATCATATGGGCGTCGCAACGCGGACACAGGGCGATCCATCCGCAGCCCGGACAGAACAAGGTGGGCGCATAGCCGCGCCGGTTCAGGAACATCAGCACCTGGTTGTCTTGTTCCAGGTGGGTTTTGACCGCTTTCAGCAGCGCGGGGGAGAGGTCGTTTTCGTGTCCGCCGGCGCGCATGTCGAGCAGGTGGATGGTCGGCGGCCGGGCGTTGCCGATGCGCTCCCGCAGCATCAGCCGCCGGTATCGCCCCTGCCCGGCATTGTGCAGGCTTTCCAGGGAGGGGGTGGCCGAGCCCAGTACGACGGGGACGGCCTCCTGCCGGGCGCGCATCACCGCCAGATCACGGGCGTGGTAGCGGAATCCGTCTTGTTGCTTGAAGGAGGGGTCGTGCTCTTCGTCGATAATGCAGATGCCGGGTCTCAGCAATGGGGTGAAGACGGCCGAGCGGGTGCCGATGACGACGCCGGCCTCGCCATCGCGGGCCAGCAGCCAGGCGTGCAGGCGCTCCTTGTCGCTGAGGCCGGAATGCAGTACCGCCACCGGCGCCCGCACATGGTCGGCGAAGCGCGCCACCAACTGGGGTGTGAGGCCGATTTCCGGTATGAGCACCAGGGCCTGTCTGTTCTGGGCGATCACCTGATCGATGACGTTCAGATAGACCTCGGTCTTGCCGCTGCCGGTGATGCCGTCGAGGAGAAATGCGGCAAACCCGCCCAGACGATCACAGATGGCCTCCACGGCGCCGGTCTGGTCAGGGTTGAGCCGGAAGGGCCGGTAGTCGGGGTCGGATTCCTTGATGGCGCGCGCGGGCGACGTTTTTTTGTTTCTATATATCAGTCCTTTATCAATAAGTGCGCGTACGGTGATGCGCCAGCGGGCATCATGGTGAAGCAGCTGCGCCTCACTGGCGCCATCCGGGTGGCGGCGCAGGAAGGTCACCATGGCGGCCTGCTTGGGCGCGCGCGAAAGGTCGCCAGGGTCAGAATCCAGGCCCGCCTCCGTCAGGTGATAGCGGTAAGACACCATCTTCTCAGGGCGCGCGCCCTGACGCAGGGGGGGTGGCAGACTGCTGAAAATCACCTCGCCGAGAGGGTGGTGATAATAGCTGGCCGCCCACTGGAATAATTTCAGGGTGGCATCCGGGAGCACGGGCCGGTCGTCCAGCACCTCCAGGATAGTTTTGAGTTCATATCCTGCTTGCCCGTCGCCAGCGCCAGCATCCACCACCATGCCGATTTTCGTGGTGCGCCCGAAAGGCACGCGCACGCGCGTGCCCGCTCGCAGGGCCGAGGGGTGGGATTGCGGTGGGAGATAGTCGTAGACCTGATGCAGCGGGGCAGGGACTGCGACCTTGATAATACCCTGCCTTTCGTACATGGGGGGCGACTGTAGCACGGAAATGTGTCTATCGCATCAGAAAATATGGGTCTGCAGGGCCGTGGGCCAACCGTTTGGGAGTACGAAAATTTGGCGTCCAATTAGGAGTATTCTTACGTGTTATGCCTAAGCTGTTGACCCAAAATGGGTTTGGCGGTTTTCCACAATTTCTGTGGATAACTCTGTGAATGAAATGGGGTCATGTGACCCAAAGCCGCATGGTTATTGGCATTCTGTCATTTTGGCGACAAAAAAGGCAAAACTTTATTGTCCATGTAAAACAATATGTTAAATATATCCTACAGGCGTGTGCCCATGCCTGACAGAGGGGATGTGTCAAAAAATCAACAAACTGCCCGTCTTGTGCATAAGATCAAAAGTCAAGCCCTTATTCACAAGTCCTTCGCGATCCAATTACATTAATTTTAATAGGGTTTTACGATGACGAGAATGACGATGAGAACGAGAAACAGCACGGGGATTTCATTGAGCCAGCGGAAAAATCGGTGGCTGCGCCGGTTCCGGCCGGCCTTGAAGTCCAGCAGCAGTTTGCCACAGTAGATGTGATAGACCACCAGGAGGAGCACCAGCATCATCTTGGTGTGAATCCACCCTGCGGAGGAATAGGCCGCCCAGGCATAATCCACCAGCATCCATATCCCGAAGCCGATGGTCAGGAGCGCGCCGGGCGTCATGATGCCGAAGAAAAGCTTGCGCTCCATGACCTTGAAACGCTCGTCGCTGACGGTGTCGTCACTCTGCGCGTGGTAGACGAACAGGCGCGGCAGATAGAACAGACCGGCGAACCAGGTGACCATGAAGATAACGTGCCAGGCCTTGACCCAGATCATCTCATTGCGTGCCAGCTGTTTGTTTCCATGGGCGTCAATATACTGGGGATCCCGGGCCTTTGACAAACATTATCCGCGCCATGCACCGTCTGGCCTGAAACTGAATCCATGGATTCAGGTTGAAATGAGCGCCTGGGCATGTCTAAGATCAATACACTTGTCTGGAAGAGGGAGCAGAAAAATCCATGGCGGTGGTATCGCGGGAGATGGCGCGGGACGAGACTTGGCCGGCGCGGCTGGCATTGCGTCTGGCGCGGCGTGGGGAGGGTACGGTATTGGTCGATCGCAGGCATCACGGCCCCCTGCGCGTTCAACGGCCCTTCTATCCGGAAGGGAAAGAGGTCTGTCATGTGTATGTGCTCCATCCACCGGGCGGCTTTGTGTCTGGCGACGATCTGGAAATGCATATCCAGGTCGATCCAGAGGCGTGGGGCTTGATAACCACCCCGGGAGCAGGAAAATTTTACCGCCACGGCGGAGGGTTGCCGGCCTCACAGACCCAGCTTCTGGCCGTTGCCGCGGGCGGAACGCTGGAATGGCTGCCGCAGGAGAGCATATTCTACAACGGCGCTCATGCCCGGATGCTCACCCGCGTGGAAGTGGCGGAGGGGGCGAATTTCATCGGCTGGGATATCACCTGCCTGGGAAGGCCCGCCAGCGACGAAGCGCTGATTCGCTGCCAGATCCGTCAACGTTTTGAGTTGTGGAGAGAAAACACCCCCTTGTGGGTGGAGCGCAGCCGCTACAGCGATCATTGCGCGGTTGTGGATGCCAAATGGGGCTTGGAGGGACAATGTGTTGTTGGTACGCTGGTGTGCACGAACCGGCAGCGGCGCGTGGTCGATGACATACGCCGTGAGGTGAGTGCCGCCGGAGCGGCGCTTTTCTCCGTCACGCAACTGGATGAGGTGTTGGTGTGCCGGTATCTCGGCACCCAGGCGCGGGAGGCGCGCGCCTGCCTGGGAGAGGCCTGGCGCTTGTTGCGCAGGGCCGTTCTGGGGCGGGAGGCAATGGCGCCGCGGATCTGGATGACTTGAGGGGAGACTATGGAGCTATCACCACGAGAAAAAGACAAGCTGTTGATTTTTACCGCCGCGCTGCTGGCCGAGCGCCGCAAGGCCCGTGGTTTGAAATTGAATTATCCCGAGGCGGTCGCCTATATCTCGGCGGCCATCATGGAGGGCGCCCGGGATGGCAGGACCGTTGCGGAGCTGATGCACTACGGCGCCACCCTGCTGGGGCGCGACGATGTCATGGAAGGCGTGGCGGAGATGATTCACGACGTGCAGGTGGAGGCCACCTTTCCCGACGGCAGCAAGCTGGTGACCGTACACAATCCCATCCAGTAGCGAGGACGACGACATGATTCCTGGAGAAGTGATGACCGCCGAGGGCGAGATCGAATTGAACGCCGGCAGGCCCACCGTCCGCTTGACGGTCGCCAATTCGGGGGACCGGCCCATCCAGGTGGGCTCCCATTACCATTTTTTCGAGACCAATCCGGCCCTCTCTTTCGACCGCCATGCGGCCAGGGGCTTTCGCCTGAACATACCCGCCGGCACCGCGGTGCGCTTCGAGCCCGGGCAGAGCCGTGATGTGGAACTGGTGGCCTACGGCGGGGCGCGCCAGGTCTATGGCTTCCGCGGCGAGGTGATGGGTTCCCTGGAGGGCGGGTCATGAGCCGCATCGACCGCCGCGCCTACGCGGAGATGTTCGGGCCCACGGTGGGAGACCGCGTGCGCCTCGGCGACACTGAATTGTGGATCCAGGTGGAGGAGGATCGCACCCTCTACGGCGAGGAAGTGAAGTTTGGCGGCGGCAAGGTCATCCGCGACGGCATGGGGCAGAGCCAGCGCGGGGCCGGCGAGGTGGCGGACACCGTCATCACCAATGCCCTGATCCTGGATCACTGGGGCATCGTCAAGGCCGACATCGGCATCAAGGACGGACGCATCGCCGCCATCGGCAAGGCCGGCAATCCCGACGTGCAGCCGGGGGTGGACATCGTCATCGGGCCCGGCACCGAGATCATCGCCGGGGAGGGCCAGATCGTCACCGCCGGGGCCATCGACGCCCACATCCACTACATCTGTCCGCAACAGGCGGAGGATGCCCTCATGTCGGGCATCACCACCATGCTGGGCGGCGGCACGGGACCCGCCGCGGGCACCAACGCCACCACCTGCACGCCGGGGCCCTGGTATATCGAGCGCATGTACCAGGCAGTGGAGGCCCTGCCCCTCAATTTCGGTTTCCTGGGCAAGGGCAACGCCAGTCTGCCCGGCCCCCTGCGCGAGCAGCTCGAGGCCGGGGCCATGGGCCTCAAGCTCCACGAGGACTGGGGCACCACGCCCGCCGCCATCGACAACTGCCTGGCCGTGGCGGAGGCCTACGATGTGCAGGTGGCCATCCACACGGACACCCTCAACGAATCGGGCTTCGTGGAGGACACCCTGGCCGCCTTCAAGGGTCGCGCCATCCATACCTATCACACCGAGGGCGCCGGCGGCGGCCACGCCCCGGACATCATCAAGGCCTGCGGCGAGGACAACGTGCTGCCCTCCAGCACCAATCCCACCCGGCCCTACACGGTCAACACCATCGACGAGCATCTGGACATGCTCATGGTGTGCCACCATCTGGATGCGGGCATCGCCGAGGACGTGGCCTTCGCCGAGTCGCGCATCCGCCGCGAGACCATTGCCGCTGAGGACATCCTCCACGACCTGGGCGCCTTTTCCATGATCGCATCGGACTCCCAGGCCATGGGACGCATCGGCGAGGTGATCTGCCGCACCTGGCAGACGGCGCACAAGATGAAAGTGCAGCGCGGGCCGCTGCCGGAGGACAATGCGCAGCACGACAATTTCCGCGCGCGGCGCTATGTGGCCAAGTACACCATCAACCCGGCCATCACCCACGGCATCGCCCACGAGGTGGGTTCCATCGAGGCGGGCAAGCTGGCCGATCTGGTGCTGTGGAAACCGGCCTTCTTCGGCGTCAAGCCCGCCATGATCGTCAAGGGCGGGATGATCGCCGCCGCCCCCATGGGCGACCCCAATGCCTCCATCCCCACGCCCCAGCCCGTGCACTACCGGCCCATGTTCGGCGCCCTGGGCGGTGCGCGCAGTGCGACCTGCGTGAGTTTCATGTCGCGGGCGGCCGTCGAGGCCGGGGTCCCCGAAAAACTGGGGCTGCGCAAGCAGACGGCCGCCGTGCGGGGTTGCCGTGCCGTGCGCAAGCAGGATCTCATTCACAATACCTACCAGCCCGTGATGGAAGTGGATGCCCAGACCTATGAGGTGCGCGCCGATGGCGCACTGCTGACCTGCGAGCCGGCCGGGGTGTTGCCATTGGCTCAGCGCTATTTTTTATTCTGAGCAGTGCATGAGTTCAGGCGAGTGACGTTCTCAGGGGAGGCGGCGGATGCCACGCTGACCCTCCCCCATGCGCTCAGGCAGCGTAGCCGCCAACGGGTGCGCCTGGATAATGGCGGGGATGCCCGGTTGTATCTGGCGCAGGGCACGGTGCTGAGGCACGGTGACAGGCTGGTCAGCACGGATGGCCTGATAGTGGAGGTCAGGGCGGCCGCGGAGACAGTCTCGACCGTGCGCTGTGGAAGGGCGCGGGATCAGGCGCAAGTATGCTATCACCTGGGAAACCGGCATGTGGATATACAGATCGGTGAGGGATGGGTGCGTTACCTCCATGATCATGTGCTGGATGACATGATGAGCAGGCAGGGGTACGAGGTCATCGTGGAGCAACGCCCGTTTGAGCCATTGACGGGCGCCTATGCGGCCATGGGTCGCGGGGAGCGGGATGACTCCGCCTCGTAGCGCACAATCCTTGTTGAGGCTGTTGCAACTGGTGAGCCCCACCTTGCCGGTAGGCGCATATGCATACTCCGGGGGGTTGGAGCATGCCGTTTCAGCGGGCTGGGTGCGGGACCGGGTTCTGGCCCGTGACTGGATCACCGGGCTTGCCGAGCACAGTTTGAGTGCCCTCGACTTGCCGGTTCTGTGCCGCATGTACCGCGCCTGGCAGGATGATGACATGCCCCGGGTCCAATGGTGGAACCATTTTCTGGCGGCGTCACGCGAGTCGGCCGAGTTGCTTGCCGAGGACCGGCAGCTGGGAGCGGCCCTTTGCCGCCTGTTGCGGGATCTGGAAGTGGAGAGGGCGCTCATTTGGCCCGGGCAAGAGAAGGCATGTTGGGCCGCTATGTTCAGCCTGGCCGCACAGTACTGGGATATCGGCGAGATGGAGATGCAGGAGGGTTATTTGTGGGCCTGGTGCGAGAACCAAGTGGCCGCGGCCATCAAGCTTGTGCCCCTGGGGCAGACAGATGGACAGCGTATTCTGTCGGAGTGTGCTGAGCGGATTCCAGGCTGGGTTGCGCTCAGCCGCGGAATCGGCAATGACGAAATCGGACAGGTGGCGCCAGCGCAGGCCATTGGCAGTGCGCTTCATGAGCAGCAATACAGCCGCTTGTTCCGGTCCTGACTATTAACCCGGCAACAATATATTAACCCGGCAACAAATATTGTTGCCGGGTTAATGAGAGGGAGAGGCAAATGAGTGATGGAGTTCCGTTGCGGGTCGGTATCGGTGGCCCGGTCGGTTCGGGCAAGACGGCTCTGGTGGATACGCTGTGCAAGCATCTGCGTGACCGCTACCAGATTGCGGTGGTGACCAACGACATCTATACCCAGGAGGATGCCCGGTTCCTGGTGCGCAGCGAGGCGCTGGACGCGTCACGAATCATCGGCGTCGAGACGGGAGGCTGCCCCCATACGGCCATCCGCGAAGATGCCTCCATGAATCTCTCGGCAGTCTCCGATTTGCAACAGCGTTTTCCCGGCCTCGACGTCGTACTGGTGGAAAGCGGCGGCGACAATCTCAGCGCCACATTCAGTCCTGAGTTGGCGGATCTCATGATCTATGTCATCGACGTATCGGCCGGTGACAAGATACCCCGCAAGGGAGGGCCTGGCATCACCCGTTCTGATTTGCTGGTGATCAACAAGATTGACCTTGCCCCTTATGTGGGCGCTTCCCTGGAGGTTATGGCGCGCGATGCGCGCAAGATGCGCGGCGAGCGGCCCTTCGTGTTTTCAAATATGAAAACCGGGGCGGGCGTCGACGAGGTGATACGCTTCATCGTGCACCAGGGAATGCTCCAAGACTGAGCGAATCTTGCCGGATCACGCTTTCTCACCCAGCCTTTCAAGCCGAACTGTTTCTTCTGCACCGTCTTGATGCGTGGCGCGTTCGTCGCGCACAGATATAGCGCGTCTCGGGTTTTTTTTATGTCAGGGTGTTTTAATATTCTTCTTTAATTTCATTTAGTTAAAAAAGATTTCTGTTGTAGGCATGGTGTTTGCAAAAGGAGTCGGTGCACGATTTTGACAATAAACACAAATATTTCTAAGTTCGGGAGGTTTTATGAAGCGCCACCTATATCCGGTTGCACTGGCTTTTACCGTTGCAACTGTTTCAACGCCCTGGATGATCTCTGCTGCTCATGCCGGCGGCATGATCAAGATCGATGACACGAAGTGGGTCAGCGTCGGTGCCGGTCTGCGCACCAGTTTCAACGCCGTCGACAAGGGCGCGCCCAATGGGAATGATCGTTCCAAGGATTTCAAGGTCGATGGCATGCGTCTGTACGTCAATGGCCAGGTCCATGAAAACATCAAGCTGGAATTCAATACGGATCGTTCCACTGATTCCGCGGGAGACGAAAATATTCGTGTCCTCGACGCCCTGGTGAAATTCGAGTTTTCAGATGTCTTCAATATCTGGATGGGCCGCATGCTGCCGCCCAGTGACCGTTCCAATCTGGATGGCCCTTACTACCTGAATACCTGGAACTTTCCTCTTGCACAGGCCTATCCCTCCATCTTTGCCGGACGTGACGATGGCGCCGCTGTATGGGGGCAGGTCAATGGCGGTCAGTTCAAGTATCAGCTTGGCGCCTTCGAAGGCACCGAGGGTGCGTCCAACGTGGACGACAACCTGCTCTATGCCGCGCGCTTCGTCTACAACTTCTGGGATCCTGAGCCCGGTTATTACAACAGCAGCACCTATTACGGCGCCAAGGATGTGCTGGCCATCGGTGTTGTGTATCAGACCCAGGGCGATGCCGCCGCGACTGGTGATTTTACCGGCTGGAGTATCGATGGCCTGATGGAAAAGAAACTCGGCAACGAGGGTGTCGTGAGCCTGGAGGGAACCTACTACGACTATGAAAGCAATCCTGTGCTGGGTGGCCTGGATGGCACAGGTTATTTCGTATTGGGCGCCTATCTGATTCCCGGCAAGGCGGGTATGGGACAGTTTCAGCCTGTAGCGCGTTACCAGTATCTCGATGTCGATGGTGGTAGTGAAACCACCAACTGGGAGGTCGGCGCCAACTACATCATCGATGGCCACAATGCGCGCGTATCCCTGGTCTACAGTAACACGGAAGTGGATAGCGGCACGGTCAACATGGACAGCGATGCGTTGCAGCTCGGTATACAGATCCAGATCTGATTCCAACAAGCATATAGTGACAGTCGAGGTAATTTTCATGAAATCATTTAGAGAAAAGACAATAAAACGCGCTGTTGGCGCCGTAGCAGGCGTGGCATTGGGTATGGCGGCCATGGCGGCCCAGGCCGCCGATACCATCAAGGTCGGCGTACTGCACTCCCTGAGCGGCACCATGGCCATCAGCGAAACCACTCTCAAGGACACCGTCCTGATGATGGTGGATGCGCAGAACAAGAAAGGCGGTGTCCTGGGCAAGAAGCTGGAGGCCGTGGTGGTGGATCCGGCGTCCAACTGGCCCTTGTTCGCGGAGAAGGCCCGCGAGCTGCTGCAGAAAGAAAAGGTGGACGTGGTGTTCGGTTGCTGGACCTCTGTTTCCCGCAAGTCCGTACTGCCGGTATTCGAGGAACTCAACGGGTTGTTGTTCTATCCCGTACAGTACGAAGGCGAGGAATCATCGAAGAATGTCTTCTACACCGGCGCCGCGCCCAATCAACAGGCAATTCCCGCCGTGGATTACCTGATGAACGACGTGGGCGTTAAGCGCTGGGTTCTGGCCGGTACGGACTATGTCTATCCTCGCACCACCAACAAGATCCTGGAGGCCTACCTGAAGTCCAAGGGCGTCAAGGACGAGGACATCATGATCAACTACACGCCCTTCGGTCATTCCGACTGGCAGAGCATCGTGTCCGATATCAAGAAATTCGGCTCCGCCGGCAAGAAGACGGCGGTGGTGTCCACCATCAACGGTGACGCCAACGTACCCTTCTACAAGGAGCTGGGCAACCAGGGTATCGCGGCCGAGGACATTCCCGTGGTCGCTTTCTCCGTGGGCGAGGAGGAATTGTCGGGTATCGACACCAAGCCGTTGGTGGGGCATCTCGCGGCATGGAACTATTTCATGAGCGTGGATACGCCCGAGAACGAGGCCTTCATCGAGCAGTGGCACAATTTCATCAAGGATGAGAACCGCGTCACCAACGATCCCATGGAGGCGACCGTGATCGGTTTCAATATGTGGGTCAAGGCTGTCGAGAAGGCCGGCACCACCGATGTGGATGCCGTTGAGCAGGCCATGATCGGTATCTCTGTGCCCAACATGACGGGCGGCATGGCCGTGATGAACAAGAACCATCACCTGTCCAAGCCGGTATTGATCGGAGAGATCCAGGAAGACGGCCAGTTCGACGTGGTATGGGAAACGGAAGGCACCGTGCCTGGTGATGCTTGGTCCGATTACCTGCCGGGAAGCCGTGATATCATTGCCGACTGGACGCCCCCCATCAAGTGCGGTAATTACAACACCAAGACCAAGAAGTGTTCCGGTCAGAACTTCTGATTTGAGATCGAGGTCGTGCCTGGGTGCTGCTGTTGAATACGGCAGCACCCGGGGTATTTATTGCCTGGTTTCCTGTAAAGCGCGCATCGTTTTACGGATCAAGTAGGTTTCAATCGTCACCCATGTACAGTTTTCGAAAACATTCCGTTTTTTTCTCTCTGCTGATATTGCTGGGCTTGTGCGGTTTTTCACTGCCGGCCGTGGCGGATTTCGATGCGGCAGTGCAGGCGCTCAACAGCAAATCTTTTTCCAAAAAGGCTGATGCGATCATCGCGCTGGCGGAAACAGGTGATGAAAAGGCGCCGGTTGTGTTGCAGGCAATGCTGGACAGCCGCCTGTATTATCGCAAGAGCGATCGTCGCGTGGTCATCGTGGAGAAAATCGACGGCGGGTTTCGCCTCGCTGATGCGGCGACTGCCCAGCCCCTTGGCGAAGCCGGCAGGCGCGCAGTCAAGAAAATCGGGATCAACAACAAATTACGCGGCCTGTTGCGTGACACCCTGGCCCGCCTGAGCCTGACGAGCAAGGATCCGGCACAGCGTCTTGCGGCAGCCAAGATCATGCTGGGAAATGTCAATGCGGCGACCAAGCCGGTTCTCGCTGAAGCACTTGCCCGCGAAACGGATGCGGATATCCGCGAGGTGCTGGAAACGGCGGCCGCCATGTCAGACCTGGAGAATGATGACCGGACAGTGCGATTGCGCGCAGTCCGGCTTCTGGATGGCAGCCTGGAGCCGGAGGTGCGCAACCGCCTGAACCGCCTGCTCGAAATTGAGGCGGATCAAGAGATCGCCGCCGCCGTACAGCAGGCCATCAAAAGCATCGAATTCAAGTTGAAATTCAATGGGTTCATAGAAACCGTGTTTTTTGGCCTGAGCCTGGGCTCGGTATTGCTGCTGGCCGCCATCGGGCTGGCCATCACCTTCGGCGTCATGGGGGTCATCAACATGGCCCATGGCGAGTTGATCATGCTGGGCGCATACACGACCTACCTGGTCCAGTTGCTCATGCCCAACCATATCGAATGGTCCATACTGGTGGCCATTCCTGCCGCCTTTATGGTTTCCGGTTTGTTTGGCATCGCCATCGAGCGCGGCGTCATCCGTTTTCTGTATGGCCGGCCGCTGGAAACCCTGCTGGCCACCTTCGGGGTCAGCCTGCTGCTGCAGCAACTGGTGCGCACCACCGTGTCGGCGCAGAACGTCACAGTGGAGAACCCCGCCTGGCTCAGCGGGTCGCTGGAAATCAATGCCGCCCTGTCCCTGACCTACAACCGCCTCTACATCCTGTTGTTCTGTCTGCTGGTGTTCTTCGCCCTGATGCTGATTCTGAAGAAGACCTCCCTGGGCCTGCAGGTGCGCGCCGTGTCCCAGAACCGCGCCATGGCCCGGGCCATGGGCATACGCAGCAAGTGGGTTGATGCCATGACCTTCGGCCTGGGCTCCGGGATCGCCGGCGTGGCGGGGGTGGCCCTGAGCCAGTTGACCAATGTGGGTCCCAACATGGGCCAGGCCTATATCATCGATTCCTTCATGGTGGTGGTGTTCGGCGGGGTCGGCAACCTGTGGGGCGCCCTGGTGGGGGCCATGTCCCTGGGGGTGGCCAACAAGATCCTGGAGCCCTGGTCAGGCGCCGTGCTGGCCAAGATCCTGGTGCTGGTGTTCATCATCCTGTTCATCCAGAAACGCCCCCGCGGCCTGTTCCCGCAGAAAGGGCGCAACGCGGAGAACTGAGACATGATACTGGGACGCTTCTATCGCAGTGACCGGGGTGGCGCCTTTCTGCTGGCGGGATTGTTTGTGCTGGCCGTCGTGGTGCCGGTGCTGAATCTCGCGGTCCCCGAGTCCTCACCGTTTCATTTGTCCACCTACACCGTCACGCTGATCGGAAAATATTTGTGCTACGCGCTGCTGGCGCTGGCGCTGGATCTGATCTGGGGGTACTGTGGCATCCTCAGCCTGGGCCACGGCGCCTTCTTCGCCCTGGGCGGCTACGCCATGGGCATGTACCTGATGCGCCAGATCGGCGACCGCGGCGTGTATGGCAACCCTGATCTGCCGGACTTCATGGTGTTCCTCAACTGGCAGGAACTGCCCTGGTATTGGCTGGGCTTCGACATGTTCTGGTTCGCCATGCTGATGGTGGTGTTGGTGCCCGGCCTGCTGGCCTTTGTGTTCGGCTGGTTCTCCTTCCGCTCCCGCGTCACCGGCGTGTATCTGGCCATCATCACCCAGGCCCTGACCTTCGCCCTCATGCTGGCCTTCTTCCGCAACGAGATGGGTTTCGGCGGCAATAACGGCATGACGGATTTCAAGGATATTCTCGGTTTCGACCTGCAGGCGGATGGCACCCGGGTCGCACTGTTCCTGGCCTCGGTGATTACTTTGGCCGTCAGCTATGTGATCTGCCGTTTCATCATCAACTCCAAGCTGGGCCGTGTGATCGTGGCCATACGCGATGCCGAGTCGCGCACCCGCTTCGTGGGATACCAGGTGGAGCGCTACAAGTTGTGGCTGTTCGTGTTCTCCGCCGTGCTGGCCGGTATCGCCGGGGCCTTGTACGTTCCCCAGGTGGGTATCATCAACCCCGGCGAGTTTGCACCCCTCAATTCCATCGAGCTGGTGATCTGGGTGGCCGTGGGCGGACGCGGCATGCTCTACGGCGCCGTGCTGGGGGCGCTGCTGGTCAATTACGCCAAGACCTACTTCACGGCCGCCTTTCCCGAGCTGTGGCTGTTCGCCCTGGGCGCCCTGTTCGTGCTGGTGACCATTTTTCTCCCCAAGGGCCTCGTCGGCCTGTGGAAGCGCAAGCGGGACACGGAACCATGAGGCCGCTGGATCCCCTGCGCAAGGCATTGCGCCGTGACCGTGTCTTCGATTTCATGATGCCCCAGGTGGTGTTCAGCCCGGACCTGGACATCAGCCATGGCCCCATCCTGTATCTGGAGGATGTCACGGTCAGTTTCGATGGCTTCAAGGCGCTGAACGATCTCACGCTCTATATCGACGACGGCGAGCTGCGCTGCATCATTGGCCCCAACGGCGCGGGCAAGACCACCATGATGGACGTGATCACGGGCAAGACCCGGCCCGACAGCGGTTCGGTCTTCTTCGGTCAGAAAATCGATCTCCTGCGCCTGTCCGAGACCGACATCGCCCAGGGCGGCATCGGCCGCAAGTTTCAGCGTCCGACGGTATTCGAGAGCCATACGGTGTTCGAGAATCTGGAGCTCTCCCTCGCCGCCGACAAGGGCGTGTGGCCGACCCTTTTCGCCGTGCTCAACAAGGCGCAGCGGGAACGCATCGATGAAATTCTGGAGACCATCGCCCTGACGGGGCAGCGCCATCAACTGGCGGGCACCCTCTCCCACGGACAGAAGCAGTGGCTGGAGATCGGCATGCTGCTGGCGCAGAGTCCCCGCGTGCTGTTGGTGGACGAACCCGTCGCCGGGATGACGCCGCAGGAAACGGAGCGCACCGCGGAACTGCTGGTGTCCCTGGCGGGCAAGCACTCCGTGGTGGTGGTGGAGCACGACATGGAGTTCGTGCGTTCCATCGCCCGCAAGGTGACCGTCCTGCACGAGGGCAGTGTGCTGGCGGAGGGCACCATGGACGAGGTCCAGAACGACCCCCGCGTCATCGAGGTCTACCTGGGGGACTGAGACATGTTGAAGATCGAGGGACTCAATCAATTCTACGGCGAGAGCCATACCTTGTGGGATCTCGCCCTGGAGATTCCGGAGGGATCCTGCACCTGCCTGATGGGACGCAATGGCGTGGGCAAGACCACACTGCTCAAGTCCATCATGGGGTTGGAGGCCGTGTCCTCGGGGCGTATCGTTTTCGACGGCCAGGACATTGCCGGTTTCGACGCCGAACGGCGCGCGCGCATCGGCATCGGCTATGTGCCCCAGGGGCGGGACATCTTCCCCCAATTGACCGTGGAGGAGAACCTGCGCATCGGCCTGCTCGCGCGCCGCGACGGCCTGAAAGAGGTCCCGGCGCGCATCTTCGAACTTTTCCCCGTGCTCAAGGAAATGCTGCAACGGCGTGGTGGCGACCTGTCAGGAGGGCAACAGCAGCAACTGGCCATCGGTCGGGCCTTGGCCATCGATCCCAAACTGCTCATTCTGGACGAGCCCACGGAGGGCATCCAGCCCAATATCGTGCGCCAGATCGGCGACATCATCGTGCGCCTGAACCAGGAAGAGAAACTGACCGTGTTGCTGGTGGAGCAGAAACTGGCCTTCGCGCGCCGCACGGGTCAGCAGTTTCATCTCATGGAGAAAGGCCGCGTGGTCGCCAGTGGCCCGATGACGGATCTCAGCGACGAACTGGTGCATCGCCACTTGGCCGTATAGCAGCCCATAAAACTATCGATCTACTTGAAGATGTAATGGGCCTCGATATCCTGCCGGGTGACAATTCCCTTGATGCTCGCGGCTTGTTGCGCATCTGAAGCCACGCAGGCTGTGTCCAGGCCTTCCTGGTCCAGGGTTTCCAGCGCCTCCTGCAGCGTCGCCTCCAAATCGATGAGCACCGCCTGATAACGCCGGGCGGGGATTTCCAGCAGATTGACACGGTTGTTCTGGGATGAACCCAGGTCATTTTCGACCAGAAATTGCGCCAGGTTACTCGCTGGCATAACAACAGGGTAGGCGTCGTCTTCGTGAATTACGACAATCCATAGAGGATTTTTTTTCAGGATGCCTGTTATCTCGTTGGTGCTTGTCATGGATGTGGTGAGGACAAGGTTTTTTTCCATGATGTGTTTCACCGCCTGGCGGCGCAGTGACTGTGCGATCGGGTCATTGCGAAAATCCAGTCCCCGCTCCTTGATCAGCATGTCGAAGACGGCAGGTTGTTTGAAGATTTCACTGCAGGTCAGGCCGGCGGCAATGACGGCCAGCATGCCCGGCAGTATGATGTGCGGGTCCGCGGTCAGTTCGATGATGGCGATCAATGCCGCCAGGGGGGCTTGCAGGGTGGCGCCCATCATGGCCGCCATGCCGATGACGGCATAGAAGGCGGGACCTGTCACCTGATCGGAAAATATCCATTGGGCCACCAGGCCCAGGGCGCCTCCCGCGCAGGCGCCGATGACCAGGGTGGGGCCGATGAAGCCGCCGGGCAGGCCCAGGCCGACGCAGGCCGTGGTGGCGAACAGTTTGAAGAGCACGATCATGATCAACAGGGCGATGCCGGCCTGTCCCGCCAGGGTGGCGTTGATGGTGTCATAACCTACTCCCATGATCTGCGGGACGGCCATGGCGGCAAGGCCGGTGAGGACGCCGGCGAGCAGCGCCCGCTGCCAGAATCTGCGTTGTTGCCACAGGCGCGTGAATTTTCGCAGCAGCCAGATGAACAATGCCGCCAGGCAGCCGATGACGAGGCCGCTGAAGAGGACGTAGGACAACTCTCCCAGGGAGCCCATTTCAAGCAGGGGTATGGTGAATACCGGTTCGTCGCCAAATACCAGTCGCGACAGGGCCGTGGCGGAAACGGCGGCGAGAATGACCGGGGTGAACCCCGCCAGGGTGTATTCCCGGGCGATGACCTCCATGGCGAAAATGACGCCTGCCAGGGGTGTATTGAAGGAGGCGGCGATGGAGGCCGCCGCGCCGCAGGAGACCAGGGTGCGGGTACTGTTGTCCGGCAATCTCAGGAACTGTCCCGTCAGACTGCCGGTTGCCGCGCCCAGGTGGACGCCGGGACCCTCGCGGCCGACGGAGTGGCCGCTGATGATGGAGAGCGCGGCGCCGATGAATTGCCAGACGGCGTTTGCCAGGGGCAGGCGGCCCTGGTGATACATGAGGCGTTCCATGACATGGACCACGCCTACTTGGCGTGTTTGTCTGGCGATGATGTCGAAAATCAGGCCAATGATCAATGCCCCGACGACGGCGATCACCAGGCGCATCACGGGAGACAGAGCCTCGTAGTTCTCAGGGTCCCCCTGAGGCAGCAGGCCGGCCTGGGTAGTCTCGATGAGCAGGCGGAAGGCGATGATGACCAGGCCGCTCAGCAAGCCGCAGATCAGGCCGATGAGCGCCAGTTGTGGCAGGGTATCGATGGTAGTCAGCCAGCGCCGTTTTTTCTCCAGCAAACCTTTAAGGCGGGATTTCATGTTTTATTATTTTTTATATAACGAAAAAGTATTAACTTTGTCCTCTGGAGAACAATCATAAAATCTGACTGAAATCCCTGGTCTTTCCAGTGATTTTATCTTGACACATTAGTAGGGTTGTTTTAAATTTATCTGCAACCGGGAGGGGGGAGTGAAAACCTCTTAGGTGAGAATAATAATAATTATATTAAAAATCACTAGGCGGCTTAATGGCCGCTTTTTTTTGTCTCTCTTACCCTAAAGCCGCGCCATGGATCTCGCTGCAGAAGGAAGCCACGCCGGCCTGTGGGCCTTGTTCGTCAGCGCATTCATTTCCTCCACCTTGCTGCCAGGGGGGTCGGAGGCCATGCTCTATGGTCTGGCGAGAGCTGGTTATCAGGAACCCTGGTTGCTATTGCTGACCGCCAGCGCAGGCAACACCCTCGGGGGCATGACATCCTGGCTGGTGGGATGGCTCATTGCCTGGCGCTTTCCCAGCCATCGCATGTTACAGTCACAACGCTACCGGCGCGCCTTGCAACGGGTGCGGCGCTGGGGCGCGCCCGTTTTGCTGTTCTCATGGCTTCCCATTGTGGGCGACCCCCTGTGCGTGGTGGCCGGCTGGCTGCGCACCGGACTGCTCGCCACGGTGTTCTTCATCGCCCTGGGAAAGGCGTTGCGTTACAGCGCCGTGCTGTGGCTGGCATGACGCGTGGTTCGATGGTTCAGGTGATCAATTGCCCGGCAGGGATGTTCTTCAGGCCATCGCGCAGCACGCTGGCGCGCAGACCATACTGCTTCAATACGAATGAGGCAGCGGAACTGCGCCGGCCCGTTTCGCAATAACAGATGTAGGCGATGGAATTGTCCAGGGACTGGGCCTGTTTGTGCAGGTCCCGCATGGGGATGTTGAGGCTGTCGGGCAGGTGACCCTGCTGGTACTCGGAGGGCAGGCGCACGTCGATCCAGCGCGCCCCGCGGGCGATTTCCTGCTCGGCCAGGGCAGGGTCCTGCCAGTGCACATTGGGTTGCTCCAGCAGCTGTATGAAGTCACGTTTGGCGAGGCGCAGCAGGATGCCGTCGGACATCATGGTGACGGTGGCGTTGCGCGGATTGTTGGAGATGAGGGCGGCCTCGCCGAAGGTGTCGCCCTGGTTGAGTTCCGCGATCTCGATGGATTCTTCATCGTCGTCCGGGTTGCGAGTCACCATGGCGACGCCGGCATCGATCATGTAGAAGTAGTCTCCCTGGTCCCCCTGGCGGATGATGACATCCCCCGCCTGCACCATGATGGGTTCCAGGCGGCCGAGGAGGGCCTCGATATTGGCCGGCGGCAGGTTCCTGAACGTGGGGGACTTGATCATGGAAGTCAGCCACTGTCCCTTGTTGACAGTGATGATGCCCTGCTCGCACATGACCACTTCTGCATCGGGGGCGGAGATCTGCTCCCATGTGAGCAGCGTGTCCAGCAGTTCCTTGTCGATGCGGATGATTTCGCAGGGCGTGACCGTCACGGCGGAATAACGGCGCGGCGTCTCTGCAGCGACCGGGTGGCGCGCATCTTCGCTGCCGCTGTGAAACAGGTGCACCACGTCGCTGTCGCGGGATGACAATTCCAGGCTGCCATTCAGCAGATAAATGGCCTGCTTGTCCGCCTCGCCTTCATGGAAGAGATAGACGCCGGCATTGAGCCGCTCCCAGCTCGATTGCTCGATCAATTGCCGGATTTGATCCCGCGACAGGGAAGAGATGGGCTCGAGGCCCGCCAGGGCTTCCGTATCGATCTGGACTTGTTGTTGCGTGGCCATAGGTTATTGTCCTGCGGGTTCTGGTTCATCCTTTGTTTGCCGGCGCGGCCCATACCCATGGTCTGCGCGAGTGTTCCCCGCGGCAAGGCATGCTAAACTTGAGCGTACCGGTAACTCTGCTGATATCATCGGCAGAATTTTCTGAATCTTCACATTTTTGACACATGACAGCATCGCCAACGGCGCGTATTCGCGAAATCCCCTATAATTACACCTCCTTCTCCGACCGGGAAATCGTCATCCGCTTTCTCGGCGAGGCCCATTGGGAGGTGCTGAACCGTCTGCGCGCGTCCCGCCGCACGGGCCGTTCCGCGCGCATGCTGTTCGAGGTGCTGGGCGACATGTGGGTGGTGATGCGCAACCCTTATCTGGAGGACGACCTGCAGGAAAACCCGGCCCGCTGGCGTTCCCTTACCCGCGCCCTGCATCACCGCCTCGACCAGATCAAGGCCCGCGCCGACGATAACGAACTGGCCCTGCGGCTGCTCGACGCCACCCGGCAGGCGGTAAGGGATTTCGAGGCCTGGCTGCCCCGCCAGCAGGCCCTGCGCCACAAGGCCTTGCGCATTCTGTCCCGGGTGACCCGCCGCGACAATATCCATTTCGGCGGTCTGGCGCGCGTCTCCCATGCCACCGACGCCACCGACTGGCGCGTGGAACATCCCTTCGTGGTGATCACGCCGGACAGCGAGGCCGAGATCCAGCCGGTGGTCAAGGCCTGCATCGAACTGGGGCTCACCATCATTCCCCGCGGGGGGGGGACGGGTTACACCGGGGGGGCGGTGCCCCTGTTCGCCGATACCGCGGTGGTCAACACAGAGAAGCTGGAGCAATTGGGTCCCGTTACCCGGCGCAAGCTGGAGGGGGTGGACGGCGAGGTGGCCACGGTGCGCGCCGGAGCCGGCGTGGTGACGCGCCGCGTGGCGGAACTGGCCGAGGCCCATGGCCTGGTGTTCGCCGTGGACCCCACCTCCCAGGACGCCTCCACCATCGGCGGCAACGTGGCCATGAACGCCGGCGGGAAGAAGGCGGTGTTGTGGGGCACCACCGTGGATAACCTGGTGTCGTGGCGCATGGTGACGCCCGATGCGCGCTGGATCGAGGTGGAGCGCCTCGATCACAACCTGGGCAAGATCCACGAACAGGAAACCGTGCGCTTCCGCATCACCCGCTACGCCGGGGACGGCCACCAGGCGCAGGGCGAGCCCGAGATACTCACCCTGCCGGGGCGCCTGTTCCGCCATCAGGGTCTGGGCAAGGATGTCACCAACAAGTTTCTGGGGGGGCTGCCCGGGGTGCAGAAGGAGGGCTGTGACGGCTTCATCACCTCCGCCGAGTTTATTCTCCATCATCAGCCGGCCCACGTGCGCACCGTGTGCCTGGAGTTCTTCGGCAGCGATCTCAAGCAAGCGGTTTCCTCCATCGTCGAGGTCATTGCCCATTGCGAGCGCCTTGACGATGTGCTGCTGGCCGGGCTGGAACACCTGGACGAGCGTTATCTGCGCGCCGTGGACTATTCCACCAAGGCGGCGCGCGCCGAGCTGCCCAAGATGGTGCTGCTGATGGACGTGGCCGGCGACCGGGAAGGAGCGGTGGACGAGGCGGCCGGGGCCATCGTCGACATCGCCGTCGCGCGCCAGGCCGAGGGCTTCGTCGCGGCCAGTCCCGGCGCAAGGCGGCGCTTCTGGCTGGACCGGGCGCGCACCGCCGCCATCGCCGCCCACACCAACGCCTTCAAGATCAACGAGGACGTGGTGATTCCCCTGGAGCGCCTGGCCGAGTACAGCGAGGCAATAGAGATCATCAACATCGAGCAGTCCACCCGCAACAAGCTGCGCATGATCGACGCCGTGCGGCGTTTCCTGGACGAGGAACTGCCGGAGATGAGGCTCCTGCCCGAAACGGAGGCCAGCCGCGAGGACGAGGCCATCATCGCCACCAAGGTGGAGACCGCCATGGCGTTGCTGCAGGCCGTGCGGCAACGCTGGTCGACGCTGCTGGAATATCTCCATGCGCCCCTGGAGAGCCACGCCCACCTGTTCCTGGATACGGAACTGGAAAAGCAGCGGGCCGCGGATCGGGTCGCCGACCTGTTGCTGCGCCGCGATGCGCGCATTTCCTACCGCCGCGAGGTGGAACAACCCTTGAAGGAGATCTTCGGCGGCCGCGAATTTGAGCCGCTGCACCGGCGCCTGGACGAGATCCATGCCGCCATCCGTTCCGGCCGCCTGTTCGTGGCCCTGCACATGCACGCCGGGGACGGCAATGTGCACACCAACATCCCCGTCAATTCCAACGACTATGAAATGCTCCACGAGGCCGAGCGCATCGTGGACCGCATCATGGACATCACCCGTTCCCTGGGCGGGGTGATTTCCGGCGAGCACGGCATTGGCATCACCAAGATCCAGTACCTGGACGAACAGGACCTGGCCGTGTTCGGCGACTACAAGCAGCGTATTGACCCCAAGGGGGTCTTCAACCGCGGCAAGCTGCTCAAGGGCTCCGGCCTGCACAATGCCTACACCCCCTCCCTGCGCCTGCTGCAGCAGGAGGCGCTCATACTTGAAGAGAGCGAACTGGGCGCCCTCAACGACGACGTGCGTCATTGCCTGCGCTGCGGCAAGTGCAAGCCGGTGTGCGCCACCCACGTGCCGCGCGCCAACCTGTTGTATTCGCCGCGTAACAAGATTCTCGCCACGGGCCTCATCCTGGAGGCCTTTCTCTACGAGGAGCAGACCCGGCGCGGCGTCTCGGTGCGCCACTTCGACGAGATGCGCGACGTGTCCGACCATTGCACCGTATGCCACAAGTGCTTGCCCGCCTGTCCGGTGGATATCGATTTCGGCGACGTGAGCATCCGCATGCGCCACATCCTCAAGGCGCGCACCGGCAAGCGCGCCAACCTGGGCGCCCGGTTGGCCATGGCCTATCTCAACGCCACCGAGCCCTTGCGGGTAAGGTTGCTGCGCAAGACCGTGGTGGAATGGGGTTCCCGCCTGCAGCGCATGGCCTGGCGGGTGGCGCGCCGCCTGCTGCCCGCGCGCCCGGATACGGCGCCGCCCGCCACCACCGGCAAGCCGAATATCCCCGCGCAGGTGATCCACTTCGTCAAGAAACCCCTGCCGGGCAACCTGCCCTCGCGCACCATCCGCGCGCAGCTGGGCCTGGAAGACAACAAAATGGTGCCCATCATCCGCAACCCCGGGAAGTCAGCGGAGGAGGCCGAGGCGGTGTTCTATTTTCCCGGCTGCGGTTCCGAGCGCCTGTTCAGCCAGATCGGGCTGGCCACCATGGCCATGCTCTACGAGGTGGGCGCCCAGACGGTGTTGCCGCCGGGCTATCTGTGCTGTGGCTATCCCCAGCGCTCAAGCGGGGACGAGGAGCGCGGCCGCGCCATCACCACCGCCAACCGCGTGTTGTTCCACCGCGTGGCCAACACCCTCAACTACCTGGACATCAAGACGGTGATCGTCTCCTGCGGCACCTGCATGGACCAACTGCTGCTCTACGAGTTTCAGCAGATCTTTCCGGGCTCGCGCCTGCTGGACATTCATGAATACCTGCTGGAAAAGGGCGTCTCCATGGACGCCGTGGAAGGGGTGCAGTACCTCTATCACGATCCCTGCCACGGGCCCATGAAGACCCACGATCCCGTCCATGTGGCCTCCACCCTGCTGGGCCGGGAGGCCACCCTGTCCGAGCGCTGCTGTGGCGAGGCGGGCACCTTCGCCGTGTCGCGCCCCGACATCGCCACCCAGGTGCGCTTCCGCAAGGAGGAAGAATTGGTCAAGGGCATCACGCGCCTCACGGGCAAGCCCCGGGTGGAAAACGGCGAGGTCAAACTGCTCACCTCCTGCCCCGCCTGCCAGCAGGGCCTGTCCCGCTACGGGGAGGATACCGGCCTGCAGACGGACTACATCGTGGTGGAACTGGCCAACCAATTGCTGGGCGAGGGCTGGCAGGAGGCCTTCGTGCGCAAGGCCAGCCAGGGAGGGATCGAGCAGGTGCTTTTGTAGCTACCTCCTTCACTCTTCCCTCTCCCCCGGGAGGGTGTCGCAAAAGCCATTCGTAGGTTGGGCTGAGGAACGAAGCCCAACAGCAACAGCTTGAAAAGCCAAACATGTTGGGCTTCGTTCCTCAGCCCAACCTACAGAAAAACCGGCTTTTGCGACACCCTCCTGGGGGAGAAGGCTAGGATTAAGGGGCGTCCTTACTTGCGCATCAACCAGAACAGCAGGCTCAGCACGATGCTGACGATGATCCCCGTGGTGAGGGGGAAATAGAAGCGGAAGTTTTCCCGTTCCACCACGATGTCGCCGGGCAGGCGCCCGAGGCCGGACTTCTGCAGCCAGGGCCACAACATGCCCACCAGAACCAGGATGATGCCGATGGTGATGAGCGTCTTCTGCATGGCTCAGGTGAGCTTGGCGACCCCTTCTTCGCCGCCCAGCAACAGGACATCGGCGGGGCGGTTGGCGAACAGGCCGTTGGTGACCACGCCGGCGATCTGGTTGAGGGTGGTTTCCAGCTTGGCGGGTTCCATGATCTGCATGTTGTGGACATCGAGGATGATATTGCCGTTGTCCGTGATGAAGCCTTCCCGCAGCACGGGCTGGCCGCCGAGCTTGACGATCTCGCGCGCCACATAGCTGCGCGCCATGGGGATGACCTCGACGGGCAGGGGAAAGGCGCCCAGGATATCCACCAGCTTGGAGTCGTCGGCGACGCACACGAAGGTGCGGCTGGCGGCGGCGACGATTTTCTCCCGCGTCAGGGCGCCGCCCCCGCCCTTGATGAGTTGCAGATAGCGGTTGCTTTCATCCGCGCCATCCACGTAGACCGGCAGTTCCACCACTTCATTGAGATCCATGACGAGAATGCCATGGGAACGCAGGCGCCCGGCGGTGGCCTCCGAGCTGGCCACGGCGCCGTCGATGCGGTGCTTGATGCCCGCCAGGGCATCGATGAAGTGGTTGGCCGTGGAGCCCGTGCCCACGCCCACCACCGCGCCGGCCTCCACATATTCCAGCGCCGCCTCGGCAGCCATTTTTTTCATGTCGTCCCGTGTCATGGATGTCTCCTTGCTGAATCACTTGCCGCCAATGATAACCAGCGCGCGCTGTCTTGTCATGATGTTTGCATCGCATACGCCGTGCAATGAACGGGGCAAGCTGATAACTTATAGTGATGAAAAACCAATATCTGAATAAAATCCTCAAGGCCCGGGTCTATGACGTGGCGGTGGAGACGCCGCTGGATCCCATGAAAATACTCTCGGAGCGCCTGGGCAACGAAGTGCTGCTCAAGCGCGAGGATCTGCAGCCGGTTTTCTCGTTCAAGCTGCGCGGCGCCTACAACAAGATCGTGCATCTGAGCACCGCTGCCAGAAACAAGGGCGTCATCGCCGCCTCGGCCGGCAATCATGCCCAGGGGGTGGCCCTGTCGGCGCACAAACTGGGCATCAAGGCGCTCATCGTCATGCCCCGCACCACGCCGGGCATCAAGGTGGAGGCGGTGCGCCGCATGGGCGCCAAGGTGGTGTTGTTCGGGGACACCTATGACGAGGCCTGTGAACAGGCGCGTCTGCTGGCGAAGGAAAACGGCATGACCTTCATCCATCCCTACGACGATCCCGACGTCATCGCCGGGCAGGGCACCATCGCGGCGGAGATTCTGCATCACGGCGCCGAGAGCATCCACGCCATTTTCGTCCCCGTGGGTGGCGGCGGACTGCTGGCGGGGGTGGCGGCCTACGTGAAGGCCCTCTATCCCCGCATCAAGGTGATTGGCGTGGAGCCGGACGACGCGCCCTGCCTGTACGAGGCCTTGAAGCACAAGCGCCGCGTGGTGCTGGACCAGGTGGGCATTTTCGCCGACGGCGTGGCGGTGCGCCAGGTGGGCAAGGAGCCTTTCCGCGTGGCGCGCGCCTGCGTCGATGAAGTGGTGCTGGCCTCCACGGACGAGATCTGCGCCGCCATCAAGGACATCTTCGACGATACCCGCTCCATCGCCGAGCCCGCCGGGGCGCTGGCCCTGGCCGGGTTGAAGAAATACGTGCAGCGGCGGCGCCTGCGCCACAAGCGCCTCATCGCCATCGACAGCGGCGCCAACACCAACTTCGACCGCCTGCGCCATGTATCGGAACGCGCCGAGATGGGCGAGCGCCGCGAGGCCCTGCTGGCCGTGACCATCCCCGAGCGGCCGGGCAGCTTTCTGAAATTCTGCCGGCTCATCGGCAAGCGCAGCATCACCGAATTCAATTACCGCTTTGCCGACGACCGGGACGCCCATGTCTTCGTGGGCATACAGCTCAATCACGGGCATGAGGAGAAGAACGAGGTGGTGCGTCAGTTGCGCGACAAGAAGTATCCGGTCATCGACATGACGGACAACGAAATGGCCAAGCTGCACATCCGTTACATGGTGGGTGGACACGCGGACAAGGTGGAGAACGAGAATCTCTACCGGTTCCAGTTCCCGGAGCGTCCGGGCGCCCTGCTGGATTTTCTCGCCTGCATCGGTCAGCGCTGGAACATCAGCCTGTTCCACTACCGCAATCATGGCGCGGCCTATGGGCGCGTGCTGGTGGGCGTGCAGTTGCCGCCTGAAGACAAGAAAGCATTCCAGTCCTATCTGGACACGTTGGGTTATGACTTCTGGGACGAGACCGGCAATCCGGTCTATAAGCTGTTTCTGGGGTAAGGAGGTATGAGTCCGTTGATGCGCAAGATTTCCCTGTTGTTCGCCGCGGGTTGCCTGGGCGGCCTGCTCAACAGTCTGACGGTATGGGGTTTCGGCGTCGCCGAGATCACCACGGCCCAGGGAATGCCGTGTGGGGCGTGACCACCGCCTGGTGGATCAGGCTGACCCGCGTTTTCTAGAGTGGTGACGCGGCAAACATGAACCTCTTGTCATGGATCGTGGTGCTGGTGGCATTGGGATACGGCGGCGTATTGTTGCATGTATATCTGACCCAGCAACGCCGTGTATACTTTCCCAGCAAGAAGATGCTCACCACCCCGGCCTATTTCGGCCTGCGCTATGAGGCGGTGAATTTTCCCGCGTCCGATGGCGTCGTGCTCCACGGCTGGTTTCTTCCTCATGACTATGCGGAGCGTGTCGTTCTGTTCTGTCACGGCAATCGCGGCAATATCTCTCAGTACATGGAAACCCTGGTGATGTTCCAGCAAATGCGGGTGGCGGTATTCGTCTTTGACTACCGGGGGTATGGCCTGAGCGGGGGCAGCCCGGACGAGGCGGGTACTTATGCCGACGTGGAGGCAGCGTGGAGCTATCTGACCGGGCGCCGCGGTTTGGATTCCTCTGACATCATTGTCATGGGGCGTTCCCTGGGCGCAGCCATCGCCTCACACTTGGCGACGCGGCATTCGCCCCGCGCCCTGATACTGGAGTCCACCTTCACATCCCTGCCCGTCATTGCCGCGGAGCACCACCCCCTGCTGCCCGTAAGCCTGCTTTCCCGTTATCACTATCCGGTTCTGGAGAACGTGAAGCGGATCACCTGCCCCCTGCTGGTGATCCACAGCCGCGAGGACGAAGTCATCCCCTTTGCTCATGCAGAGCGGCTTTACGAGGCTGCCAGAGGCCCCAAAACCCTGCTCACCATTCTGGGGAATCATCATCAAGGTTATCTGGCGTCGGGTTGTTTGTACCGCGACGGACTTGAAATGTTTCTCCGGAACAATTGAGCTGGGGTCATACCGTCGGGGGTGATCAGCAGCACTCTGCTTTTCAGGTTTTCATCCGCGCGCGTCTTTTTCCGTGACAGGAGCCGCATGTGATACGGTGTTGCGTTTTGCCTTGATATGCGCGCCATATTTCAGCCCCAGCCAGCCCCCAGTCAGGCCACCCAGGGTGTTGAGAACAAGGTCGTTCACGGAAGGAAAGCGCCATGGCAGAAACAGTTGTATGAATTCCATGGTAAGGGACAGGATCAGGCACAGCCCGGTGGAAAGCAGCAAGGGGCGGCGCATGGGAAAAAGCAAGGTGATGAGCACGCCAATGGGAATGAAACCCAGGTAGTTGCTGATCCAGTCCAACCAGCCCAGGGCGCCGGGCTTAGAGTGATGAAAAGGGATCAACTGCAGTGTTCTTGGCGTGTCCCGAAAAAAATAGGTGGTGGGTATTTTCAGGGCGCCCCTGTCGAGATAGTCGTAGGTTTCTCCATTGACGCGCACGAACGCCTGGCGGATGACGCCCAGCCAGGGGCGGTCGAAGGTGATCTCGTTGCCCAGCGCCAGGCGGTGGCCGGGCGCCCAGCTTTTCAGTGCGTCGTGAGGCAAAGGTTCCCGGAGGCGTTGCACCCCGTTGACTGTCACCGTGAGCAGCTTCCCCTTCAGTGCGAGATGGATATGTTGTATGGCCGTGCTGTTGAAAACGCCCGGCAGCACATAGGCAGGGGTGCCGTTGAAGGTTTCTTCTGAGCGGCGCAGGCGGATGATCAGGTCATCCCCCGATTGCCCGATAGTGAGATTGCGCTGTCCGGTGTTGGCGGAAACCGTAAGGATTCTGGCCGGCCCTCCCTGTCGTCTGTCAGCGGTTCTCAGCTCCAGCAGAATCTCCAGAGGTTGCCCCGCAATGACTTCGTTGAGCCAGGCGGGAGGCTGTGGCGTATAGGCTATGCCGGGCGCCTCAAAGCGCAGTGCTTCCGGTGTGAGTGTGGCGCCACTGTTATCGAAGCGGGGCAATGGATTGATGGGGTAGCTGCCAGCAAGCAGGTATGCGACCGAAACCAGAGCTAACAACAGGAATTTTTTGAGATTCATAGCGCCTTTTATCGTACCATGCCTGGGACTGCGCACCGCGCCTTATTCTCAATATGCCTGAACCCGCGGATTCAGGTATCAGGCCTCGCTGAGTTCGGCCCAGTCAGCACGTTTCCCTATAATGCATTTTTCTCGATAAAAGTCTGCTCGATGCGCTGGGCCAGTTCCAGGGCAATATCTGCCGAAACCCGTTCCCAGGCGCCGCGCAATAGTTTTGTGCCCCAGCGGCCGGTGTCGGATTCATAGAGCTGAATATATTCCTGCAGTTCTGTATCGTCGATGGAGCGGAATGTGTATACCATGCTGAGATGCGTGACCTGGCGTATAGGGAAGATGGATTGCATGCGTATTTGTTCCAGCATCTGATTCATCTGAGGGTCACTGAGCCGCTTTGGTGCAGGCATGATCCTGTTGAGATTTCTTATCATGGTTTCCGTCATCAGCATTTGCATGTGGAGATTGCCGTCGGTCGCTCCGGCAGCCTCGTCCAGCCGCCTTACCAGCTTCAGGCGTTCCGGGCTGGCCTGCCCCATGATAATGTTGCCCATCCGCATCATTTCCTGCTGCGCCTGTGGCGTATGCGCCGCGGTTTCAAGGGCGGTCATTTTCCTTCCCAGGGGACTCTTCAATTGTGTGAGAAAGGCGGCATAGCGTTCAGTGTCATAGTTCTCCTGGAGGTGCATGACGATGGTTTGTCTTATCCTGGGCGGGTCGAAGGCAGCGATGAAGGTTTTTCTGAATTTTTCGTAATCGTCCCGGTCGAGGGGAGGGGGTTGTTGCTGGTCGAAGCCCATGGCGACCATGGCAGGCACTTGTTCGATCATGGCGTCCGTGCCGGATTCCTTCATGATCTCTTCGATAATCGCCAGTCTGTCCGTCGCGATATCGGCCGTTTCTGTTGCTGTCGCCGGGGAGGCGTTGCTGTCCAGGCTGGTATTGTCCACCGGATTCCGTGGCGCCTGCGCGCATCCGGCGGCGAGAAGAATGAGCGCCATGAAGGCAGTGGCGTATTTGCTTGTGGTCATTTCAAAAAACTCCTTGTTTTGACGGGCTATGTCAACAGCTATGATGTTTGTCGGCGTGCATGTGCCGATTCTTCAGCGCCACGTAATGTTGCGCCGAGAATTCCAGGTAGGCCAGTTCCTTGTCGGCCAGCTTGCGAGCCTGCCGCGCGGGGCTGCCAATGTACAGATGGCCGCTCTCCAGCCGCTTGCCGGGGGGGACCAGAGTGCCGGCGCCCACCATGACGCGCGTGGGTATGTGGGCGCCATCGAGGATGATGGCGCCCATGCCAATCAGCACCAAATCGTCGATGGTGCAGGCGTGTATGATGGCGCCATGCCCGATGGTGACGTCGTTGCCTATGCCGAGGGAAAATCCACCCGGGCTGAACCGGTTGTCCTGGGTGACATGGAGGACGGAGCCGTCCTGGACGTTGGTGCGGGCGCCGATGGTGATGCGGTGCACATCCCCTCGTGCCACGGTCATGGGCCACAATGAGGTGTCCTCACCGATGGAGACGTCACCGATGACCAGCGCCGTGTCGTCGATATAGGCAGTAGGCGCTATATCGGGTTGAATGCCGTTGAATGTCCTGATGGTCATAGGAGGCTCTCCTCGTGTGGAAATTATAGCAATACCAGCTCTTCCGCGCTGGTGGGGTGGATGGCCATGGTGTTGTCGAAGTCCTTTTTGCAGGCGCCCATCTTGATGGCCACGGCAAAACCCTGCAGTATTTCGTCGGCATTGGCGCCCACGATGTGGCAGCCGATGATTTTTTCCTCGATACCCAGCGTGACCAGTTTGACAACGGAGCGCTTTTTCACCTTGGTCATGGCATACAAGAGGGGTGTGAAATGCCCCAGGTAGACTTTGATGGCGTCGCCGTGCCGCTTGCGCGCTTCGTCCTCCGTTATGCCGACAGAGGCAGCCGGGGGATGGCTGAAGATGACTGTGGGAACGTTTTCCAGGTCGAGACGGCTGCCGGGCTGCCCGCCGAACAGGCGGTCGGCAAGGCGCCGACCCGCCGCAATGGCCACGGGAGTGAGTTGAATCTGTCCCGTGACATCGCCGATGGCATAGATGCCGGGGGCATTGCTGTTCTGGTAGTCGTCGACGGGGATGTGTCCCATGTTGTCCATGGCAATTCCGGCTGCATCGAGACCCAGGTTGTCTGTATTTGGGCGACGCCCTACTGCCCACAGGAGGCAGTCCACGCCTGTCACCCTGTGATCGTGATCCGTTAACAGCGTAAGGCTGCCGTCGGTTTCACGCATGACCTCCCGTATTTCGATACTGCTCATGATATTGATGCCATCGTTCTGCATATCCTCCATCAGTGATCGCCTGATCATAACATCGAAATTGTTGAGAAATTCAAGGCGCCGCATCATGATGCTCACTTCGCTGCCCAGGGCGTCGAGCAGGCAGGCCGTTTCCACGGCGATATAGCCGGATCCCACGATGACCACGCGCTTGGGTTGGCTGGAGAGAGCAAAGAAGCTATCGGAGGTAATGCCATGGCCAGCTCCCGGCAGGTCCGGTATCACCGGTTTTCCCCCCGTGGCGACCACGATGTGGTCGGCATGGTAGCGCCGCCCGTTCACTTCCAGGGTATGGGCATCAACAAACTGTCCTCGCCCATTGATGATATCGACATGGAAATCCGTCAGACTCGTCTGATAGATCTGGTTGAGGCGTTTGAGATAGGCATCGCGCCTGATCTTGAGCTGCGCCCAATCGAGTGTGCATGACGGGCCGCCAAAGCCATAATCCGGCGCCATGTGCAGGGCATGGGCAATTTCCGCAGCGTGCCAGAGGATTTTCTTGGGGACGCAGCCGCGGTTGACACAGGTGCCCCCCAGCCGGTCCGCCTCGATGACGGCGCAGGTGGCGCCATGCCTGGCGGCTCTTTTGGCCACGGCGATGCCGCCGCTGCCCCCACCCAGGGCTATCAAGTCATAGTGTTTGTCCATCGATTTCCTCATGGGCTTGCGGATTGGGGTAATATAGCATCATCCGTTTTTTTGATTCGCAGGAATATACAGGAACAATATGGACAATCCCTTGTTGCAATGCGACGGCCTGCCGCGCTTCAGCGCCATCGAACCGCATCACGTCGTACCCGCCATCGAGGCCGTATTGGCCGAGAACCGTGCCGCCATCAAAGCGCTCCTCGAAAGAAACGGCCCATACACCTGGGGCAATCTCGTGCAGCCTTTGGAAGATCTGGCCGACCGCCTGGCGCGGGTGTGGTCGCCCGTGAGCCATATGAACTCGGTCGTCAACAGCCCGGCATTACGCGAGGCCTATAACACCTGTCTTCCCCTGCTGAGCGCCTACGCGACGGAGCTGGGGCAGAACGAGTCACTGTACCAGGCCTATCGCGCCATCGCCGAGAGGGACGATTTCCATGGCCTGGAGCAGGCCCAGCGCAAGATCATCGAAAATGCCCTGCGGGATTTCCGTCTTTCCGGCATTGCCCTGGACAAAGCGCGCAAGGCGCGCTACAAGGCCATTGTCGAGGAGCTGTCCACCCTGACGGCCTGCTTTGAACAGAACCTCCTCGATGCCACCCATGCCTGGAGCAAGCCCGTCACAGAATCAGAAAAGCTGGCCGGTCTGCCCGAGTCGGCGCTGGCCCAGGCCAGCCAGGCGGCCCAACGCAAGGGCATGGAAGGGTGGTTGTTCACCCTGGAATTTCCCTCTTACAACGCGGTGATGACCTATGCAGAGGATCGCGAGCTGCGCCGTGAGATCTACGAGGCCTATGTGACCCGCGCCTCCGATGAAGGTCCGCATGGCGGGCGCTGGGACAATACGCCCGTGATGGAGCGGATTCTGTCCCTGCGCCACGAAGAGGCGCAGTTGTTGGGGTTCGCCAATTATGCGGAGCGCTCCCTGGCCACCAAGATGGCCTCCCGTCCCAGCCAGGTGATGGATTTTCTCAACGACCTGGCGGCGCGAACTCGTGATCATGCGCGTATGGAGTTGGAAGAACTGCGCGCCTATGCCCGCGAGTATCATGGCCATAATGGCTTGGAGGCCTGGGATGTTGCCTATTATTCAGAAAAACTGCGTCAACAGCGATTCACCCTGTCACAGGAGGAACTCAAGCCCTATTTCCCCGAGGATCGTGTGCTGGACGGCCTGTTTGCCGTGGTCAGGCGCCTCTTTGGTCTTGAGGTGGCGCGGATGGAGGGCGTCGATGTGTGGCACAAGGATGTTCGTTTTTATGAAGTTCGTGACGCACAGGGCGAGGTGCGGGGTTCTTTCTATCTGGATCTCTACGCCCGCCCCGACAAGCGCGGTGGCGCCTGGATGGACGAGTGCATCGTGAGGCGCCGGACAGCGGACGGTCTGCAGTTGCCCGTTGCCTACCTGACCTGCAATTTCACACCGCCCCTGGGAGACGATCCAGCCCTCTTTACCCACGATGAAGTCGTGACTCTGTTTCATGAGTTCGGTCACGGCCTGCACCATATGCTGACCCAGGTGGATTATGCCGGTGTTGCAGGCATACAGGGTGTTGCCTGGGATGCAGTGGAGTTGCCCAGCCAGTTCATGGAGAATTGGTGTTGGGAGCGCGAGGCCATCGGCATGTTTTCCGGGCATTATCAGACCGGGGCGCCTTTGCCCGGGGGCAAGTTCAACAGCCTGCTGGCTGCGAGAAATTTTCAATCGGGGATGAAAATGGTGCGCCAGCTCGAATTCGCTATTTTCGACTTCCGCCTGCATCTGGAATATGACCCAGAGCGGGGAGCGGGGATAGACGAGATACTGGCCGAGGTGCGCCAGCAGGTTGCAGTTATTCACCCACCCTCTTTCAACCGTTTTCCTCACAGTTTTGCCCATATCTTTGCCGGTGGCTACAGTGCGGGATATTACAGCTACAAATGGGCGGAGGTGCTGTCCAGTGATGCCTTTTCCCTGTTCGAAGAAAAGGGAATCTTTGACGCTGAGGCCGGCATGCGTTTCCTTCAGGTGATTCTGGAACAGGGCGGTTCACGCGATCCTCTGGAACTGTTCATCGAATTCCGTGGGCGTGAGCCTCAAATCGATGCGCTGCTGCGCCACAGTGGCCTTGCTGCCTGATGGCCGCCGCTGAGCGTTGATTTCACTTCGTTTTCACGAGGTTGTTTTCATGGGCTGTGGTGCTATGATCGGTAGCGCTACGTCCGATCCCCGTGATTCGCTAGGGGATACACACTCAGGAGTACAAAAGGGAGGTTATTCTTATGAAAAAAATGAACATTTTGGCTGTATGCGCACTGTCCTTGTTCCTGGCCGCGGGTCTTGCCAATGCCGGTGATATGGAAATGCCCTGTGGCAAAGGCAAAAAAGGCATGATGGGCCATGGTGGCGGCATGGAAATGATGAAGGCCCGTCAAGAGATGATGACCGATATGATGGGCATGCTGAAGGAAACCATGACAATCCTTAAGAACCTCAATCACAAACCGTCGGCGGCTGAAAAGGAAAAACTGGCGGATATGATCGGGCGCATGGACGAGATAATCGCCAGTCATGATGAAATGCATGAGAAAATGCACAAAAAAATGAAAGAACACATGGAGATGCGCATGGAGAAGAAAGGGCACGATATGTAGATCCAAGAGCCCGGGAATCAAGGCCTGGGTCAGCACAGGCCTTGATTCGTTTCGGGAACGCAACTGCTGTTCTTCGTTTGTATCAAACGTCTGTCGTCCCGCTGATTTTCGCCCGCCCTGTATTTTCTTTTGTCTTCCTGACACACCTTGGTTAAGATGCTCTCTTTTACCGTCTCTGAAGTGTCATATGAAATACATAACAGCCATCACATTTGCCGCTTTGTTGTCCGTTGGAAGCGATCGTGTCGCGGCGGAAGAAGACTATGATTATTTCCCGCATCTCATCACCCTGATAGCCACGTTGGCCAATATGGCCGTCGAGGCGGATAATTGTGAGCAGCAATTGACCAATTTTGGCAAGCGGGGCCTGGAAAGCCCTGATTGCCGGAGTTTCAAAAAAACCTATTACAGTCATTGGCCTGACCGCGAGTCGCTGCAGGATGAAATTCTCTCTTATGTATTGCGCAGCGAGGCGGGGGAGTTCGAGTGTGATGAGCGCTGCCGCAACATGCTCATGCGCAGCGAGGAGTTGCGCATTATCATAGTTTATACCCTGGATTACATGGAATTCGCCTTGGATTACTGACCGCCCCGGAGTATGTTGGGAATAGGTAAGCTGGCAATAATTGATAAAAACAATCAAATAAATGTGTATTCAGATGGGGTTAAATGATAGATTAAGCTTCCGGGTATGATTTCGGTAAGTGGTTTTCAACTATCGTCAAGGAGTCCTACCATGAGAAGATTATCTGTCATTTGCTTTGCCCTGTTGTTCAGTCTCGTCTCTTTCGCGGTCGTGGCGGGAGAAGGCCCCCTGAAGCTGCCCGAAGGGGCGAACCCGTCTGCCGTCATGCACAATGATGAAGGCATTGCCTCCTGGAACAAGGGCGATTACCGGGCCGCCCTCATGCATTTCAGTGAGGCCTCCAAAATCGACCCTTCTGGTGAAACCCATTTCAATGAGGCCATCAGCCTGGACAAGCTGGGTCGCCATGGCGATGCCGCCATGCATTTCAGGTCCGCCAAGAAGAACGCCAATGGCAATGAAAAGATCCTGAAATCCCGCATTCTCAACGCCCATCTGTAAACAACGGTGTACCGCCCGGCCAATGGGCCGGGTGGTCTCCGGTACAGCGCGGGAGATCGCGACTCGCGGCCGGAGCGCCGGGCAAATTGTCAACCTGCACCCATGAATTCAGGCGCATAATCTCACGCGGCGTTGCTGGCATGATGGTATGTTTCATGCAGTAAACCTTTGTCGAGGATAATGCGGGGGCGAAGGACGGATCATGGGTAACAGTCTGACGGGTAAAGAACCCACTTTCAGGGAAAGCGTTGACCTGATGGTGGACCGGGCCATGGCGGCCATGGGCATCGATGCAGGCACGGCGACGGCCATCAAATCCTGTAACGCGGTTCTGAAGGTTCAGTTTCCCGTCAAGATCCGCGGCAAGACCGAGATCTTCACCGGCTGGCGCGCCGTTCACAGCACCCACCGCCTGCCCGTCAAGGGCGGCATCCGCTACGCGCCCTATGCCGATCAGGATGAGGTCGAGGCCCTGGCGGCTCTCATGACCTACAAGTGCGCCATCGTCGATGTGCCCTTCGGCGGTTCCAAGGGGGCGTTGGTGATCGATCCCTCCCAGTATGAGCGGGATGAGATGGAAATGATCACCCGCCGTTTTACCCTGGAGCTGACGCGCAAGGGTTTTCTCAGTCCCGCCACCAACGTGCCCGCGCCGGATGTGGGGACCGGTCAACGCGAGATGGCGTGGATGGCGGACACCTACAAACACTTGCACCCCGATGATATCAATTACATCGCCTGCGTGACGGGCAAGCCCGTACACCATGGCGGTATCCAGGGACGGGTGGAGGCCACCGGACGGGGTGTGCAATATGCCCTGCGGGAATTCTTCCGCCATGAGGAGGACGTCAAGGCGGCCAACATGCGTGGTGGCCTGGAAGGCAAGCGCATCGTGGTGCAGGGGCTGGGCAATGTCGGCTATCACGCCGCCAAGTTTCTGTCTGAAGAAGACGGTGCGCGCATCATTGCGGTCATCGAGCGCGACGGCGCTCTCCTCAACGAAAAAGGCATCGATATTGAAGAACTCTACCAGCATATGGTGGAGCACCACACCATCAGGAATTTCCCTGGCGTTTCCCTGGTGGAAGACGGTCATAAAGTGCTGGAGCTGGAATGCGATATTCTGATACCCGCCGCGCTGGAAGGTCAGATCACCATGGAAAATGCCGGCCGCATCAAGGCAAAACTGATCGCCGAGGCCGCCAATGGGCCAGTGACCTATGGCGCCGACGGCATTCTCAACAAGCGCGGAGTGATGATATTGCCCGATGCCTATGTCAATGCAGGAGGCGTGACGGTTTCCTACTTCGAATGGATCCGTAATATATCCCACATCCGTCTGGGCAGGATGCAGCGCCGCCATGATGAAATACGTGGCTACCAGATGGCCGCCATGCTGGAGGAGGCGACAGGCGCCAAGGTGCCCGCGCATTTTCGCGAGAGCATTACCCGCGGGGCCAACGAACTCGATCTGGTGCGGTCGGGCCTGGACGACACCATGCGCCTGGCCTACCAGGAAATCCGCAAGACTTTGCGCGAAGAAGACAAGGTCTGCGACTTGCGCACCGCCACCTACGTCACGGCAATTCGCAAGATTGCCCGTTCCTATCTCGATATTGGGATCTATTAACCCGGATCTACCTCCCCCTTCGAGCCGCGAGGGTCAGGTCGCGTATTGCGAAATCTTTGTGTATTATACTCCGGGGCTTGGTCAGGTCATTGCGTCTTGAGTTCTCGGATGCCCCATATCACGTTGCCTCCCATGGAGGTCGTCAGGAAGGTATTTATTAACCCGGCAACCATATATAGGAAGGTCTGATTAATTCGTCATCCCGGCGAAGGCCGGGATCCAGTTATTTGATTTTCCTGGATTCCCGCCTGCGCGGGAATGACGATTGTCGGATTAATCAGGCCTTCCTATATCGTTGCCGGGTTAATATGAAGATGACGACCGATGTTCAGTAAACTGAGAGTCAGCCTGACAGCGTCAGAAAGAATGAATGGATATTCTCGGAGGATTGCCTGTGCAATGCTCCTGTTGCCGGTCATCCTGGTATCAGGGTGCGCCTCTTTCAAGCAGGAAATGCACGCATTTCCAAGGGAATTGGCCATGATGATGGAAAAGGAGGAATGCGATTGTGATATCCTGGAGTTTCTCGGTGACAAGGAAGGGCGCCTGATCAGGGGTGGCGTGGTGCAAGGCGCATATTCCTATAAAAAGAAAACCCTGCGCGTGGATGTGGATGACAGCCTGCTGAGTTATTTGTCTTCCACACTGACCATCGATGAAGTCAGGCAGAAGGCGCGTCTTGTGAATCCCTTTGATGGGCAGGCCTATGTGATCTCGGGTGTCTATCAGGGGGAAAAACCAACGGTGACCATTACTCTGAAAAAAGGATCGGAGGATGCCGGGACCGTGGGCCGGCTTGATTCAGCCGGGCATGGGGTCATCGGGACGCGGACGTTCCAGGTCAAGGAAGAGCGCTGGTGGGAAAGAGCGACTGCCAGGGAGGTCGTCAATGGAGAGGCGCGATGGCATCAATATCCGGATGGCGCCTATATTGCGATTGACAGCGGTGATGAGGGGACGACAAGGATTTTCCAGGGGGCGATTCCCGGCAAGTTTGCAGGCATGGACACTTTTGTCGGTCTCAGGGCCGTCGCATACCTTCCCCGCGGGCGGGATGAAAACTATGGACGGGACCTATTCCTGTTTTATTTCGGCTGGCTTTTCTATGAAACGTTCACCGACGACATCATGAGTCTGCCCTATTGCCTGGACAGGGAAGAGGACATTGTTCAGGATGGTTGTCCCGGGGACATGTATGTCCACTGAACCGGATTCCATTTGAGCCAGGAAGATAGAACCCCTGGGGTAGCAAATAAGCCAAGCCTGACCCGGCAGACTCAGATTTTTTTGTACACCTCGGCGCCTTCTTCCTGGAACTGGCGCGCCTGTTCCGCCATGCCCTGTTCCACGGCAACCCTGATGTCCTTGATGCCGGTGTTTTGCGCATAGTCACGCACTTCCTGGGTGATTTTCATGGAACAGAAGTGGGGCCCGCACATGGAGCAGAAATGAGCCAGCTTGTGACCTTCCTTGGGCAGGGTCTCGTCGTGGTATTCCAGGGCGCGCTCGGGGTCCAGGCCCAGATTGAACTGGTCTTCCCAGCGGAACTCGAAACGCGCCTTTGACAGGGCATTGTCGCGCAACTGGGCGCCGGGATGCCCCTTGGCCAGGTCGGCGGCGTGGGCGGCGATCTTGTAGGTGATGATGCCTTCGCGCACGTCCTCCTTGTTGGGCAGGCCGAGATGCTCCTTGGGGGTCACGTAGCACAGCATGGCGGTGCCATACCAGCCGATCATGGCGGCGCCAATGCCCGAGGTGATATGGTCATAGCCGGGCGCGATGTCCGTGGTCAGGGGCCCCAGGGTGTAGAAGGGCGCCTCGCCGCAAGTTTCAAGTTGCTTGTCCATGTTCTCCTTGATCATGTGCATGGGGACGTGACCCGGTCCCTCGATCATGGTTTGCACATCGTGCCGCCAGGCGATCTTCGTGAGTTCGCCCAGGGTTTCCAGTTCCGCGAACTGAGCGGCGTCATTGGCGTCTGCGATGGAGCCCGGGCGCAGGCCGTCTCCCAGCGAGAAGGAAACGTCGTAGGCCTTCATGATTTCACAGATTTCCTCGAAATGGGTGTAGAGGAAATTCTCCCGGTGGTGGGCCAGGCACCACTTGGCCAGGATGGAGCCGCCGCGCGAGACGATGCCGGTCATGCGCCGGGCGGTCAATGGAATATGGGCCAGGCGCACGCCGGCGTGAATGGTGAAATAGTCCACGCCCTGCTCGGCCTGCTCGATGAGGGTGTCGCGGAAGATCTCCCAGGTGAGTTCCTCCGCCTTGCCATCCACTTTTTCCAGCGCCTGGTAAATGGGCACCGTGCCGATGGGGACGGGTGCATTGCGGATGATCCATTCGCGGGTCTCATGGATGTGTTTGCCGGTGGACAGGTCCATGACCGTGTCGCCCCCCCAGCGGATGCTCCACACCATCTTTTCCACTTCCTCGCCGATGGAGGAGGTGACGGCGGAATTGCCGATATT
>Ga0256839_1000702_pt1 | contig 42973 bp, 36 predicted proteins | sample 354166metaG_FD_185968 | JGI IMG/M metagenome (GOLD analysis project Ga0256839, IMG submission 185968) | Hydrothermal vent microbial communities from Mid Atlantic Ridge, Atlantic Ocean - 354-166 | ecosystem: Environmental > Aquatic > Marine > Hydrothermal vents | place: Atlantic Ocean: Mid...
TATGTCTTTATTGCAGGAGGTAACGGAGAGTGAAATTCCAGAGGATGTCGATAAGCCGTGCGGAATACTCTCCAAGGTATCGCGGATAAAGCTTTTCCGCCTGACTCCCCTGCCCGCGGGCGGCATTCTTATGCCACTGTAAGGTTAAGTGAGGTGCATAGGGAAATGGCTGAAATCATAATAAATCATGTAAAAAATTTCCTTCTGAAAAAAGAGCAACAGGAAAGCTCTCTCAAGCAAAAAGAAAAAAGAGAAGTTATTCTGGAGCTTGAAGCATTAAAAGATATCTGGACGAAATATGCCCTCGAAAGAGTTTACTTATACGGGTCATTCGCCGATACAACTTTTAATAAGTATTCTGATGTTGATATAGCCATTGAACCGGAGATTCCTTTTGAAGATCTGTTGAAACTCTATTCTGAAGTTAACAGGAAGACTGAAAGGGAGGTTGATGTAAGAGCACTTAAAGAACTGAGTTTTGCCGAAAGGATAAAAAAGACAGGGGTCTTGATATATGAAAGAAAAAATAGCCATTCTTAAAAGCGAGATAGAAAACGACTATCAAAGGATAAGGAGACTTTTTGATAAGTTTGAAAATTCATATAATGAATTTTCAGGATCGGGCGAGTATTCCAAATTGGTGGAGTCTGCTTTTTATGTAAGCCAGTTACATACGGGATTTGAGAATATATTTAAAAATGTAGCAAGAACATTTGAAAACAATATCGGGCAGGATTACTGGCACAAGTCACTGCTGGAAAGGATGATTCTGAATATTCAGGATATCAGGCCGGCAGTTATTTCTGAAGAAAGCTATACCTGTTTAAACGAATTGAGGGCCTTCAGACACTTCTTCCGCCATGCCTACAACACTGATATAGATAAGGAAAAGTTTAAAATTGTTGCAGACAGGGTGTTCAAGATCAGAGGTTTGATCAGGAAAGATCTGGATAAATTTCTGCATTTCCTGGACAGGTTAATTGCTTAATCTTTCCTGAGAGTTATTCTTATTCAAGGAGTTATAATTGCTCCCTATCTCTATTGTCATTGTAACAAAAAACGAAGAGATCAACATCGAAGATGCCCTGAAGAGCGTTGCCGGCGCAAAAGAGATTGTTGTCGTCGATTCGTTCAGCTCGGACAGGACCGTTGAGATATGCAGACACTTCACGGATAGAGTCTATCAGCATGAATGGCGGGGATTTGCCCGGCAGAAACAGACGGCGGTTGATTATGCGGAGGGGCCGTGGGTGCTGATACTCGATGCGGATGAGAGGCTTACCCCCGCGCTGAAGACGGAGATTACGGAGAATATTTCAAACACTGACTGCAGCGGTTTTTATGTGCCCAGGGAGAATTATTTTATCGGAAAGCGGATAAGACACGGCGGCTGGCGGCCGGACCATACGCTCCGGCTTTTCAGAAAGGACAGGGGGCGCCTGGAGGTCCGCAGCGTGCATGAAAAGGTGGTCGTGGACGGCAGGACCGGATATTTGAAGAATCCCCTGAGACATTATACTTACAGGAGCGTTTCGGATTTTGTGGAGAGGATGGAACGTTATTCCACGCTCGCCGCCGGGGAAAAAATGAAAAACGCCCGAAAAGCCGGCCTGCTTTCCCTCGCGGCAAGGCCCCTTGCCACTTTTATGAAGATGTACTTCCTCAGGCTGGGATTCCTCGACGGCGCCCGGGGACTGGTACTTGCCGTGCTTTACAGCTACTACACATTCCTTAAGTATGCAAAGATATGGGAGAAGCGGGAAACGGAATAAACCTTAATGTTGCATAAGCCGGCAGGGGAGTCCGGCGCAACATCTTTTAATAAAGCGAGGCTCCTGCAAAAGTCCTCCGTCCGTCAACCGCAGCGGAGAGAGAGGCCTTATACCTCATCGATACCGAAAGATTTCTCCCTCCGGTCGAAATGCACATGCAGACATTTTCACACTTTTGCAAGGGTCTCCCGTGACAGAGAGATGCTGTCATCGGGAATAGTCCCCCTGAGTGCAAGGTGAGGTAATGGAAGGACAGGCACGGGGCCGTCAGACGAACTTGAAACTCAATACCTTGTAAATCAATTTAGCCGCGAGGAAGTCCGGGGCCGGGTTGCCTTTCAGGGGACAGAGCTCAACAACATCGAAACCGACTATGTTTATCTTTTCCGAGACATGTCTCAGCAGGTCAAGCGTCTCGTACCAGAGCAGCCCTCCCGGCTCGGGGGTGCCTGTTGAGGGCATTATGGACGGGTCGAGCACGTCCAGGTCGATTGTAATGTAGACATTTCCGGAAAGCCTCTCCGTGACCCTTTCAATCCAGTCGCGCGATCTGCGGATGTCATCTGCATAAAAGATGTTTTCCTTCCTGATGGTTCCAAGCTCGCAGGAGGCCATGCTTCTTATGCCTACGGAAATGATGTTTTCCGCGAACTCTTTCGCCCTTGCCATGACACAGGCGTGACTGTATTTATTGCCTTCGTAGGAATCCCTCATGTCGGAATGGGCGTCAAGGTGGAGGATGCTCATGTTGCTGAAATGACCGGCATGGGCGGTCATGGAACCTAATGAGACGGTATGCTCGCCGCCCAGGACGACGACGAATTTGCCGTCGTTTAACAGGTTAGCGACCTTTTTCCTGACCTTTCCGATCATCTGCCTGGAGGAGCCTGCAAGTATTTCGTCGGAGGTGTGGATGCCTTTTTTATAAACTTCGGAATCCGTCTCGATATCATAGAGTTCCATGTTCGTCGAGGCCCTTATTATTGCTTCCGGCCCTCCGGCCGAGCCCCTGATCCATGAACTGGTCCTGTCAAACGGAACGGGAAGGATGACTGTTTTCGATTTCTTATAATCTGAATGCTCCGCGGGCAGGCCGCCGAAATTATGGATGTGCTTGCTTTTCAATTATAACAGCATCACTGCAGCGGCAATGACGGTTGTCCATTTTCCATGCTTGTTGCCCTCTGCAGACTGGCATATGTTGGTGGATTTGAAGATATAGTTTGTTGCATTATAGACCTGTTTTCTCGAATCCCATGCCTCGTCCGGGTCAAAGGCGATGCCCAGTGTCGTGGCCAGCATTGTTGCGGCAAGGTCCTCCGCATAATCACCGGCCTTCCGGGCCGTCTTGCCGAAGGAGTGGTATTCGGAGATATAACCGTAATGCCCCCTGTCCTTGGGCACAGCGAGGCCCACCGCGGAGGCGATCAGCCTGTTCGGCTCATTGGTTTCATTCCTTGCCATGACACAGAAGGTTATCTGTCCGGGCTTGATTAATTTCACCCCTTTGGCCTTGGGGATAATCACGCAGTTCGGGGGGAAAATGCTTGAGACGTATACGAGATTGCACTTCTCTATTCCCGCCTTGCGCAGGGCGAGCTCAAAGGATGCGAGCTTGTCCTTGTGTATCCCTACGCCTTTTGTGAAAAATATCTGTTTGGGAATCAGTTCCATGGTTTAAACCGCGGTACGGTGCCTTTCGGGCTGTTTTTTTCCGCGTGAAATATAACGCAAATTCACCTGTTTTTTCAAGTTGTAATATTTCACTCCCCCGCCAAGCCTCCCCATCGGGATGGATGGGAAAGAAAAATGATTTTACATCAAAGGGTTGGAGACTGCCGGATTCCACCTGAAATCCTCCCCCGCGGCGGAGTGGAGGGAGTGGATGAGGCAAACCTGTTGCGACGTTCCGGAATTCTGGAAGTCTGCGGCTGAATAGTTTAATATAGGTACATGATCGCAATCATTGACTATGGAATGGGAAATCTCAGGAGCGTTGAAAAGGGATTCAGAAAGGTCGGTGTCGATGTCTGCGTGACGGACAGGCCCGGGGTCGTTGAAAAGGCTGATGCCGTCGTCCTGCCCGGCGTGGGTGCATTCAGGGACTGCATGGAGGGGCTGAAAAGACTCGATGTGGTGGATGCGGTTATAAGGGCCGTCAAAGACGGCAGGCCGTATCTCGGCATATGTCTCGGCCTGCAGGTGCTGTTCACTGAGTCGGAGGAGTTCGGAAGATGCCGGGGGCTTGATATTTTCAGGGGCAGGGTGGTCAGGTTCGGGAACAGCGATCTGAAAATTCCGCACATGGGGTGGAATCAGGTGAATTTGAAGCAGGATAATCCTCTGTTTGCGGGTATCGGCGACGGGAGTTATTTCTATTTCGTACATTCCTATTATGTTGTTCCCGAAGACGGCTCGATAGTGGCGGCAACGACGGATTACGGCGCTGAATTCACCTCAGCCGTCTGCAGGGACAATATATTCGCCGTTCAGTTCCACCCGGAAAAAAGCCAGAAAACCGGGCTGAAACTTCTTGAGAATTTCGGAAAAATTGTTTACGGGAGATAATCTCTGTCGATAGCGCCTCTCATTTGACCTTGATCTTGCGTAAGCGGGCGGTGTTTTAATGCCGCTGTAAGGCTGATTTTTGCTGTATGATATAATGGTTGGATTATGCGGGTAATTATAGTCGGCGCCGGCGAAGTCGGTTTTCAGTTGGCAAAGTTCCTGTCTGCTGAAAATATCGATGTTGTGGTGGTTGACAGGAACAAGGAGAAGCTGAACAGGATCTCCGAGGAACTGGATGTCGCGCTCGTTGAAGGGGAGGGCGGTTCGCCCTCGGTGCTCAAGGAGGCGGGCGCCGACGAGGCGGACATACTCCTTGCGGTTACCGACATGGACGAAACGAACATGATCGCCTGCCTGGTTGCCAAGGCGATGTTCCAGATACCGAGAAACGTGGCCCGCATCAGAAACCTTGAGTACTTCTCCAATGATATCCTCCTTGACAGCCTCGGGATCAATCCTGCGATAAGTCCTGAAATAGAGGCGGCAAAGGCCGTCATACGCCTGATAGAGGTGCCTTTCGCCGCTGATGTTGAAGACTTTGAGGACGGCAGGGTCAAGGTCATAGGCTTCAGGGTGCCGCCGGATTCGAAACTGATCGGCAAGGTGTTTAAAAATCTCAACCTCGTAAAGCCAAAGGTTCTCATCGGGGCGATTCAGCGCGGAGACAATATCATAATTCCCACGGGTGACGACACGCTCAGGAAAAATGACATCATCTTCCTGCCGGTCAAGCGGGAGAATATCGATTCCGTGTGCAACAGTGTCGGCGGTGTCGTAATGCCCGTCAGGAGGATCATGATCGTGGGCGGCGGCAGGATAGGATTCTATGTGGCGAAGACCATGGAAGAGAGAAACCTCAGCGTGAAGATCATAGAGAAGGATGCCGGCAGATGCAAGTTTCTGATTAAATCCCTCCAGAAAAGTGTCGTGCTCCGTGGAGACGGTTCGGACCAGAAACTGCTCGTGGAGGAAAACATCAATGATATGGACGTATTCGCCGCCATATCAAACAACGAAGAGCTTAATATAATGGCATCCCTGCTCGCCAAGAGCCTTGGTGTGAAAAAGGTCATAACCATTGTCAACAAGACCGATTACCTGCCCCTTGCCAATAATCTCGGCATAGAGGCCGTCCTGAGCCCGCGCCTGATCACGGCGGGCACCATTCTGAAGTACGTCAGGAGGGGCAATATTCTTTCGCTTACCACCATTGCCGAAGGGAAGGCCGAGATAATGGAGGCTGAGGCGAAGGACGGTTCCGCGCTCATCGGCAGGACCCTGCGGGAAGTCGAGCTTCCGAAGAAGACGCTGATAGGGGCCGTCATAAGGAATGACAATGTCATAATCCCTTCCGGGGACGACAGGATCGCCGGCAATGACAAGCTGATTATCTTTACACTGTGGGAATCCGTTAAGCAGGTGGAAAAGCTTCTTCTATGAACATTGCCGTTGTCTTCAACCTTGCAGGGGTGGTTCTCCTGTTCTCCTCCGCATTCATGCTCGTCCCGTTACTGGTCTCGCTTCTTTACAGGGGAAGTGATCTCAAGGCATTCGCCACATCTTTTCTGGTAACCTTCCTGTCGGGCCTCCTGATGTATTTTCTTACAAAGAGCCGGAAAAAAATAGAGCTGAAGCACAGGGACGGTTTCGCCGTCGTAACCGTGAGCTGGCTCGTCATGTCGTTTTTCGCCTCCCTGCCGTACATGCTGGCAGGCGTGACAACGTCCTTTACGGACGCCTACTTTGAGTCCATGGCGGGCTTTACGACCACCGGAGCATCCGTCCTGAGCAACCTTGAGAGCCTGCCGGAAGGCATTCTGCTGTGGAGAAGCCTTACGCAGTGGATGGGGGGAATGGGAATAATAGTTTTCTCTCTTGCGATACTCCCGATCCTGGGCGCGGGAGGGATGCAGTTGTTCAGGGCCGAGGTGCCGGAGATAGGGGTTGAAAAGCTCAAACCGAGAATTATTGATATGGCGAAATCCCTCTGGTACATATATGCGGGGCTTACCGCTGTGCTGGCGCTGCTGCTGTGGGTCTGCGGAATGGATCTCTTCGACGCGGTGTGCCACTCGTTTGCAACAATGGCCACCGGCGGGTTTTCGACAAAGAGCGCGAGCATAGCGCATTTCGGCAGCGCTTATACGGACGTCATCATAACTGTTTTCATGTTTCTGGCCGGAATGAACTTTTCACTGCATTTTTATGCGCTGCGGGGCAATTTATCCCGGTTTGCCAAAAGCAGCGAGTTCAAGTTTTACTGTTCGGTTGTTTTGGTCTCGATCGCGGTGGTTACTGCAAGCACGATGCAGTCGGAGTATTCCTCGATATTGAAGGCATTGCGCTACGCCTCTTTCCAGGTCGTCTCGATTATGACGACAACCGGCTTTACAACCGCCGATTACGGGAAATGGCCCGTGTTTTCGCAGATGTTCCTGCTCTGCCTCATGTTTATCGGCGGGATGGTCGGCTCAACCGGCGGGGGTATGAAACAGGTCAGGATACTGCTTATGTTCAAGCAGGCGCATCGCGAGCTCTATCACCTGATTCACCCGCATGCTGTGACGTCGCTTAAACTGGATGAGAAGCATGTGCCCAAGGAGACCCTCGGCGGGATATGGGGCTTTCTGTTTCTTTTTATACTGATCGCTGTTGTCGCCACGCTGTTCATGACGGCGCTCGGCCTGGATATAGTCACTTCGGGCAGCGCGGTCGTCTCCGCAATGTCCAATGTGGGGCCTGCGCTCGGCGAGGCGGGGCCGGCTTATAACTACTTTGCAATACCGGCTGCGGGGAAGTGGACGCTTGTTCTGTGCATGCTGATAGGAAGGCTTGAGATTTATACGGTTATCTTGCTGTTTATGCCGATTTTCTGGAGAAAGTGAGCGCCGGGCACGGGGAAAACTCCGGTTAAGCCCTGACGGAAAGCGGAAATCAGCTTAATTTCAGGACAGAAAAGGCTCTTGCAAAAGTCCTTTGTCCGTCACCTCCAGCGGAGAGGGAGGTCTTATAACTCATTGATACCAAAAGATTTCCCGCTCCGGTCGAAATGACATATGCAGGCATTTTCACACTTTTGCAAGAGGCTCTGGGAACAAGTGTTTTTTGTTTTTTATCCATAAAAATATAAAATTTATTGAAGAAAAAAAGATTTTCTTGACAATTATGTATATATTTGTTTACTTATTTTGTGTATAATAGAAAACTACCGGTAAAAAATAAACGTTTTTTCGAGACATGTTGGTTTCCTGATTCAGGATAATGCAGAGGGGGGATAAGCAAACATCAGGATGCGGAATTAAAGTGAGGGCTGAACTTTGCCGAATAAAAACCAACATATAGCATATACTCAGGAAGTTATAAACAAAAATTTCCAAGAGGGACAGGTTGCCTGAGAAAAAGACGTTGAAACCACAAGTCATTCCGGGTCATGGCAAAGATATGGCTGACGGTGTCATGAGCCTGTCATCTTCCAGTAAAACAACAATAATCTCAAAACAGTCATTAACTGATGTTATTCGGTAAAAAAGACATAATCGGTCTGGACATCGGCTCCAAGCACATTAAGGTTGTCCAGCTCAAGGAAACAAAGGGCAGTTACCAGCTCCAGAGGCTGGGCATCACAACACTCCCCCCGGAGCTGATCGTGGACGGCTCAATCCTTGACTCCTCGAGAGTCGTGGAGGCTATAAAGGAGCTTATTGTGAATACCGACATCAGGACAAAGGATACGACGCTGTCCGTCTCCGGTCATTCCTCCGTAATTATCAAAAGAGTTACATTGCCGCAGATGTCCGAGGATGATCTGGCTGAATCGATCAAATTCGAGGCCGAACAGTATATCCCCTTTGATATTGAGGACGTAAACCTTGATTTCCAGATACTCGGCCTGGCGGAAGAGGACAACATGATGGATGTCCTCATAGTGGCGGTCAAGAGGGATAAGATAAACGAATACGTATCAGTGGTGACAGAGGCGGGGCTCAACCCCGTGATTGTCGACGTGGATGCGTTCGCCCTTGAGAACGTGTATGAAATTAATTACGAGATAAAGGAAGATGAAAATGTCGCCCTCGTAAATGTCGGGGCCAGCATGATCAACATGAACATCCTGAAGGGGGGCGTGTCGGTGTTTACAAGGGACAGCTCGGTCGGCGGGAACCTGCATACCGAGGCGTTGCAGAAAGAATTTACCGTTTCCTATGCCGATGCAGAGAGAATAAAACGCGAGGGAGCTATTGAGGGAATCTCCCAGGAAGACGTGACGGCAGCCCTGATTTCCGCCTCCGAAGATATCATAGCGGAGATTTCCAGATCGTTTGACTATTTCAGGGATACAACGAACATAATGAACATTGATCATATAATTCTCAGCGGAGGCGGAGGATTAACCAAAGACTTCACCCTTTTATTGTCGGAAAGGCTTGGAATAGATGTCAGTATTTCAGAACCGTTCAGGAACATTCAGATACCTGAGAATTTCGACAGGGAATATCTGAAAAAGATCGAGCCTCTTGTAGCAGTAGCCGTAGGTCTGGCTTTAAGGAGAGTGGGAGACAAATGATCAGGATTAATCTTCTTCCTGGCAAGAAAAAGCCGTTGATACTGCCGCCGGTGCTGATCTACGGCTCCATTGCGACGGTTTTGCTGATAATCGGACTGGTTTTTTTCACTCTTTACCTGAACGGGAAGGTCTCGGATATGCAGACGGAAATGTTCAATAAAGAGAAAAAACTGAACGAACTGAAGGCGCAGCTCAAAGAGGTTCAGAATTATGAAAGGGACAACAAGGAGTTCAGGAAAAAAGCCAAGATAATTGAACAGTTGAAGAAGAACCAGATTGTTCCTTTGAGACTGCTTGATGAAGTAAGCGAAATGCTTCCCAAGGGTGTGTGGCTGACTGCGCTGTCGGACAAGAGCGGTTATATAAGCATAGAGGGGTATGCCCATACAAATTACGACCTTGTCGGCTATGTCCAGAATCTGAAAGGCTCCAGGTATCTCACCGACGTCATGCTGGTGGAATCCCGGCAGGCGGAGATCGAAGGCGTATCAGTATATAAATTCAAACTTACGTTCAAGGTTAAGGTGTAATGCGGTATGGATATTAATGTCAATATCAACAAATTCAAAAACCTGCCACCTCATCTGAGAATCATCATAACCGCGCTCCCTTCGGCAATACTGATAGCATTATTCGTCTTTCTCATTTATATACCCAGGAATGAGGAGATTGACATACTGAGCGCCAAGATCGCCAAGCTGGACAAGGAAATCATCAGCGCTGAGTCGAAAATCCGCAAGCTCGACGCCCTCAGAAAGGAAAACAAGTTGCTCAAAAGGAGGCTTGCAAGGCTGAAGGAACAGCTCCCCGAGGAAAAAGAGGTCTCCGAGCTTCTGAAACAGATATCCGAACTGGGGCTTAAATCCGGGCTCAAGATACTTCTCTGGAAGCCGGGTGCCAGGAAGACGGAACCGGCGGGCCTTTATGTGGAGATTCCCGTGAGCGTGGAGGTGCTTGCCGAATATCATAAACTCGGGGTATTCTTCAGTCATATCAGCCGTCTGCCGAGGCTTGTCAACATATCCGACATGAAGTTGACCGCACAGACGGGAAACAGGCAGCAACGGGGTATAATAAAGGCCAAGTTCACGGCGCGCACATTCGCTTCGGTAGAAGAGGCGGTGAAGTCTAAAGCGGCGAAAAGCGCAAATAAGAAAAAGTAAAACGGGCGCGGGCAAATAACAAATAACAGATGATGAAAGAGAAAGCAATGAAAATTACATTGAGTTTTCTTATCGTTTTAACACTTGTAAGCTTTCTTTACGGGTGCGGGGAAAAAGAAAAGGCATTGTCTGTGGCGCGGAAAAAGCCTGCTGTAAAACCGGTTGCTCAAAAAGCCCAAAAAGAGGTTGATAAATTGCAGGCCGAGGAAGAGGCGATCCGGGCTGCCTTAAAGCAGGAGGGATATGTATATCAGCGCAGGGGCCGGCGTGATCCGTTTACGCCGCTTATCGTGCCGTTGAAAAAACAGAAAAAGGATAAGAGCAAAATCGGTACGATCGAGGGTTATGACCTGAATGAATTCGCCCTCACGGCTATTGCCAAAAAGGGAGATGAATACTATGCCCTCCTTGTTACGCCTGACAACAGATCGTTTACGGTCAAAGAGGGAGACATTATCGGCATGAACAACGGCAGGGTCAAGGAAATAACAAGCGATAAAATACGCATGGTGGAATATATAAGGAATTACAAAGGAGAATTAAGGCCCAGGCAAATAATCTTGGAGTTTCATAAAGGAGAGTAACATAATGAGAATCAGAAAATATTTTTTATTGTTTTTGGTTTTATTGATATACAATGTCCCGGCGCTTGATGCTCAACCTGAAGAACCTTCGGCATTAAAGTCCGAGATTACCGGCATAGAGGTAACGGATATCGACGGCACCACCGAGATCAGAATAGACAGCACGTCCTCCTTTAAATATACGATATACAAACAATCCGACCCGTATCAGATCGTGGTTGATCTTCAGGATACCAGCCTTGGTAAGTTCACAGAGAAGATGATAATTGATGATGCCGGTGTTCGGGAAATCGTGCCTTCGCGTGATGAGGAAAGACCCAATATTGCAAGGTTGAAAATAGCCCTTACTGTACCGGCCGATGTCGAGCCGGTATACCGCGGGAATTCGCTCGTTCTTGCCTTTGACAATCCCAATTACGATGAGGCGGCGTTTGAAGAGGCGGCTCCCGGGACAATATACACGGATGAAGAAAGCGACGCAGATGAGGCGGCGACGGCAATTTCCGGGCTCGCAGGCGGGCACCTTTTGCCGCCCAGGAAGTACACGGGCGAAAAAATATCCATTGATTTTCAGGATGCCGAACTCCTGCACGTCTTCCGGCTTATCGCGGATATAAGCGGTTACAACATCGTGGTCAGCCCGGATGTCAAGGGTAAGTTTTCCATGAGGCTGATAGATGTTCCATGGGACCAGGCGCTTGACGTGATTCTGAGAAACTACGGCCTGTCAAAAAGCGTTGAAGGCAATATTATCAGGATAGCCCCCACGTCCGTGCTTGCCAGGGAAGAGGAGGAAATCGCCAAGGCAAAAGAATCCCAGGAGAAATCCGGCGACCTCGTGACAAAGGTTTATCCGGTCAATTATGCGGACGTCAATGAGATAAAGAATGCAATAGAAAAGGCCAAAATACTCACCAAGAGGGGTTTCATAAGCGTTGATGAGAGGACGACATCCGTGATCATAAAAGATGTTGAAAAAAAGCACCAGGAATATGAAAATCTTATCAGGACGCTTGATGTGGCGACACCACAGGTGAGCATAGATGCAAGGATCGTCGAGGTGACCACAAAATTCACCCAGGAGCTTGGTATCCAGTGGGGGGGGCTGTTGAGGCCCACTCTGCAGACAAGGATCGCCGGCACAAGCCTTACCGTGGACAACGGCTTTTTTTCGTCCGAGCCGTTGCTGGTGAACCTTCCGGCCACTGTTGCCAAGGGCTCCGGAGGCTCGATAGGAATCGGCTATATCAGCTCCGGCGCGCTCAGGGCGCTGGACCTGCAGCTTTCGGCGATGGAGACGGCGGGGAAGGGCAGGATAGTCTCCAACCCCCGCATCATCACTATGGACAACCAGAAGGCGCGCATACTGCAGGGCAAGAAGATTCCGTACGAGACCGTCTCCGACCAGGGAACGACGACGGCGTTTGTCGATGCCGCCCTGGAACTGGTGGTGACACCGCATATAACCCCTGAAGGCACCATCCTGATGAACATAGATGCAAAGAAGAACGAGGCCAACTTCTCTCAGACATCTTTCAACAATGTGCCCACGATTGATACAAATGAAATATCGACACAGGTCCTGGTGAAAAACGGTGATACACTGGCGCTCGGCGGAATTTTCAAGACCGCCTCGAGCAAGGATGTATCATCCGTCCCGCTTCTCGGAAAAGTGCCGTACCTTGAGTGGCTCTTCAAGAACAGGAAGACCGTTGATGATACGACGGAGCTTATAATCTTTATAACGCCGAGGATAGTTAAGTAGCGGCTGAATAAAGGAAAAAAGAATGTCCAGTTAAAGTTTCCATCGGGTTGTGACGATGTAATATGAGTGCTGATTAAAACCCGGCATAAAAAATACTATTATTGTGGTACCGGAGGAAAATAAATGGTAAAGAAATTTTTTATTGTTCTATCGTTATTGGGAGTTGTTTTCATAACGCAGGGTTGCGGTGGTTACGGGTCGCTTTTCAGCGACGGTTATACTTCTCCTCCCGAGGACGCCACCATCACCGTTAGTCCGCCAAGCACCAAGATAACCGATGGAGGCGGCACTGTAGAGACCGACGAGGAACAGTTTCTGGTTGTGGTCAAGGATGCAAACGGCATTCCGCTGAATAACGTGGAAGTGGTGGTTTCCTACCCGTGGGCGGTGCCGAGCCCGGCAGGGTTTGTTCAACTATATGACGGCAGCACTCCCGTGGATTCGCCCATGACCGTTATAACCGACCCGAACGGCGCCTACATTGTGAAATTCGCTTATAAAAGAGGCGGCGGTGTTGCATATAAAGGTGATTTCCAGTTTATAGCGGGCTCTCTTTCCACAACAGCCACATTTGAGGTTGACACGGGCTCGTAGCCAGCTCGATTATGTCCCTCCATGGTGTTCCCACAAACTTCGGAATGACTCTTTACCTTAATGCTGCACAAGCCGGCAGGGGAGTCCGGCGTAAAACCTCCCGGCTTTCTCCTGCCAGCAGACTGTATTTTATATCACTGCATGGTTTAGACGCGGTGCGTAGCGGGCAACCCGTTCAGATATAAGTCAGCCAGGACTTGTATCCCCGTGCCTCTCCTTTTACGATCTTAAAAAACATGCCCTGCAGTTTCCTGGTGACGGGGCCGGGCCTGCCGTTTCCGATGAGGCGTCCGTCAACCTCCCTTATCGGCGTCACCTCAGCCGCTGTTCCAGTGAAAAAGGCCTCATCAGCTATATAAAGCTCGTCCCTTGTGAAATTGACCTCGCAGACCCTGATCTTCTCTTTTTGCGCCATTTCAATTATGCTTTTTCTCGTAATACCTTCAAGAACGGAAGGAAGCGGGGGGGTCATCAGGACGCCGTCTCTTACTATAAATATATTCTGCCCCGTTCCTTCCGACACAAAACCGTTCGTATCCAGCATCAGCGCTTCGTCAAAACCTCCTGCAACGGCTTCGCTTTTTGCCAGCGTTGAATTGACGTAGTCCCCGCAGGTCTTGCTTTTCGTCATTGTGACATTCACGTGAAGCCTGGCAAAGGAAGAGACCTTGACCCGTATCCCGTTTTTAATGCCGTCTTCACCAAGATACGCCCCCCACGGCCACGCTGCAACCGCAACCCTGACGGGATTGTCTTTCGGATACAGCCCCATTGCACCGTAACCTATATAAACGATGGGGCGTATGTAGCACTCCTTAAGTTTGTTGATTTTAACGGTGCCGGTGATCGCCTTCCCTATCTCTCCGGGAGAATACGGCGGCTTTATATTCAGTATGTGGCACGAATCAAAGAGCCTGTCCACGTGCTCCCGCAGCCTGAACACGGCCGATCCCTTTTTTGTGCTGTAACACCGGATGCCCTCGAAAGCGCCTGTGCCGTAATGCAGGGTATGAGTCAGAATGTGAACATTTGCATCAGCCCAGTTGACAAACTTGCCGTCCATCCATATCTTTTTTGATTCGGTAATCATCTTTCCTCCCGGAATTTGAATTAGCTATCTGATCAGCAGATCTCACCTTGCAGTTGCGTAAAAACATCGCCTGCCGGCTTATGCAGCATCAAGGTTCATTCTCTTTCCATCCGCTTTCCCCGACAAGCGGAACAAAAACACATGCAGTGGAAACGTTTTTTTCTATTCCCGACGGGGACTTCCTGATCCGGTAAAGCGCCTGGGAATACCTGCTGCCCACGGGAATCACGAGTCTTCCGCCCGGATTCAGTTGATCCAGATACTCCTGCGGCACCTCCGGCGCCCCGGCCGTCACGATAATGGCGTCAAAGGGCGCGTGTTCGGGCAACCCTACGGTTCCGTCGGAGACGGTAACATGAACATTGTTGTAATTGAGCTCCTTCAGCAGCTTCTCCGCCCTTGAAGCAAGCAGCGGTATCCTTTCCACACTGAAAACTTCCGAGGCCAGCAGCGACAGCACCGCGCTCTGGTACCCGGAGCCGGTTCCTATCTCAAGCACCTTTTCATCTCCCTTTAATTCAAGCAGCTCCGTCATAAGCGCAACCATGTAGGGCTGGGAGATGGTCTGTCCCTCGGCGATCGGAAGGGCGCAGTCGGCATACGCCTTATCCCGCAGGTGTTCATCGACAAACAGGTGCCTCTCCACTGTCTCCATCGCATGGAGAACCCGCTCATCCCTGATACCACGGGCTTTTAACTGGTCGTTTACCATCAGGCGGCGCTGGTACTCGTATGCCATAATCCACTTATCAGTCTAATTCGCCGTTGCGAATTCGTCAAGTATCGGGCATCCGGCGTTCTTATGAGCCTCTTGCAAAAGTCTGAAAACACAGCAAAATGTCATTCTGAGCCTGTTTCAGAATCTAATAAAAACAATAAGTTAAGAGACCCTGAAACAAGCTCAGGGTGATAAATAAAGACTTTTGCAAAGGCCTCTTATTTTAAACCCTTTTCAATATTGCACGGGCCGCGATAATACCTGAAGCCGATGCATGTATCAGCCCCCTGCTTACACCCGCCCCGTCACCGATCGCAAAGAGATTTTCCATCTCGGTTTCAAGATGACTGTCGAGCTTGAGCTGTCTTGAATAGAACTTGACTTCTATTCCGTAGAGAAGCGTGTGCCTGCTGTTGACCCCGGGTGCAATCCTGTCCATTGTCTTGAGCATTTCGAGAATGTCGGTGATATACCGGTGCGGGAGGGCAAAGCTCAGGTCGCCGGGCACGGCTTCCGCAAGCGTAGGTTTCACGCGTCCCCTTGCGATTCTTGCAGGAGTTGACCTGCGGCCCGCCTGAAGGTCGCCGAGCCTTTGCAGGAGAACGCCTTTCCCCAGGAGGTTGGCGAGCCTTGCAATATATCTTCCGTACAGATGCGGTTCATCAAAGGGCTCCGTGAAATGAGTGCCTACGAGCAGTGCGAAATTGGTGTTGCCGGTTTTCATGTTCGAGTAGCTGTGTCCGTTTACGGTCCATATGCCCTTTACATATTCCTTTACTACTTCTCCATACGGATTCACGCAGAATGTCCTGATCCTGTCATTGAATTTTTTTGTATAAAAGACCAGCTTGGGTTCATATGTGACTTTCGTGAGAGGTTCAAGTACGGGCGCGGGCAGTTCAACCCTTACACCGATGTCCACCGGGTTTTTCAACAGGGAAAGCCCCATTGCTTTCGCCTGTTTTTCGAGCCAGAGGGCGCCTTCCCTTCCCGGTGCTGCAATCACGAAACCGGCATGAAACATGTCGCCGTTTCCCGTCTCTATGCCCACGGCCTTTCCGTTTTCGACCAGTATGTTTTTGACATTCCCGGAAAACAGAATGTCAACCTTTGAATTGAGTTCGGCTTTTATCTTTTTAAGAAGCGCCGGGCACCTGTCTGTCCCGATATGCCTTATTCTTGAAGGGATAAGGGTGAGGCCGGCTTTTTCCGCTTTTTCTTTCAGGGCATCGATACTCCCCGTATCGCCGCCGTAAACGCGGGAAGGCGCGCCGTATTTGACATACAGCCCGTCCGTGTATTCAATAAGCTCCTGAAGGCTTTCATCGTCGATATATTGCGAGAGATTTCCGCCGATTTCACCTGATAAATTGAGTTTGCCGTCACTGAACGCCCCCGCCCCGCCCCATCCGCATAAAAGACCGCACTCCGGACATGTCCTGCAGGAGGATTTCCTTTCAGCGGACGGACAGGTTCTTTCTTCGATATCCAGGCCCTTTTCAATAATCAGGAGCCTGAGCCCTTTACCCGAAGATACAAACTCAAGCGCAGCGAAGATGCCGGCCGGTCCTGCGCCGATTATAATTACATCATAATAGTGTTTCATACGGACTCCCATGCCGGCTTATGCAACAAGGATTATTTCAGAGAAATACTCCGCATTACATCCTGACAGCCGTTTGCAGACGGTGAACCATGTCCTTATTTTAACAAAGTAGGTTATAATTTGTGTTCACCGGTTTATATTTCAACAACACCTGCTCCTGCAGAGTATTTTGACTGCAGGCTGTTTCTTCGAATTTGATATGAATTCAAAAATCTCCATAATAATGCCCGTGCTTAATGAGGCCGGGAACCTTCGCAACACCCTCGGCAGTCTTGAGTTGTCGTCCAATGAAGAGCTGATAATAGTCGACGGCGGGAGCACCGATGAAACCATGGACATAGCGCGTGAATTTACCGGGAAGGTTTATAAAACAAAGACGGGCCGGGCAAGCGTCATGAATTACGGCGCGCGCAGGGCCACGGGGGATATACTGCTTTTTTTTCATTCCGACTGTATGCTGCCCCCCCGGGGGTTTGAGATAATCCGGGAGACGCTCAGAGACGGCAGTGTTGCCGCAGGGGCGTTTTTTCTCGGCATCAATCACCCGGGGTTTTGTTTCAGGCTGATAGAATTCGGAGCGAATCTCAGGTCGCGGTTTACCTCGCTTCTCTACGGAGACCAGGGAATGTTCCTGAGAAAGGAAGTTTTCGAGAAGGTGGGGGGATTCGCGGAGATACCGCTGATGGAAGATATCGAGATTTCGGGCAGACTGAAAAAGTTGGGCAGGATTGTCTTTGTCATGCCTCCGGTCAAGGCCTCCCCGAGGCGGTGGCTTAAGGAAGGCGCCCTTTATACAACACTCAGGGACTGGTCACTTGCGCTTTCATACACAATATTAAAGATATCTCCGGAAACACTGATCAAGTATTACAGGGAAGTAAGGTAGGAAAATGCGTTATGGGCCATAATGCCCTCATAGTCATTGCAAAGTATCCTGAAAAAGAGAGTGTTAAGACGCGCCTTAAGGGTCTGATACCTGATGATAAAAGGGTTGAGCTTTATGTATCCCTGCTGAATCAGACCATGCGGAAGCTCGGAAAGATTCCCGGAGTTGATACATTCATAGCATTTGCACCCGAAAGTACCGGAGATTATTTTTCGCGGTTTAATGTCAGGCTGATTCCCCTGCAGGACGGCGACCTTGGCACAGGGATGTTTCATGCATTCCGGGAGGTATTCAATGCAGGCTATGAAAAAGCAGCGCTTGTAGGCGCGGACATACCGGATATTTCGCCACGGATAATCCTGGAAGCATTTAATGCATTATCCGGCAGTGACCTCGTCTACGGCCCTGCAAAAGACGGAGGCTACTACCTTGTCGGCATGAGAAAGTTAATCAGGGAAGTTTTCGAGGAAGTTACCTGGTCATCCGAAAAGACTCTCGAGGAAAGCCTTTATCAGGCGCGGCGCCATGGATACAGTGTTGCTCTTACAGAAACGCTGAATGATATTGACACCATTGATGATGCGATAAGGGCCGGGCTGCTGGATGTGGAGGGAGACCGCTGCTGAACCGCTTTTTTGATCCGGCCATTCTCATGTTCGATAAGGTGAAATACATATCCGCCCGGCGCTGGATTGAAAGTTAGCCTTAATGTTGCATAAGCCGGCAGGGGGGGTCCGAACAAAGGGCCGTCAGAAAAGAGACGGCGGACGGACTGAAGGCGTGATTTCAATCCCCGAATCCTGTTGACATAGATATGTAAAAATGATAACTTATTGCAGTATAAAAATAATACGTGCCGGAGCTTGCGGTTGCACGGTTATGATCTTGCCGGTTTAATACCCGATCGGATAACATTATTTAAATTAAGGTTCAGCTTAATTGCAAATTGATTCGTGTTTCTGCATTAAAGGCTTTCATTTCTCGGTCTCCCTGGTATCAGAGGACAGCACGGTCCTGGAAAAAACGGCCTTCCCCTTTTCAGTAGTCACCGACACAGACCCCCTGGCCGGACTCCTTGAGGCCGGGATTGTAACCGGCGCGGGCAGCGAGGTGGAGAAGCTCTTCCTGCTCGTCCAGAGAGACAGGTACCTCCTGACGGAAGATGAACTGCGGCCCGTCACCAACAGGGATATCGAAGAATCGTGGCGGAATGCCTTTTCTTTTTATAATGCCGAAGACCGCGGCCTTATACTGCTGCCCGGACAGACAGACGGAGAAGGAAGGCTTATGCCGTTTCCTCCGCAGTTTTTCTGCAAGGCGCGGAGGATATTCTTTCATCCGCCCTGTCCGAAGTGCGGGCTTCCACTGCAACAGTGTGAAGACGACGGCCTCCTCGATGCTTCGGGCCTCCAGCCTTATTCGGGATCCTTAAGGCGTTACCTTTACTGCGCGCAGTGCACCCCGGCAGGCAGATCCGGGTTCTATGCGTATGATGAGGAGCCGGCGACGGCGGTCAGGGACCGCAGGGCACTGATCAGGAAATTCAGGCTCCTGGCCGAAGGCGGTAACCATGCGGAACAATTTCCGTGCCCGGAATGTCCGGAGCACAGGGAATGCTACGGCACGGACCAGCGCGCTGTTTCAAGGATCGCGCCCTTCTCTTTTTATCCGTTCTACATGTTTGCCTTTAAGGCCATGTCACTGAACGCCCCGGATTTCCTGTCCCTCGTCTCCGGCGCGGAATTCGGCGATGTCGAATCCGTGCTGGGGAAAAAACAGGAGGCCGGGAGGATCAAGCGCCTGAAAGACATCAGGCAGAGGGGGAACCTGACAAAGGCCCCGTTTCTGTTCGGTTCGGACGACCGGTTTTTTCTGGAGGTGCTGTACCTGAAGCTCTGTTTCCTGGGAGAAGCGCTCCGGTTCCTTTGCCGCGGCGATGACCTCCTGATGCATCCGGGGCTGAGGCCGTCTGTCGAGCGGATATGGGTCAGCCTCCCCCCGCACGGCGGCCTGCTTCCGTTTCTGTGGAACTTCAGGGTGAATCTCGTCGGCATATTCACCCCGCCGGCCGGCGGCGGATCATTCCATGAACCCGCGGGCACGGAGAGCCTGTTTTATACAGGGCTCCTCTGGTTCAACACCCTGCTGGCCAACAGCCGGCAGGATGTCTCAAGGGTCAATGCATCCCTGAGGGGTATTGTGGATCACTGCCGGAAAGGCGGTGATTTTTCATTTCAGGATGAGATGAAAGACCCCGACCCGGTGTTTTCCCCTGTCAATGTTTTCTGGAATCCGGAGGGAAAGACGGTCGGCGAAGAATTCATTACCCTGTGGCACAAGGCCCTTGACCTGTCATTGTCCCTGCTGAGGGCCGGTTCCGCGTCCGTGCCGTCATTCTCCATGGAGAATTTCAGACAGCGGTCTGAAGGCCTGATGAAAGAGATCAGTGGCCTCATGTTTACTGAAGCGCCGGCGGGAACGGCGGCCCCCGCGCCGGAAGACGCGGCGATCCACGGGATTCTCAGGAGTATCTACAATAAATGGAGCTCCGGTGCGGTAACTGAGGAGAAGGAATCAACCGAAACGGTCATACTCTCTTCACAGGTGCGGAAAGAAGAAACCACGCCTGCAGCACCCCCGAAACAGGAAGACAGCGGGGTTATCGAAGAAACCGTTATCATATCACGACAGGATGCAGGGCGCCCCTCGGCGCCTGAAGAGCCTGCCGGAGAAGAAAAAAAGGGCGACAGGCCGGAGGACAGCGGGGACTCCCTGGAAGAGACGGTTATCATCAGGCCCGCCGAACGCTGCGGCGACGAGGGTAAAAAGGATGGAACAAAATAGCGGTACTGATACGGGCGCCCTTGCCGATGAGATCAGGGCGATCTACAGGTCGGACAGCTCACGGGCCGGGCAATTGATCGAGAGACTTCTTGAGCAGAGACTGAAAGGCCTGTCCCCGGTGGAGAGACTGGCAGCGGTGGACAGGCTTGCCGGCAGGTTCGGGGCAACAAGAGGCGCCGGGACGCTCAGCCTTGAGCAGGAAGAGGTCTCGAGGATGCTTTCCCTCCTCCTGGGGAGAGATATCCCGGTGGAGAACCTTCCGGCGGGGGAACTGCCGGAGAAACTATCCGTTGCCCTGAACACGGTCTTCGATACGCTTAACAGGATCATAGGGGTTATTAATTCAACCCTCCTCGGCGAAAAGGTGGAGCTTGCGACGATCAGGCATATAATAGGCTCGGGCCTTGAGCGTGAAGGCACGCCCGAGCACCTGCAGGCATACCTTGACCGGATACGGGATGCCTTCATGGTTGCGCACCGCGCCTTTCAGGAGGCGGCAAGGATCACCGTGGGCCGGATTCTGGATGAACTGGACCCCGACGGCATATCCGCCGCTGCCGGAGGCGGAGGTCTCAAGTTCGGCCCGCTCCGCAAGGCCGGCAGCTTTGAGGTGTACCGGGAAAAGTTCCAGGCATGCAGAGGCTGGTTCGAATCAGAGCGGTTCACGGAGGATATACTGAGGGAATTTGAAAAAATCTGCCGGAAATTATATAAAAGTAATGCGAGAGGTGTCCTATGAGAACAAATATCAGGATGTTGTTTGCGGCCGGTCTTGCGTTTTTCTTCATTGCATGCGCTACGACCGTTCAGGCCCCGTACAAACAGGATGCAATCACCCTGCATTTGAAAAGCTCGAATGAGCTGAACCTCTACAACGGCAAGGCGCACACGCTCCTGCTGTGCGTTTATCAACTGAAGGATCCCAATGCCTTCAACCAACTGCTTGACGAAAGGGACGGGCTGTCCAGGCTGCTTGAGTGCAGGCGCTTTGACCCGTCCGTCACCGGCTCCAGGCGGCTGATAATAAATCCGGGCCGGGAGATAACCAGGAGCCTCGACAGGGCCGAGGGAACAAAATACGTGGGTGTTGCGGCAGGCTATTACGAGATGGAGCCTGAGAGCATGGTCCGCCTTTACCGGATCCCCGTGAACATGTTTACGAAGACACTCAGGGAACTGAAGATCGGGCTCTTCCTGGGGCCGCATGAGATACAGGGGTTGGAAGAATAATGGATATACAGAAACCGCTTTTCTGGCACCAGGGTCTTTTCCTGCAGCCGCAGCACTTTCAACTGCTCGACCTGTCCTTCAGATCACTGCTGGCGCCGTTTCATGATTTCATGCAGCCCGAGTTCTGGGGCACGGGGGGGATCGAGATCGAAAAGGCCGCCCTCGGCACCGGCACATTCAGCCTCCTTAACGGCGGCTTCCTTTTCCGGGACGGTACGTATGCGGTCCTGCACGGCAATGCCGTTGCCGGCTCCCGCACGTTTGATGCGGCGCTTATAGAAGGGGGCAAACCCCTGGGCGTGTTCGTGGGACTCAGGAAATGGAATACGGCGGGGGAGAATGTCACTGTCCTTGAAAAAACGGATACGCTCTCTGATGTGACCACGCGTTTTGTCACCGCCGCGGAGCCCGAGGAAGTCAGGGACCTGCATTCGGACGGGCCGTCCGGCCGGGTCAAACGGCTCAGTTACGTACTGAAAATATTCTGGGAGACCGAGACGGAACTGCTGGGCGATTACGACCTCATCCCGGTTGCCCGGCTGGAAAGGGAGGGTGAGGATGTGGTCCTTTCACCCGGCTTTGTACCGCCGTGTCTCACTGTCGCGGGCTCGGACGTCCTCCTTAAACTCGTCAGGGAGATAAGGGACCAGACAGCCGCGCGCAGCCGGCAGCTTGAAGAGTACAAGAGACAGCGGGGGATACAGAGCGCCGAGTTCGGCTCGAGGGACATGGTCTACCTCCTGGCCCTCAGGTCCCTTAACCGGTACGTGCCCCTGCTCTTTCATTACACGGAAACAGGGCGGGTACATCCGTGGACCGTCTACGGAACCGTGAGACAGCTTATCGGCGAGCTTTCATCTTTTTCAGAAAACGTGAATGTCATGGGGGAATCCGGCGACGGAGGCCCCGCACTGCCTAATTATGACCACGGCAGGCTGTGGGAATGCTTTTCAGCGGCCGGCAGAACACTCACCCGCCTGATGGACGAGATCACGGCAGGGCCGGAATATATAATAAAACTGGTTTATGACGGCACTTATTATGCCGCGGACCTGAAACCCGCCGTGTTTGAGGGACGCAACCGCTTCTTCCTCGTATGCAGGACGGCGGAAGACCACAGGGCGGCGCTTAAGTCGCTGACATCACTGGCCAAGTTGAGCTCGCGCGAGCATCTGCCGATTTTGATAGCCCGGGCGCTTCCGGGCATCGTGCTGGAGAACCTCCCGGTCCCTCCGCAGGAACTGCCGCGCAGGGCCGACTGCCTGTATTTTGCGGTGGACCGGCACAGCGAACAGTGGGGTTTCGTGGAAAAAGGCAACAATATAGCCCTTTACTGGGACAATGCCCCTGAGGACCTCGAGGTCGAGCTCATGGTTGTGGGAAAATAACAGACCGGGGGAACGGAGTTTATCATGCATCTGACCGATTGTTTCATGGAGCTCATAGCGTACGTGTCTTACTTCCGGAAAACGCTGAATAAAAGGCAGCCGGCCTTCGAACAGGTCAGGGCCGATATCATGCGCCTGATGACACAGAGCGAAGACTGCCTGAAAAAGGGCCTTTTCACCCGCGACGACTATGACACCGCGCGGTTCGCGGTCTGCGCATGGGTGGATGAGGCGATCCTGGGCTCTTCGTGGCAGCACAAGGAACAGTGGCAGAGGGAGCTGCTGCAGCGCATCTTTTATAACACGGCTGCCGCCGGCGAGGAGTTTTTCGAGCGGCTGAACGCACTCGGCCCCCATCAGAGGGATGTAAGGGAGGTTTACTACCTCTGCCTGGCGCTGGGTTTCATGGGGCGCTATTGCCGCAAGGAAGACGAATACCTGCTCGAACAGTTGAAGACTTCCAATCTCAAGCTGCTTGCGGGAAGTTCCCTGGGTGTTCCCTCCCTTGAAATGATGGAACTCTTCCCCGAGGCCCGTCCCTCAGGGCAGGTGGAGACGGCCGTGCAGAAGCCGAAATTCCGTTTCTCGCTCTTTACGGCCGTAACCCTTGCAGCGCCGGTCCTGCTTTTCGGGCTGCTGTTCCTGATTTACACATTCTCCCTCAGGGGGATAGGTGAAAGTTTCTTGAGCTCATTACCGAAATGAAAGACAAGTTATTAAAGTTTCTCAAGATATTCCTGTTTGCCGCACTGGGCGTCCTGGCCGTACTGCTTGTATTCGGGGTGGTGCTCAGCCTGGACTGGCCGTGGTGGGCGGGATTCTTCCTGCTGCTCGCCGTTGCGGGGGCGGGGATCGGGGCGGTGTTTCTCCGCAAGCTGTGGCTCAGGCGCAGGGAGCAGCGTTTTGTCCGGCAGGTCATAGAGCAGGACGAGGCCCGCTTAAGCGCGCTCAGTGGCAGGGAAAGAGAAGAGATGAAGGAACTCCAGGCGCGGTGGAAGGAGGCCGTCGACGCCCTGAGGCGCTCGCACCTGAGAAAGTACGGAAACCCCCTGTACGTGCTGCCGTGGTACCTCGTAATGGGAGAAAGCGGCTCGGGCAAGACCACCGCCATACAAAGCGCCCGCCTTTCCTCGCCGTTTGCCGGGGTTGCGCGGACGCCGGGCATTTCAGGGACGAAAAACTGCGACTGGTGGTTCTTTGAACAGGCGGTCGTCATCGACACAGCGGGAAGATACGCGGTTCCGGTGGATGAGGGGAGGGACAGGGACGAGTGGCAGAAATTTCTGAACCTGCTCGTTAAATACAGGAAAAAAGAGCCCCTCCACGGCCTTATCGTGACACTGGCCGCCGACAGGCTGCTGGAGAGCCCGGGCGAGGCCCTCGAGGAGGACGGGCGTAACATCCGGCGCAGGATAGATGAGCTCATGCGCGCCATGGGGGTCAAATTCCCGGTTTACGTGCTTGTCACCAAGTGCGACCTCATACAGGGAATGACCCGGTTCTGCGAACGCCTGCCCGAGGAGACCACCGGCCAGCCCATGGGCGTTATAAACCAGGAACTGTCCACCGACATCACGGGCTTTCTTGATTCAGCGCTGAATTCCATAGGAGAACGCTTGAGGAACCTCCGCATCCTGCTCCTGCACAAATCCGGACCGGGCGAGGTTGACCCGGGGCTCCTTCTGTTTCCCGAGGAATTCGGGAACCTCAGGCAGGGTATCGAGTCCTTCATGAAGGGGGCGTTCCAGGAGAACCCCTACCAGGAGACGCCGGTCCTGCGCGGCCTGTTTTTCAGCAGCGGACGGCAGGAAGGCACCCCTTATTCCCATTTCCTGAACACACTGGGCCTAATCAGTGAGAAGGAGGTGCTGCCCGGCACGAGCAGGGGACTTTTCCTTCATGATTTTTTCTCCAGAATCCTGCCGGGCGACAGGGGGCTGTTCACGCCCACGAGCAGGGCCGTCCAGTGGCAGAGGTTCACGAGAAACCTCGGCCTTGTCTCGTGGGTTCTCACAGGCGTGGCCCTCTGCGGCCTGTTGAGCTTCTCGTTTGTCAAGAACCTCCGGACATTAAGGGATGCCTCGCACGAGTTTGCGAAACAACCTGTTCTGCAGGGCAGGTTCATGCCCGACCTTGTGACAATGAACCTCTTCAACAATGCAATCCTGAAAGTGGAGGAGCGGAACCGCGACTGGTGGATACCACGGTTCGGCCTGTATGAAAGCGTCAATGCCGAGAAGGGACTGAAGGAGAATTTCAGCAGGCGGTTCAGGGAGGGTGTCATGGCGCCCCTGGACAGACAGATGGTGCAGAGGCTGACGGATTTCACGCCGGCCGTCCCCGACGAGGTCGTGGGCGGCTACGTCGCACTCCTGGCAAGGCGCATCAATCTCCTGAAGGCCCGCCTCGGAGGCGAAGACGAAGAATCCATCCAGGCAAAACCGGTTCCGCCTTATGAAGCCCTGATTTCCGCGGTTGAGCCTGATGCCGGCCCCGATACGGTTAAGAAATTCGGCCGGTTGTATCTCCAATACATAATCCGGCGCACCGACACCGGGGAAATAAGCAAAGAGATAGATATCTTCCAGTCATGGCTGAAACACCTCCTGGAACTTAAGGGCCGGAACCCCCGCTGGATCGCCTCATGGGTGAACGGGAGCGGCTCTGTGCCGCCCATGACCCTGGGGGATTTCTGGGGCGGTGATTCCCCTCCTGAAGGACTGGAGACGGCAGTTGCTCCGGCGTTTACGCTCAGGGGCCGGAAAATGATAGATTCTTTTATCAGCGAGATCGAGGACGCCCTTCCCGACCCGCTGATCTTTGCGGACCGGAAACTGGAGTTCAAAAAATGGTACCGCGACAGCAGCTTCACGGCATGGCAGGAGTTCAGCTCCTCTTTCTCAAAGGGCCGGAAGAGGCTCGGCGGCAGGGAGCAGTGGAGAAACACCGCCGCCGCGATGGCTGGCGAGAAAGGGCCGTATTTTGCCTTTCTGCAGAGGATGACCGGGGAACTCGGGCCCCTTGCGGAAAACGGCGATGCGCCCCCGTGGCTGCTGCAGGCTTACGAGTTCAGGAAGGTGGGTAAGATAGGCTCTGCGGTGGGGGGCACCATTGCAAAGGCCGCGGAAAAGGGCAAGAAGGTCATCAGCGTCATAGAGAAAAAGCTCGGCAGGGGGGAACGGGAGGCCTCCGGCGGGGAATCCCTCTCAATAAAGGCGTACACCGAATACCGGAAGGCCATCAGGGACATAACGGCCGTAACCGCATCCGCCAACCAGGCGTACGAAACGGCGCTCCGTGTCTTCTCGGAAGACCCCGCCGTCGGCGAGTCGCCTTTTTATGCGGGCTACAGGGCCGCATCCGCATTAAAGACCGGCCTGGCAGAGGGGGGGAAATTGTCCCCTATCGTCTCGGACCTTGTAACAGGCCCGCTTGATTTTCTCTGGGAATACACACTCAGGGAAACAGCGTGCCGGTTGCAGGAGCGGTGGGAGTCCGACGTCCTCGCTGAAATACAGGGGGCCTCACGCCGGCAGGCCATAGAACTGCTCCTTGGACAAAACGGTTTTGCATGGAAATTCGTCAAAGAGCCGGCGGCGCCGTTTGTAAGGTACAGGCAGGGCAGGGGATACCAGGCAAGGGAGGTGTTCGGCAGGGCCGTGCCTTTCAGGACGGCCTTTTTCGCCTTCCTGAGAAAAGGGGCCGGCGCGCACGCGGATGCGCTGGCGAAACAGAACTACAATGTGCTGATCAAGGGCCTGCCCACGGACGCCAACGAGGATTCACGGCTGAAACCCCATGCCACACACGTGGAGCTGCAGTGCACGGACGGGACGTACAGGCTGGACAACTACCAGTTTCCGGTGAGCAGGACATTCAGATGGTCCCCGCGCACATGCGGCGATGTGGTATTCAGCATCGAAGTGGGAGACATCACCCTTGCAAAGACTTACAGGGGCCCGCAGGCGTTTGTTGATTTTTTAGACGAGTTCAAAGGAGGACGCCGCACGTTTTACCCTAAAGAGTTTCCCGCAAAGAGGAGAGCCCTGACGGACCTGGGTATCAGGTACATCAGGGTCAACTATAAATTCCGGGGGGCCGGCGCCGTACTGAAGAAATTCAGGTTTTCCCCCGGTGAAATCGTAAGGAGCATTTCGCATTGCTGGGACCGGTAAAATCCGGCGTGCAGTGGAACTGGGCGGCTTACGGCAAGCACCCCTCGGCAAAGGACTATTTCCGGATAGGCCCGGAATCGCCCCTGTCAAAGAGCTTCTCGGACTGGGTGGACCGGGGCTACAGGGATGTGGTTTCAAGGAACTACAGCGGCAGGGCGCCGGTTGCATGGCGCTTCTGGGCCAGGGGCGCGGGCAGGGAATCACTCGCATGCGGACTGCTGAAGGACAGCAGCGACAGCCTCGGCCGGCCGTATCCCTTTCTTGTAATCGGCAGCGGCTGCCTGAAGGACTGGGAGTCTCAGTGGGACCTCCTCCCGATTGCATGCGAAAAGCCGTGGGGCGGCATGGAATATCTTTCAAGCCGGGCGTTTGAGGACTTGAGGACACTGGAGACCGCTGTCAGGAATCTCAGGCCGCCGTTTCCGGACTGGACCGGATTCAGCAGGAAAATGGAAATCCTCATGAGAAAAAGCAACTGCTCCTCGGAAACCGGCGGCTGTCAATGGGACGCAGGGGACCCGGCGGGGGGAGAGGCGGGCATTATCCGCCTGGACAGGGAAACATTCCATGACCGGTGCGCGCTGATCAGGATGTGGCACAGGTTGCTCAGGCGAAGGGACAACACTGCGCCGAATGCAATCTTTATGGGGGGGACGTTTGAAAGGTCGTACATGGCCTTTTTTAAACGCCCCTTGTTGACGGGTGACTTTGTGAGGCTGTGGTCAATATCCACCGGTTCCGGGAAATGCATTGCCGGAAATGCCTTAAACCGGAGATGCGGAAAATTTGACCTGCCAATTTAATTTTGTTAAGATTGCAATGAACAGCCACGCTTTAATAAAACAGTTTAGCAGGAAAAGACCGTTCCTTTAATGGACTCTATTGAACTCGTCAGAGCAGGCAGGCTTTCCGACGCCCGCACGCAGTTGATCAGCGAGGTCAGGACCTCGCCCGGGGATGCAGGCAGGCGGACGCTCCTGTTCCAGGTCCGTTCCCTGTGCGGCGAATGGGACAAGGCGGAGCGCGACCTCGACATAATAGCTGCGATGGATGCGGGCAGGGAGGCGGGCGCCCTGGCATACAGAAACCTTGTCCATGCCGAAAAGGAAAGGATGGAGGTCTTCAGGAACGGCCGCCGGCCTTCTTTCCTCCCGGAGACCCCGCCCTATATTGAAACCTATTATGCCGCCCTGCGGAAGCTCGGGGAAAAAAACATCGAAGAGGCAAAACCGCTCTTTGACCGGGTGGATGCCGCGGTTCCTGCTGTAAGCGGAACCATCAACGGCCAAAAACGCTTCACGGGAATCAAGGACACGGACAGCCGCCTTGCCCGGTTTCTCGAGGCATTTGTGCATGAGCGCTATATATGGATACCGTTTGAATCATTAAGAGAGATTTCCATCACACCGCCGAAGACCCTTTTCGATCTTATATGGGCCTCTGCATTCCTGACCCTGCAGGGAGGGCTTACCCTGAACTGTTTTCTCCCGGTGCTGTACGCGGAATCCTTCATGCATGAGGACGAGCGCATAAAGCTCGGAAGGATGACCGACTGGACACCGCTGGGGGGACCGTTCTCAAAGGGAGCGGGCCAGCACGTGTTCCGGATCGGCGAAGAGGAGGTCGCACTCCTGGAAATCCGGGAGATCTCGTTCAATCCCACCGCATCAGAGGCAGACAATGAAAAGAGAGATTGACATAGAGGCCATACTGGCTCCCATCCCCGGTGAAAACCCCGCCGGCGTGGACCTCCGTTACACACCTGTTTATGACGAGATTAAAGAGGCGAGGAGGGAAGACGACCTGCATGATCCCCTGCTTTCCGAAGGCGACATCAAGAGGGCTGACTGGGAAAAGGTGATCAGTGTCTCTGTTGATGCGCTTTCCGGCAGGACCAAGGACATACAGATAGCGGCCTGGCTTACCGAGGCCCTGATAAAGACCGAAGGGTTTGGGGGTCTTGCCGCGGGGCTCGGGATAATCCATTCCCTGCTGAGAGACTACTGGGACAATCTCTATCCGCAGATAGAGGATGGAGACCTCGATTTCAGGGCCGGGCCGATTGAGTTCATGAACGACAAGCTCTCATTCAGTATACGGCAGGCGCCTCTTACGGATACCCGCTCCACCCCGGGATATTCATGGTATAAATGGCAGGAGGCCCACCAGGTGGGTTATGAGTCCGACACGCGCAACCAGTACGGCGACGTGGATGAAAACAAAAAGCAGCAGCGCGATGAGCTGATAGCAGAGGGCAAGCTGCCGCTTGAGGATTTCGATGCCGCCGTTGAGCGGTCGTCAAAGGAGTATTACAGGTCGCTGGCGGAGACGCTTGATCTCTGCCTTGAGGAATTCACCACTCTCGACGGCATAATAGATGAGAGATTCGGCCCCAATGCGCCGAGGACGGCGGAACTGAGGGACGCCATTGAAAGCTGCAGGCAGCTTGCACTGAAACTGCTTGAAAAGAAAAAGGAAAAAGAGCCCGACCCCGAGCCGCTGCCGCAGGTGGAGGAGGAGACAGCGGCGGCCGGGGAAGAAGAGGACACAAAAGGTTCAGGGGAGGGGGAAATGCAGGCACATGCCGGGCCCGCCGCCTCGGGGCCTCTGCCGGCGGCGCGGTTTTCCGATGCTGCGTCCGTTGAAAAGGCCATGTGGGAGGATGCAGTGAAAAAGCTGAACTCCGGGGGCATAAAACAGGCGCTTGAGCAGCTTTACAGGGCATCGTGCAGCATGCCTTCCGTAAGGGAGCAGAACCGTTACCGCCTGCTTATGGCCAAGCTCTGCCTCAGGGCCGAGAGGCCTGACCTGGCAAGGCCGATCGTGGAGCAGTTGTATGCATTGATAGAAGAGCTGCAACTCGGACGCTGGGAATCACCCATGTGGATTGCCGAGGTGTTTGAGACCCTGTATCAATGCCTGACGTCGGGGACTCCCTCGGATGATGATATGGGGAGGGCGCAGGAGCTTTTCAGAAGGATATGCACCATGGATGTAACAAAGGCCATGATGTACAGGACATGATCGACCTGTTAATACTCCTTACCGCCGGGAGGATGTTATCAGGGGGATGGGGCGCTGAATTTTCACATAATTCAGATAAAATGAGGCTGTTGCAAAAGTCCTCTGTCTGTTACCTCCGGCCGAGAGGGAGGTTTTGCAAGGCGTCGATGCCAAAAGATTTCTCCCTGCGGTCGAAATGACATATGCAGGCATTTTCAGACTTTTGCAAGAGGCTCAAATTCAAATTCCATTAACCAAGGAGGAGATAAAATGGCCGAAAGTCTGCAACATAAACTCGACAGGGTGAGGTCTCCAAGGGTCCACATAACCTATGACGTGGAGATAGGCGATGCAATCGAGATGAAGGAGATACCCTTTGTCGTGGGTGTGCTCGGCGATTATTCGGGCAACCCGGACGAGCCGCTTCCGAAGCTCAAGGACAGGAAGTTCGTCGAGATAGACCGTGACAATTTCGACAAGGTGCTGGCAGGCATGAAACCGAGGCTTGCCTTCAAGGTGGACAACAAGATCGCGGATGACGACTCCAGGATAGCCGTGGAACTGCGTTTCAGGTCAATGGATGATTTCCATCCCGAGCGGGTGGCCGAGCAGATAACACCGGTGCGCAAACTCGTGGAGGCAAGGAAGAAACTCTCCGAACTGCTCAGCAGGCTGGACGGCAACGACAGGCTTGACGAACTGCTGCAGGAAGTCGTGACAAACACCGACGCCCTGCGGAAACTCGGCGACGAGGCCGGGGTTAAAAAAGAAGAAGAGAAGAAAGAAGATTAAAACAAAGGAGGTGACCACATGGCTGATAAGGAAGAACAGACAGCAGCGGAATCTGCCCGTGCAGAAGAAGTCAAAGAAGAAAAGAGTCTCTTAGACAGGATCATTGAAGACGGCCGCATGGCCCGCGAGGAGAGCCAGAGAGAATGGGCGAAGGATGTTATCGGCGAGTTTGTCAGTCAGGTCATGGAGGGCGTCATCACCGTCTCCAAAGACACCGAGGCGATGATAAACGCCAGGATCAGCCAGATCGACCAGTTGATATCCAGGCAGCTCAACGAGGTCCTGCACCATCCCGATTTCCAGAAGCTTGAGGCCTCATGGAGGGGGCTGCACTATCTCGTGCAGCAGAGCGAGACGGGTGAGACCCTGAAACTCAGGGTGATGAATGTCTCCAAGAAGGACCTGCTGAAGGACATGGAGAAGGCCAGCGAGTTCGACCAGTCCACGCTTTTCAAGAAGATATACGAGGAAGAGTTCGGCATGTTCGGCGGTTCGGCCTACGGCGCTCTGATCGGTGATTATGAGTTCAGCAACCATCCACAGGACCTGTCGCTGCTGGAGAAGATATCGCAGGTGGCTGCCGCCGCACATGCGCCGTTTATCTCCGCGGCATCCCCCGGGCTCTTCAACTTGGACAGTTTTACAGAGCTCGGCACCCCGCGCGACATGGCCAAGATATTCCAGAGCGTGGAGTATGCCAAGTGGAAGTCCTTCCGGGAGTCCGAGGACTCAAGGTATGTGGCGCTCGCCCTGCCCCATATCCTCATGCGTCTTCCCTACGGGAAGGATAACGTGCCGGTTGAGGCGTTTGATTTCGAGGAAGACGTGGAAGGCACCGAACACGATAAGTACCTGTGGGGCAATGCGGCATATGCCCTCGGCGCGCGGCTGACGGATGCATTCGCCAAGTACCACTGGTGCGCGGCGATCAGGGGCGTTGAGGGCGGAGGCCTGGTGGAGGGCCTGCCGGTCCACACCTTTAAAACAGACGAGGGAGACGTGGCGCTGAAGTGCCCCACCGAGATAGCAATCACCGACAGGAGGGAGAAAGAGCTTGCAGACCTCGGCTTCATACCCCTGGTGCACTGCAAGGGCACGGACTATGCGGCCTTTTTCAGCACGCAGACGGTCAACAAGCCCAAGGTCTACGACACCCCTTCCGCAACCGCAAATGCAAGGCTGTCCTCGCAGTTGCAGTACATACTCGCGGTCTCAAGATTCGCCCACTACCTGAAGTCCATAATGAGGGATAAGGTGGGAAGCTTCATGACCCGGAAAAACGCCGAGGATTTCCTCAACAGGTGGATCAGCAATTATGTGCTCCTGGACGACAACGCCGGACAGGAGATGAAGGCAAAATACCCGCTGAGGGAGGCAAGGGTGGATGTCAGCGAGATACCCGGCAAACCCGGCGCTTACCGTGCGGTTGCGTTTCTCAAGCCCCATTACCAACTGGACGAGCTGACCATCTCGTTGAGGCTGGTCTCCGAGCTTCCGCCGCCGGCCAAAGGCTGATGTATTAAAAAAACGTGGTAGCGGCAAGGCGCGCCTTGCCCCTGCGGATTACAAAAAACGCGGCAGGTGGATGGGGATTTTCACCAAAAAAGCCGGCAACGGGTTATTGATTCCATAAAGGGCCCGCAAACAATTAACCAATTAATTAAAAAAGGAGGTAAAACAATCTATGCCAGCAGATAACTTTTTAAAGATCGACGGGATAAAGGGAGAAAGCACGGATGACAAGCACAAGGACTGGATAGAGGTCCTTTCCTACAACTGGGGAGTATCGCAGATGGCATCCGGTTCAGCAAGCACATCCGGCGGGGGCACGGTTGCAAGGGCCGATTTTCAGGATTTCTCCATTGTCAAGACACTGGATTCCTCATCGCCGCTCCTGGCCCTGGCCTGCGCGGAGGGAAGGCATATCAAGGAGGTCAAGTTCGAGATGTGCCGCGCCGGCGGAGACAAGCTCAAATACATGGAATATACAATGAGCAACTGCATTATCAGCTCGGTGTCCGTGGGCGGAGGCGGAGGCGGCGAAGCCACGGAATCGGTTTCATTCAACTACGGCAAGATCGAGTGGAACTACATCAAGCAGAAACGGGCGGACGGCAGCGGCGGCGGAAACGTGCCGGCGGGCTGGGACCTGGAGAAAAATAAAAAGGTATAATCCTTGAGGCTGGATGAAACCGGACCGGCAGGGCATACAGGCATCCGTACTGGACAGGCTTATTGATAACGAGCCGGGCGCAGCACACGAGCCTGTCCGGCAGCGCTCGTACACTATCGGCCGGGTCAAGGCCGCGGTCGTCAGGGACCTGGAGAATCTCCTGAACACGAGACGCAGCATACTGCCTGTCCCCGCTGAATGCAGGGAAGTCGGTAATTCCCTGTTCGTATACGGCCTGCGGGACTTCACCGCCGGGAATCCGCGGAACCCGTCCGTTAAACAGCAGTTGCGCAGCGATATTGAAAAGACCATATCGCGCTTTGAGCGCAGGCTGAAAAACGTCACTGTCCGCATTGAGGCCGGGGACAGGAACGAGCGGAATATAAGGTTCAGGATAAGCGGGATGCTCGTCGCGGACCCGGTGACCGAGCCGGTTACCTTTGATACCTACTTTGACATAACCCGGGGGCAGTACTTTATTTCAGGATAAAACCTCAACTTTAAAGCAACCCTTAATGTTGCATAAACGTGCGGAGGAGTCCGGCGGGAAACCGCCGGACTCCTCCGCTCCGCCGCCGGTGTTTTATGCAACTGCAAGGTAAACAGGCGGGAAATCAATGGATGATCAATTACTGAACTACTATGAACAGGAACTCACATTTATCCGGGAAATGGGGGCTGAATTCGCCAGGAAGTACCCCAAGATCGCCGGCAGGCTGCTCCTGGAGCCGGACAAATGCGAAGACCCTTTTACGGAGCGCCTGATCGAGGCATTTGCATTCCTGAGCGGGCGGATACACAAAAAAATCGATGATGACTTCCCCGAGATAACCGAATCGCTCCTGAATATCATCTATCCGCATTACAACAATCCCATACCTTCCATGTCTGTTGTGAATTTCGGGCCCATCAAACCCAATATCCCTGCGACCGGATATACGATAGACAAGGACACAATGCTTTATTCAAAACCGGTGGGCGGCACACCGTGCCAGTTCACCACGTGTTACCCTGTAACGATGTGGCCGGTCGAGGTAGTCTCTGCAGGGCTGCATGATCCCGGGAAGCCCGTCAAAGACGCACGCCAGGCCGTTGAGATCCGGTTGAAAACCTTCAACAACATGAACTTTTCGCAACTCGGTTGGAAGAGCCTGCGTTTCTTTCTTAACGGGCCGTACCAGCACGTATTTCATCTCTATGAGCTCCTCTTCAATAATGCCTGCCATATCGAGTGCGAGGTCAAATCCGGCAGGGGGAGGCCGGGGATCATCACCCTGTCTCCCCCGGATATAACGCCCGTGGGTTTCGAGCCTGACGAGAGCCTTCTTCCGTATTCCCCGCGTTCGTTTCCCGGGCACCTCCTGCTTTTTGAATACTTCTGTTTTCCCGAGAAGTTCCTCTTTTTCGATCTCGGGGGACTGGACAGGATCGGAAAGACTTCGCCTCCCGGGGATGTGCTCGACATAAGGATATACCTGAACAGGGCCGCCAAGCCCAATCTTGTAATAAACAAGGACACTTTCTGCCTGAATGCAACGCCCGTGGTCAACCTGTTCAAACGCATCGCTGAACCGCTCCGGGTCGACCACCGCCGGACGAGGTATCATGTAATACCCGACCTGAGAAGGCGCCTTGCAACCGAGATATACAGCATAGACAGGGTGCTGGCGTCATCCGCCGCCGCACCCGAAAACACGGTTGAGTACCAGCCCCTCTATTCCCTGCGCCATCACGCGGACGACGGCGGCGGCAGGGGCCGCGGGGCATACTGGCTGATGCACCGTGTTGCATCGGGCATAAAGGGTGACGGGGGCACGGAGATTTACCTTTCATTTGCGGACCTGAACTATAAGACCGTGGACCCTGATGCGGAGATACTGACTATTCATACCACGTGCACCAACCGGGACATACCCGCCCGCCTGCCTTTCGGCGACCCGGACGGTGACTTTGAAATGGAGGCCGCCGCACCCGTTTCATGGATAAAGTGCCTCATAAAGCCCACTGCGGCCAGAAGGCCTTCAGCAAGGGGCGCGCTGCAGTGGCGGCTCATATCGCATCTGTCCCTGAATTACCTTTCCATTGTCCGTGGAGGAGAAGAGGCGCTCAAAGAGATACTCAGGCTTTATGACTTCGACAACTCACCGTCCACCAGGCAGCAGATAAACGGGATCGTCTCACTGCGCTCGGAGCATGTGACGAAAAGAATAGGCTCTTCCTTCTGCCGGGGGGTGCGGGTGACCATAGAGTTTGATGAAGACAAGTACGTGGGCGCGGGATATTACCTGTTTGCAAGCGTGCTGGAGAGATTCCTGGGACAGTACGTCTCGATAAATTCATTTTCGCAACTGGCGGCAAGGACCATACAACAGCGGGAGGTGCTTAAAGAATGGGCCCCGAGGAGCGGCAAGCGCATACTTCTCTGAGAGACCGTCTTTTCAGGGAATTCTACAGATTCTCCTTTTTCAGGGCGGTCTGCATACTGGAGAATCTCTCCGAAGGCGGAAAACCTCTCGGCAGGACACTTGTGCCCGGTGAAGAGGCGGTGCGCTTTTCCTCAAAACCGGGGCTGGCCTTTCCCCCGTCGGACATTTCAGGAATAGAGCATGGTGACGGCGGCGGGCCTGTCGGCATGGAGGTCGCGTTCATGGGGCTGGTCGGGCCCTCCGGTGTATTGCCCCACTGTTACAGTGAACAGGTAATCGAGAGGATGATCGAGAAAGACCACGGCCTGAAGGAATTCTACGACATGTTCCATCACCGCCTTGTCTCCCTCTTCTACCTGGCGTGGAAAAAATACCGGCTTGCCGAAAATTACCTCCCGGGCGCAAATGACAGGATTTCATCCTGCATCCTCAGCCTCACGGGTCTGGGCACGCCCGGCCTGCTTGAATCAATCGGCCTGCCGGACAAGTCACTGCCGTATTACTGCAGCGGACTCTTATCAAGGGGCGTTCCGTCCGCATGCGCCGTGGAGGCGGCTGTCGGGTACCTTGCGGGCGTGCCCGTGGAGATCGAGCAGTTCATAGAGCAGTTGCTTCCGTTAAGCCCGGCGGACCTCACACGCATAGGCACGGCCAACGCACGGTTGGGCATTGATGCGGTCTGCGGCGGTTATGTGAAAGAATGCCGGTCAAAATTCAGGGTGAACCTCGGTCCCATGGAATACGACAGATATATCCGCTTCCTGCCCGGCGGGGAGATGCTCCGTTCGGTCTTTGCCCTGGTGAAATACATGACAGGCATTGAGTATGAATTCGAGGTGCGTGTAATCCTCAGGCGCGGCGAGATCCCGCCCTGCATACCGGGCGAGGGTCACCCGCTGTTAGGCGAGACGACCTGGCTGGGCGGCGGCGGAGCGGTCCCCGAACACGATCCGTATGCAACGTTTCAGGAGACGGACCTGTGAATAATAAAACCTTAAGGAGACGCATATGCCCAAATCAAACATCAAGTCACTCATAGGAAAACTCAACAGCACCTGCCGCAAGGCCCTGGAGTCAGCGGCCGGGCTCTGCCTGTCTCAAACCCATTACGAGGTGGATGTTGAACACTTCCTGCTGAAGCTTCTCGAGATGCCGGATACTGACATGCAGAAGATACTCAGGCACTTTGAGATAAACGAGAGCCGCCTGGTGGACGACCTGACGCGCGCAATGGAAGGATTCAAGACCGGCAACGCCCGGACACCGGCCCTGTCACCGCGCATACCGAGGATGGCGGAGGACGCATGGCTGGTCGCATCCATAGACTTCCAGGCGGCGGCGATACGCTCGGGCCACATTATCCTGGCCCTTATGGCCGGTGATGAAATGTCACGGATGCTGGCGTCAAGCTCCGGCGAATTCAAAAAAATATCCGTGGAGACACTGACGCAGAGCCTGCCCGATATAGTTGCGGGCTCGCGCGAGGACGGCGAGACCGCGGCGGCGGCCCCCGCCGCCGCGGGGAAGGCGGCGCCCGGCATGATTGCCAAAGGCACGAAGGCCCTTGACCAGTACACGGTCAACCTGACTGAAAAGGCGCGCAAAGGCGGGATAGACCCTGTGCTGGGACGCGACTTCGAGATCCGGCAGATGGTCGACATCCTTATACGGCGCAGGCAGAACAACCCCATACTCACGGGCGAGGCCGGTGTCGGCAAGACAGCGGTCGTGGAGGGGTTCGCCCTCAGGATAGTTGAGGGCGACGTGCCGCCGCCCCTTAAGAACGTGGCGATTCACACCCTCGACCTGGGACTGCTGCAGGCCGGAGCAGGGATCAAGGGGGAATTCGAGAACCGCCTCAAATCAGTTATTGAAGAAGTCAAGGCATCCCCCGTACCCGTCATACTGTTTATCGACGAGGCCCATACACTCATAGGCGCGGGAGGGGCCGCAGGCTCGGGCGATGCGGCCAACCTGCTGAAGCCCGCGCTCGCGCGCGGCGAACTGCGCACCATAGCCGCGACCACGTGGTCGGAATACAAGAAATACTTTGAAAAGGACGCGGCCCTGGCCCGGAGGTTCCAGGTGGTGCAGATCGAGGAGCCTGATGAAGAAAAGGCCGTGGTCATGATGCGCGCCATAGCGCCGTTTCTCGAGAAACACCACAAGGTCATGATCACGGATGACGCCCTGCTTGATGCGGTGCGCCTCTCACACCGCTACCTCACGGCCAGGCAACTGCCGGACAAGGCGGTAAGCGTGCTGGACACGTCCTGCGCAAGGGTGGCCATAGGCCAGAACACCATCCCCCCGGCGATTGAACAGGCCACCCGGCAGATCGGCCGGATTGAAAGGGAGATGAAGATGCTCGAGCGGGAGGTCCTGATAGGCTTTGACCACGGGGAACGCCTGAAGGCGCTTGCAAAGGAGAAAGAGGAGACACAAACGCGCCTGAAGGAGCTGAACGGAAAATGGGAAAAGGAGATGGAGATAGCCAACCGGATAAAGGATGTGCGCCGGGACATACAGGACATCCATGAGAAAGACCCTGCGGACGGCCGGTTGCCTGAAATGAAGGAAAATCTCAAGACCCTGGAGAAAGAACTCGCCGGTGTGCAGGGGGATTCGCCCCTTGTACAGACCGTCGTGGATTCCGGGATTGTCTCCGAGGTGATCTCGGGCTGGACAGGCATCCCCACCGGCAGGATGCTTACCGACGAGATCGCCACGGTCCTGAACATGGGGAAACTGCTGGGCGAGAGGATCATCGGCCAGGATCATGCGCTTGAGGCCATAGCGCAGATGATACAGACCGCCCATGCAGGCATTGAAGACCCCTCCAAGCCCACCGCCGTGTTCATGTTTGTAGGTCCCAGCGGCGTGGGCAAGACAGAGACGGCCCTTGCGCTTTCCGAGCTGCTTTACGGCGGCGAGGACAACCTGATTACCATAAACATGTCCGAGTACCAGGAGGCGCACACCGTTTCCGGACTCAAGGGCTCCCCCCCCGGGTATGTGGGATACGGCGAAGGCGGCGTGCTGACCGAGGCGGTGCGCAAGAGGCCGTACAGCGTCGTGCTTCTGGACGAAGTGGAGAAGGCGCATCCGGATGTAATGGAACTCTTTTACCAGGTCTTTGACAAGGGCGTGCTTGAAGACGGCGAAGGCCGCCGCATAGACTTCAAAAACACGGTGATAATACTCACGTCCAACCTCGGGACAGACCTGATCATGAAGGCATGCGCGGATGAAGAGACGATGCCGGACTGGCAGGGCCTGTCGGAAATGGTCCGGCCCGAGCTGCTGAAACACTTCAAGCCAGCGTTCCTGGGCCGCCTGAAGGTGGTGCCGTATTACCCGATAACCGACAGGGTCATGCGGCTTATCGTCAAGCTAAAGCTGGACCGCATCGCAAAGCGGATGATGGAAAACAGGAATGTGGCATTTAATTACACGGACGATCTCATTGATAATATTGCAAGCCGCTGCACCGAAGTCGAAAGCGGCGCCAGGAATGTGGACCACATCCTCACCAACACCCTCCTGCCCGATATGTCGAGGGAACTGCTGACCAGGATGGCGGCCGGCGAGCAGATAAAGGAGATCAGGGTTAACCTGAGCGGGGAGGGCTTCGGGTTCGAGATCAGGTAATCAAAATTAAACAAATGAGCCTCCTGCCCCGCCAGCGTATTTTTATGCAAGGTTGACGGCAGAATAATGCATTGGAACAAACGGGGGGATGACTGTTGGAAAAGACAAACGAGGAACAGCCTGATCAGGAAAAAGATACACGGGCGGGCGGATTTGAGCCCGGCCGGATAGTCTTCCTGAAGTCGAATCCAGCCATCCGTGGAGCGGTTGTGTCGATCATGCCGGGGGAGCCGGAGAATCGCTACAACGTGTTCATTGATGGTGAGACGCGGATATTCTATGCCTCCCAGATACAGGCTGAAGACCGGAAAGGCAGGGATTATATCGTGTTGCCCTGTCATGAGTTCCATTCCTGCCTTACCGCTCTTCTGATTCAACATCCGGGATTATCCACGCTTTATTCCCTTAACGCGGCCCGAGTTGATTTCATCCCATACCAGTTCAGGCCGGTGATGAAATTTATCCGGTCCGACCGTCCGCGGTTGCTCATCGCCGACGGCGTCGGCGTTGGTAAGACCATTGAGGCGGGATTGATCCTGCGCGAACTGCAGGCCAGGCGCGACGTCCGCTCCGTTCTCATCGTCTGTCCCCGCCCGCTGGTGACTGAGCGTAAATGGCAAATCGAGATGAAACGTTTTGAAGAGCGTTTCGCCCATCTTGACGGCGGGACTCTTCGCTTCTGCATCAACGAGATGGACCTCGAGGGCGTCTGGCCCGAGCAGTACCGGAAAGCCATTATACCCTATTCCTTGTTTGACGAGACTCTTCTTTACGGGACACGTCCGGACGGCAGGAGAAGACGTAAGAAGGGACTGCTGGACCTGGACCCGCCGCCCCGGTTTGACCTTGTTATTGTGGACGAGGCCCATCACATCCGGAATCCGGATACGTACAGCCACAAGGCGGTTAGGTTCTTTTGCGACCACGCCGAGGCGGTCGTATTCCTGACTGCCACACCGGTACAGATGGGCAGTAACGATCTTTTCGTTTTACTCAACGTGCTTCGCCCTGATCTCATTATCGACCGGGAGAGCTTTGAGCACATGGCGGAGCCGAACCCGTTCATAAACCGCGCCGTAGACCTGGCGCGCGGTCAGGGGGAGGGGTGGGCCGGAAGAGTTGTCGAGGCGCTTGATGAGGCCGCCGCAACATCGTGGGGACGGGCCTTGCTGCGGAACAGCCCGGAATTCTCCCGGATACGCGGTCAACTCTCCCGTGGTGACATTTCACCAGGGGAGCGCGTGCAGCTCATTACCGACATCGAGGCGTTGCATACATTCGCCGGAATAATCAACAGAACCCGCAGGAGGGATATCGGAGACTTCACGGTAAGGAAACCTGAAACAGTCGTCATTGAATTCACCCCGGCCCAGAAGAAGCTCCATGACGACCTGCTTCGGATTCAGGCGGAAATATTCAGGCGTATTCACGGAGACGACAGCGTTAAATTCATGATGACAACAATCAGGCGGCAGGCGGCGAGTTGCTTATACGGCCTTGTCCCCTTCCTCCAGGAGATACTCAACCGCCGCCTTGATGAACTGCCATTGGAGGATGCCGACAATGCGGGAGAAGTTCCCTCTGCAGCAACAGTTGAGACCATAGAGACACAAATCGGAACAATTCTGGAAGAGGCGCGCAATCTTGATTCCGAAGACCCGAAACTTGAAGCGCTCAGGAAAATCCTCAGGGACAAACAGGAGTTGGCCAACAATAAAGTTATGATCTTCAGCAGCTTTCGGCACACCCTGGGTTACCTGTATGAGCATCTGAAGGCCGGGGGACTTCGTGTTGCCATGGTCCACGGCGACGTGCCTGATGAAGAACGCGCGGAATTACGGAACCGCTTTGAATTGGATCGTGAGAATGAGCGTGCTTTGGATGTCATGCTGTTTTCCGAGATAGGCAGCGAGGGCCTTGATTATCAATTCTGCGACTGTATAGTGAACTATGATCTGCCCTGGAACCCTATGCGTATTGAGCAGAGAATCGGGCGTATCGACCGTTGGGGGCAAAAGAGCGAGAGCATCGCGATATTCAATCTGATTACACCCGGGACGGTTGACGCGGATATTTACGAACGGTGCCTGTTGCGCATAGGAGTCTTCAATAACGCCCTGGGTGGCAGCGAAGAGATACTCGGTGGAATCAGCAGGGAAATCCGGAACATTGCCGGGAATTTCAACCTGAGTGATGCGCAGCGCCGTGAGAAGCTCCAGCAATTGGCGGATAATCAAATCCGCTTTATGCGGGAACAGGAAGAGCTCGAACAGAAGCAGGTGGAACTGTTCGGCATTCGCATGCCTGAAGAACAGTTGAAGAAAGAGATCAACGAGGCATCGAGCTTCTGGCTTTCTCCCGAAGCGATTCGTAATCTTGTTGTGAACTACCTGCATGAAACCTTTGGCGAAGAGCAGGAATTCATTCTTGGGGAAAAACCGCTCAAGACGCTTCGTCTCTCACAGGATGCGCGTAACCGGTTATTGAAGGATTTTCAGAAGCTCCCCAGGCGGAACACATCCTTGTACAGGGAATGGGAAAACTGGTTGAAGGGCGGCAATCCTCACCTGACTTTAACCTTCGACGCTGCCTGCGCGTCCCGGAATCCCGGTGCGGCGTTCATCATGCCCCTGCACCCACTGGTTAAACAGGCGGCTACGGCGTTAGACACCGGGAAACGGGTTGTCGCAACACTGAAAGTGCAGGATCAATCCGTCCCGGCCGGGGATCACCTGTTTGCCGTTTATCAATGGCGATTTCACGGTATCAGGGAAGACTTGGTCCTGTGTCCGGTTGCGGGTTCGGAGCGGATCACCGCCCGTTTGGGAAAACTTCTGGAAAAGGCCTGGGAAAATCCAGCCGGTAAAAAAAATGTTCCTGAACCCTCCCTGTCTGCGTTGCCTGTCGGGCAGACAGGCAATGCACAGGCAGGAGCCTGGGACGAGCTTGATGTTCACCACTATAAGCTCTGGTCGGAGGCGCGCGAAAAACACCGGCGCAGGACCCTGGAGCTGGCACAGTATCGGCGTGAAAGTCTGACAACCAGCCACCGGGCGCGTATTGCCCTGCTGAAAGACCAGCTTGCGCAGGCCGCCGATGAAAAGATTCGACGGATGCGCCAGTCGCAGATTGATACGGCTGAAGCTGATTACGCGCGTCGCATCAAGGAATTGGATATTGCCATGGAACGGGCCGATATTACCGCCCAGCCGGTGGCGTATGGGGTTCTGCATGTTGAAAGAGGAAACGGGAATGAGTAAAGAACATATTGAAAGAATACGTAAAGATAAGTTTTGGCTTGACGAAAAAGGCCAATTAAGAGAGAAAAATCCTTTGATTGATGATTTGACCAATTCTATCGAGCGCCTTTCCGAAGGCTTATACTCTAAGGATACCCATTTTATCTTTGAATTAATTCAGAATGCGGAAGACAACACATATAATAATGCGGAACCGGCACTATCCTTTCAATTAGTAAAAGATGATCCAACCGGCACCCCAAATGCTACAGGCGCATTAATTGTTCAAAACAACGAGGTCGGGTTTTCATCTGAGAATGTAGATGCCATTTGTGCAATAGGAAAGACAACCAAGACTAAAATACAGGGTTACATCGGCGAAAAGGGAATAGGCTTCAAGTCTGTTTTTCGGATCACAACAGTACCACATATATTTTCTAACGGTTATCAATTCTGTTTTCCTGAGAAAGATGAAAAAACCGGTTTGGGATATATCGTACCTCACTGGGTAGCAAGCGTTCCATCAGAAATTGATCCAAAACAGACTACGATTATTTTGCCGCTTGATAAGCAGGACTTTGGTTATGAAAGAATCAAAGAAATGCTTCACGATATAGAGCCCGAAACGATTCTTTTTTTATCAAAGCTTCGGGAAATTCGAATCCGAACAGATAGTGGAGATAATCTGACAATTTTAAAAGATGACACAAAGATACCTCATATCCAGCTTCTGCTCGAGGGA
>Ga0256839_1000703_pt1 | contig 42922 bp, 41 predicted proteins | sample 354166metaG_FD_185968 | JGI IMG/M metagenome (GOLD analysis project Ga0256839, IMG submission 185968) | Hydrothermal vent microbial communities from Mid Atlantic Ridge, Atlantic Ocean - 354-166 | ecosystem: Environmental > Aquatic > Marine > Hydrothermal vents | place: Atlantic Ocean: Mid...
GCCCCGCAGGCCGGGATCGGTCTCGACGACTTCCAGCTCCACGAAATTGGGCGGGGTGACGGAGATCGGCGCGCCGTTGTAGAGGGTCACCTCGCACATATCCTGTGCCTTGAGCCATTTGGCGGCGTCACCCACCGCGGCGGCATCGGCGGCATGTTGCTCGAAGGTATCCGGCACCATGAAGTGGTAGAATTCGCCGTCGTTGTAGAGGTACTGCATCTCGGTGTCCATGACATCGGCGGCTTCCAGGGTCTCGCCGGACTTGTAGGTCTTCTCCAGCACGCGCCCGGTCTTGAGGTTGCGGATCTTGACGCGGTTGAAGGCCTGGCCCTTGCCCGGCTTGACGAACTCGTTCTCGATGATCGCGCAGGGGTCGCCGTCGACCATCACCTTCAGGCCGCTGCGGAATTCGTTGGTGCTGTAACTTGCCATGTTTCTCTCGAGGTTGACTGCAAAATGCCGATGATACCGGATTCCCTTCCCGCTGCCCAAGCCCCGGAGGGCTGGCAGCAGGCGCTGACCGCGGGCTTTCGCCGCGTTGACGCACTGCTCGCCCATTGCGCTATCGATCCGACGCAGGTGGATGCTGACCCCGACAGCCCCTTCCCGCTGCGCGTGACCCGCCACTATGCCGACCTGATCGAGAAGGGCAACCCGCGCGATCCGCTGCTGCTGCAGGTGCTGCCCGATACGCGCGAGGCATTGGAGATGGCAGGCTACGGGGAAGACCCGGTGGGCGACCGCGACGCCGAAGCGGCTCCGGGGCTGATCCACAAATACCCGGGGCGGGTGCTGCTCACCCTGACCGGTGCCTGCGCCATCCATTGCCGTTACTGCTTCCGCCGCCATTACCCCTATGGCGCATCGGTGCCGGACATCGACGGTGCCGTGTTCGATTACCTGCGGGCACGGCCGGACATACACGAGCTGATCCTCTCCGGCGGCGACCCGCTGATGTGGCCAAACGCCCGCCTGGCGGAGCTCATCGAGCATCTGGGGCAGCTGCCGCACTTGCGCCTGCTGCGCATCCACAGCCGCATGCCGACGGTGTTGCCCGAGCGCATCGACGACGGGCTGACCGCCCTGCTCGGCCGTTTCCCGGGGCGGGTGACCCTGGTCATTCATGTCAATCACCCGCGCGAGCTGGACCGCCGCAGCGCCACGGCGCTGGGCCGATTGCGGCAGGCGGGCGTGCAGCTGCTCAACCAGTCGGTGCTGTTGCGGGGCATCAACGACCGGGCCGAGGTGCTGGCCGCGCTGTCCTTCAGGCTCTACGAACAGGGGGTGCTGCCCTACTACCTGCACCGCCTGGACCGGGTGCAAGGCAGCGCCCACTTCGACCTGCCCGACGCGCAGAGTTGCCATATCCACCGCCAGTTGCGGGAGCGCCTGCCCGGCTACCTGCTGCCGCGCATGGTGAATGAGATCCCGGGCACGAAATCCAAAACTCCCGCCCATTGTGGCTGAATTTATATTATTATTGATGAGGTTCTTATAAGAAAAGCGTCTGCCACCATGTCATTCGAACAGGTTATCCGGCTGCTGATCATCGAGGAAGGTCAGCACCAGGCCGATCAACTGACCAGCACGCTGCGCGCCCAGGGGCTGCATGTGCTGGCCGAATTCGCCGAGGACGACGAGGACCTGCAACAGGCCCTGGAATCAAAACCGCTGGATCTGGTGTTGATCAACGCCGACCGCGAGGAATTCGGCATTCTTCAGGCCATGCAGCTGATCCGCAACCACGGCAAGCGTCTGCCGCTGATCGGGCTCACCGAATCCGTCACCCCCGACGCGGTGGCCGACGCGATGAAGCTCGGCGCCCAGGATCTGGTGCAGCGCGAGCCGATCGAATGGCTGACGCGGGTGCTGCAACGCGAGGCCGAGAACATCCACACCTGGCGGCGTGCGATGGAAGAGGAAAAGGCCCTGCACGAGAGCGAGAAGCGCTGCCAGGCCCTGCTCGCCAACTCCCGCGATGCCGTGGCCTATGTGCACGAAGGGCTGCACATCTACGCCAATGACAGCTACCTGGAACTGCTCGGCAAGCCGGATTTCGAATCCATCGAGGGCATTCCGCTGATCGACATGGCCGAGAGCGCCGAGAAGGACCGCATCAAGCACTTTCTGCGGCAGTTCAGCCAGGGCATCAACGAAGGCAACGAACTGGAAGTGCGCCTGCTGCACGACAATGGCGAGCCCATCGAGGCGGTGCTGGAATTCACCCATGCCAGCTATGAAGGCGAACCCTGCACCCAGATCCTGATCCGCGCCCAGAGCGATACCGCCGAGCTGGAAGAACAAATCAATTACCTGCACCAGCACGACCTGGTCACCGGCCTCTACAACCGCCAGTACTTCATGGACGCGTTGCAGCAGAAGCTCGATCAGGCCCACAACGGCCAGGGCAACAGCGTGCTGCTGTATGTCTCCATCGACAATTTCCAGCATGTGCGCGAAACCGTCGGCATCTCCGGCTGCGACATCCTGATCAACGACATCGCCGAAATCCTCAACCGCAACGCGGGCAAGTACGAACTGGTCGCCCGCTTCGGCGCCTACAGCTATACCCTGCTGCTGCCCGGTACGCCCGGTGGCGAGATCGACGCCCATTGCAAGAAGATCCTGCAGCAGGTGGAGTCGCACATCTCCGAGATCGGCACCCGTTCGATCAGCCCGACGGTCAGTATTTCCATCCTCGGCATCGACGAGAATGCGCCCAACAACCCCAACGAGCTGATCGCCCGTTCCGAGCGCAATCTGGACCGCATCCAGGCCGAAGGCGGCAACGCGGCCCGCGTCTACACCCCGGTCGCCGGAGAGATGACCCAGGAAGAGGAAGACGCCGAGATCACCCGGCAGATCAAGAAAGCCATTGCCGACAACCACCTGGTGGCGCTGTACCAGCCCATCGTCAGCATCGCCGGGGCGCCGGGAGAGCGTTATGAAATCACCCGCCAGATCCGCACCGAGGACGGCAAGACACTCACCGAAGCCGAGTTCATGCCGGCGGCGGAGCGCAGCGGTACCGCCCGCACGCTGGACCGCTGGTCCGTCATCAGTGCCATCCGGCAGATTGCGGTGGCCACCAAGTCGGCCCGCAAGCTCGAGATCTTCATCCCGCTGAGCAGCGACAGCCTGCAGGATGCCGGCTTCGCCCGCTGGGTGGCCGCCCGTGTGCAAAGCGCCAAGATCCCCGGCGAACAACTGATCTTCATGCTCAACGAGGAGCATGCCGTCAATCAGCTGAAGGCCGCCAAGAACCTGTTCAAGGCGCTCAAGCAGCTGCATTGCCAGGTGGTGCTCGACGGCTTCGGCATCGGCGTCAACCCGTTCCAGCTGGTCAAGCACATGCAGCCGGACTACCTGCGCATCAGCGAGGATTTCACCGACGGCCTGTCCGGCAACCCGGAGAACCAGAACAGCATCCGCGAGATCGCCCAGCAGGCGTCATCGATGGAGATCCGCTGCATCATCCCCGGCGTAACCGACGCCAGCGTACTCAGCGCCCTGTGGACCGTGGGCGCCGACTTCGTCCAGGGCGACTTCCTGCAGGCGCCGGCCGAGGCCCTCTCCTACGACTTCACCTCCATGGCCGGCTGAGAGACGCGCGCTCCACGCAGCAAAAAGGCGCGGCATCCGCGCCTTTTTCATGCCCGCGGCCGCAGTACTTCAGGGCATCTGCCGCAGGCGTTCGATGCGCTTCTCCAGCGGCGGATGCGTGCCCAGCAACATCGTCAGGGTTTTGCCACCGGCGATGCCGAAGGCGGCAAACTCGCCCGGCAGGGGCCTCGCCGCATCGCGCACCCGGATCAGCCGTTCCAGTGCCGCAATCATCTTGTTCCGCCCCGCCAGTCGCGCACCCCCGGCATCGGCCCGGTATTCACGGTAGCGCGAGAAGGCGGCGGCCACCATCGCCGCCAGCAGGCCCAGCAACAGTTCCGCGACGATGGAGCCGATCCAGTAGCCCGGACCGATGCCGCGCTCGATGCGGAACACGGCGCGGTCAATGAGGATGCCGATGACCCGCGAGAAGAACACCACGAAGGTATTGAGCACGCCCTGCAGCAGCGCCATGGTCACCATGTCGCCATTGGCCACATGGGAGACCTCATGGCCGAGTACGGCTTCCGCCTCGTCCCGGCTCATGCTGCGCAGCAGGCCACTGCTGACCGCCACCAGCGCATCGTGCTTGTTCATGCCGGTGGCGAAGGCATTGACCACATCGGCGTCAAAGATGCCCACATCCGGCATGCCGATGCCGGCTGCATCGGCCTGGCGCTTGACCGTGTGCAACAGCCAGGCCTCGGTTTCATTGGCCGGCGCCTCGATCAGGCGTACGCCCATGGAGCGGATCGCCATCGTCTTCGACATCGCCAGCGAGATGAAGGAGCCGAAAAAGCCCATCACCGCCGCCATGATCAACAAGCCGTTGATCTGGAAGGCGCCGCCCTGGCTGGCCAGGTAATCGTCGAGGCCCAGCAGGCGCACCGACAGGCTGAGCATGGCGAGCACGCCGAAGTTGGCGATCAGGAACAGAAACAGTCGTGTGAACATGCAGGTATCCCGTAGTGTCGATCACGGGAATCATGCGGGCCTTGCGGGGAATTTCAAGGCCCGGGAGGCGGGTCGGGGTCAGATCACCTTGGAGAACTGCACCACATTGTGACGCAGGTATTCGTCAAAGACCATGCAGACAGTGCGGATCAGTAGCCGTCCCTTGTCGGTGACACGAATCGAACGCGCATCGATCTCGACCAGCCCGTCGGCAACCATGTCCTGCAACTGCTCCAGCTCGGAGGCGAAATGTTCGCTGAAGCGGATATCCCACACCGCCTCCACACGGTCGAAATCGAGATGGAAATGGCAGATCAGCTGGTTGATGACCTGCTTGCGCAGCCGGTCCTCGTCGGACAGTTGCAGGCCGCGTACCACCGGCAGCTGACCGGACTGCAGCAGCTCGCGGTAGGATTCCATGTCGCTGCTGTTCTGGCTGTAGCTGTCGCCAATGGACGCGATGGAGCTGACACCGATGGCTACCAGATCGGTGTCGGCATGGGTGGAGTAGCCCTGAAAATTGCGTTGCAGCGTGCCTTCCTGCTGCGCCTTGACCATCGAATCGCTCTCCAGCGCGAAATGGTCCATGCCGATGTAGACATAGCCCGCCTCCTGCAACCGCGCCAGCGTCAGCTGGAAGATGTCGAGCTTTTCCGCCGGTGACGGCAAGTCTTCGGCATTGATCCGGCGCTGCGGCTTGAAGCGCTCGGGCAGGTGGGCGTAATTGAAGATCGACAGCCGGTCCGGACGCAATTCGATGACCTTGTCGAGGGTACGCCCGAAGGTCTCCACGGACTGGAAAGGCAGGCCGTAGATGAGGTCCATGTTCACCGACTGCACACCGTATTCGCGGGCCGCCTGCAGCCGGTCGCGCACCATTTCGTAGCTCTGCACCCGGTTGACCGCGCGCTGCACCCGCTCATCGAAGTCCTGGACGCCCAGGCTCATGCGGTTGAAGCCGATATTGGTCAGCGTGCGCAGGCTCTGATCGGTGACCTTGCGCGGATCGATCTCGATCGACATTTCGCAGTCGGGGGCGATGCGGAAATGGTCCTCGATCAGCGCCATCAGCTGCATCATTTCCTCGTCGTTGAGGAAGGTCGGCGTGCCGCCGCCGAGGTGCAGCTGCTCGATCTCGCGGTCCGGATCGAACAGCGGGGACAGCATGCCCAGCTCGGTTTCCAGCAGATCGAGGTATTCGTCGCTGAGGGAATGGTTCTTGGTGATGATCTTGTTGCAGGCGCAGTAATAGCAAATGGTGTCGCAGAACGGGATGTGCACATACAACGACAGCGGCTTGGGGATCATCTCGTTGTTGCTGCGCGCGATGCTGCGCTTGAGCTCCGCTTCGCCAAAGGCGTTGGTGAACTGGGGCGCGGTCGGATAAGAGGTGTACCTGGGGCCTGCCTTGTCGTACTTGCGGATCAGGTCCTGATCGAATTGGAGAGTCTGCGCCATGAGAAAGTGGAGTAACCCAGGTTAACTTGTTCTGCCGGGTATTGTGGGAAAAACCCCCGCAAGCACAAATGACTTAAGTCAACGAATCCGTTGCCCGGCGGGCGGTTTGCGCGGGCGAAAGCGGGTGCGGCGCAGCCGGAGCTTTTTTCCGCATCCACACGGCAGACGGAAATTTATCGACTACACTCCATCGAAACCGATAACACCGATTCACCCGGGAGTTTGATCTGTGGACATAGCAAGTCTGGTAGGCGTTCTCGCCGCCTTCGGCATCATCGCCGGCTCCATCATGATGGGCGGCCCCTTCATCATCTTCGTCAATGTGCCGTCGATACTGGTGGTGGTCGGCGGCACCTTCGCGGTGACGCTGATGCGCATCACGCTGGCGGACTTCCTCGGCTCCTTCAAGGTGGGGCTGAAGGGCTTCTTCTACAATCTCGACAACCCCCAGCAACTGATCGAGGAAGCGGTGGAGATGGCCAATATCGCGCGCAAGGAAGGCCTGCTGGCGCTGGAAGGCCGCGAGATCAGCAACGAATTCCTGAAAAAGGGCATCGGTCTGTGCATCGACGGCCACTCCCCCGAAATCGTCCGCAACCTGCTGTCAAAGGACATCAATGTCGCCATTGAGCGCCACACCCGCGGCGCCGACATGTTCAAGGCGATGGCGGTCTACGCCCCGGCAATGGGCATGATCGGCACGCTGATCGGCCTGGTGCAGATGCTCTCCAACATGAGCGATCCTGCGGCCATCGGCCCGGCGATGGCGGTGGCGCTGCTGACCACCCTTTATGGCGCGGTCATCGCCAATGCCTTCGCCCAGCCGCTGGCCGAGAAGCTGCTGCTGATCCGTGACAACGAGCGGCTCAACAAGTCGCTGATACTTGAAGCCATCGCCGCCATCCAGGACGGCACCAATCCGCGGGTGATGCAGCAACTGCTGAGTGCCTACCTGCCGGAAGGCAAGCGCGAAACCGAGGAATGAGCGGAACCCGGTCATGAGTGAAGAATGCGAGTGCCCTGAATGCGAGGAAGGCCTGCCCGCCTGGCTGGCCACCTTCGCCGACCTGATGTCGCTGCTGATGTGCTTCTTCGTGCTGCTGCTCTCCTTCGCCGAGATGGATGTGCTCAAGTACAAGCAGGTCGCCGGCGCCATGAAGATGGCCTTTGGCGTGCAACGCGATGTGATCGCCACCGAAATCCCCAAGGGAACCAGCGTGATCGCCCAGCAATACAGCCCCGGCAAGCCCACCGAGGTGACGCCGCTTGAGATCATGCGCGAAAAGACCACCGACGACACCAAGACCAACCTCGACTTCACCGATTCCACCAGCCGCAATGACATGTCGGCGGCCGATGCCGAAGCCATAGCCGCCGCCAAGGCGGCCCAGCAGGCCAAGGAAGAAGCCGAAGAACTGCGCAAGGAGCTGGCTTCCGCCATCGGCGACGGGCTGCTGGAAGTGGAAGCCTTCAACGACCGGGTGCTGATCCGCATCCGCGAGAAAGGCTCCTTCGGTTCCGGCAAGGCCGAGATCAAGCCGGCCTTCAAGCCGATCCTGAAACAGATCGCCGAGGTGCTGAAACAGCGCGACGGGCGCTTCGTCATCGCCGGCCACACCGACGACATCCCCATCGAGACCAAGAAATTCCGCTCCAACTGGGATCTCTCCGCCGCGCGCGCCGCCAGCGTGGTGCACTTCTTCATCCAGCAGGGCGACATCGACCCGGAACGGATGGAAATCCGCGCCTTCGCCGACAACGAACCGCTGGTGCCCAACGACAGCTGGGAAAACCGCGCCAAGAACCGCCGCGTCGAGATCAGCGTACTGCACGGCAACCATGAAGCCATCCAGATGGAAAGCCCCTCCGAAGATGTCGATTATGTACAGGATCAATGACCATGACTGACGAGCGACGCCGTTTCTTCCGCATCGATGACACCGTCGGACTCAAGACCGAACGCATCGATCCCAAACAGGTGGAAGAAAAGATCGAACACTTCCGCCGTAACCGGCACCCGTATTCGACGCTCAATGACTACAACTTCCAGTTGCAACAGCATCAGGCCGATCTGCGCAAGATCACCGAGCGCATGCCCGAACTGGGCCGCTACCTGAAGATGCTGCAGCAGCAGATCGACCGGCTCACCGAACAACTGCTGCCCGACGACCAGCAGTTCGTGGAACACGAACAGCCGGTCAACATCAGCGCCCAGGGCATCGCCTTCTACAGCAGCGAATCGGCCGACCCCGGCGACATCATCGAGCTGCACCTGAAGCTGCACCCCAGCCAGCACCGCATCATGGTGCTGGCCCGAGTCGTTCAGTGCGAGGCCGACCGTGACCAGCCTGGCCAGTACCGCATCGCGCTCGATTTCGAACACATCCGCGAAGCCGACCGTGAGCTGCTGGTGCGGCATGTGCACGGCCGGCAGCTGCAGGCTCTTGGAGCATCCCGTTACGACAACGACGGCGACTGAGCCCGGCTCGCCATGTCCCCGGATGCCGCCCGCCGCTGGCTCGACGCTCACCACCGGCCCCTGCCCTCGCCGGCCAGCCTGCTTGCACCACTGCGCGATGCACTGGAGCAGGATGCCGCCACCGACCGGCTGCTGGCCATCGTCCGCTCCAACCCGCCGTTGGCCGCGGCACTGCTTTCAGCCGTCAACGGCCGCAGCACACGCGAACCGGTGGCATCCCTGGAAGCCGCCGCCAGCCTGCTGGGCGACAGCGCGCTGAAACGCCTGTTGCAGCAGCAGCTGGAGCAACCCGCATCGTTCGACAGCCCGCACCAGGCCTTTCTCTATGAGCAGCTGCTGGCCCGTAGCCTGCACAACGCGGAACAGGCCATTGAGGCCGGCCGCGCACTGGGCTACAGCGACCTCGAAAGCCTGCACACCGCGGCATCGCTGATGTACCTGGGCGAACTGAGCTGCTGTCTGCAGGCGCCCGCGGACTACCTCGATGTCTGCCGCCAGGGCGGCGACTCGCGCGCCGCCGAATCCGTCTTCGGTTTCGATTTCAGCGAACTGGGGCAACTCATCGCCGAACAGTCACGCCTGCCAGAGCGGGTGATCCAGGCACAGCCGCACCGCCAGAGCGCCGATGCCAAAACCCGTCTGCTGCGCCTGACCACCCGCCTGTGCCGCCACTGCGAGCAGGGCTGGCAGGACGATCGGGTCACCGCCGATCTGCAACAACTGGCCGAACTGATGCAGAAGCCCATCGACCGCATCGCTACCCTGGTGCACCGCACCGCCGTCGGCGCCGCGCGTAGCTGTCCGCTCGAAGAAGTCTGGCACCCGGCCAGCCGGCTGCCATTGATCCGCGACGGTTTCTGGACCCCGCCACAACCCCAGGCACCTCCGGCGGCGGTTTCGACGAAAGCGCCGCCGCAACCGAAACCCGTCGTCAAGGGCAGCCGCACCCGTGACCGCCTGCAGCAACTGCTGCGCCAGCCCGAAAGCACCCAGTCCCAACTGCTGCAGGCCTGTCTGCAGGGACTGCATGAAGAACTCGGCTTCACCCGTGTCAGCCTGTTCCTGTTGTCGAAGGACCGGGCCATGCTGCACAACCGTTTGACCCTCGGCCTGGAGGAAGGCGCGCCCTTGCGGCGCTATGCCGTGGACACCGCCCGCGCCGGGTTGCTGGCACGGCTGATGGAAAAGCCTCTGGCACTGCATGTCAGCCCGGAGAACTGGGCAAAGTACGAGGCACTGATCCCGCCCAGCCTGCTGGCACGCCTCGATACCCGTGACTTCGTCGCCATGTCGGTATTCATTGCCAGCCAGCCGATCGGCGTGATCCTGGCCGACCGCAAGGGCAGCAACGCCATCGAGGCGGAGGATTTCCGCGTGTTCAAGCAGATCGTGGGGCTGTGCGCCAAGGCCCTGACCCTCGCCGCGAAACGCCGTTGAGACCGTGCTAAGATGCCCGGCCTTGTCGCTTTCTGAGCCTTGTTGATGGATTTCAGCGTCTGGCAGATCCTCTCCCTGCTTTTGCTCGGCTATGCCGCCGGCATCATCAACACACTGGCCGGTGGCGGTTCCAACCTGACCCTGCCGATGCTGATGGTGCTCGGCCTGCCGGCGGATGTGGCCAACGCCACCAACCGCGTCGGCATTTTCCTGCAGACCCTGTGGGGCGCATCCAGCTTTCACCGCCACGGCGAGCTGCCGCTGCACGATTTCCGTGGCATCTTTCTGCCGCTGTCGATCGGCGGCGTGATCGGCGCCCTCGCCGCTTCCTATGCACCGGTCACCTACCTCAAGCCGGTATTGCTGCTGACCATGCTGAGCATGACCGCGATCATCCTCATCCGTCCCACCGTGGTACTCCCGGAACCGGGCACGCCCACCCGTCCGGTGAAGGGCAACCCCTCGGCCTGGGCCATGCTGTTCGTATCGGGATTCTATGGCAGTTTCGTACAGGCGGGCGTCGGCTTCGTGCTGATCATGGCGCTGGCCGGCACGCTGCGCTATGACCTGGTCAAATCCAATGCGCTGAAACTGCTGTGCACGCTGGGCTTCACCAGCATCGCGCTGGTGGTGTTCATCGCCCGCGGCCAGGTGGCCTGGCTGCCGGGTCTGATCCTCGCCTCGACGATGATGCTGGGTGCCCATCACGGCGTGAAGTTCGCCATTCACGCGAAGGCATCCCAGCTCAAATGGTTTCTGTTCGTGATGACCCTGTGCGGCACGCTGGCCGCCTTTTTCTTCTGATTCGGGACGGCGAAGCGGCGCGAGGCCGCTCTGCCGCCCCGACCCGGTTCACTTCGGACCGCCCCAGTCGGGGTTCAGGTCGTTGCTTTCGTTGAAGATGCGGCTGCTCTTCTCGGGTTCCTTCATGCCGGATTTCGAGGAAACCGGAAGTTGCCCGGGGGTGACACCATAGCCCGGTGTCAGTTCTTCCAGGTTCTCACCCATCGAGAAGGCGGTAGCCGGAAGTGCCAGTGCCAGTACGGCGGTTGCAATGATTTTCTTCATGATCGTTCTCCACTCGTTTGTCGTGATGTGCATCCTGCACGGAAGGTCCCTGTGCCTGAGTAGAGCCCGCTGAGCGGCAAAGCGTTCGCTGTTCATTGTTGCCATCGCATCAACAGTGAATTGAAGAACCCTTGTGCCAAAACGGCCTCTGCGCGCGCGTTCAGTCTGTGGCCAGACGGCCCAACAGTTGCTGCACCAGCGCGGCGGTCACTCCCCACAGTTGCTCCCCTTCCTGTTCGCGGTAGCGAATCACCTCCGCCGGCTGGCCTTCGGTATCCCGGCAGGGCACGACGCGCCAGTTGCTCCGGTCAGCGAGCCAGTCGAGCGGCAGGCTGAATACGCGGGCCACTTCACGCGCGTCGGGTGTGAGCGGACAGGGCCAGTCGAGCAGGGCAATCTGGGCAGTGATGCAGTAGCCGGTACGGCTGTGGCGGGGCGCCAGGCTGCCGATCAGCTGCAAACAATCGGGGGCTAAGCCCAGCTCCTCGACGGTCTCGCGCACCGCGGTGGCGCGGAGATCGGCATCGCAGGCTTCGCGCTTGCCGCCGGGAAAGGCCACCTGACCGCTGTGGCGGTCGCCCTCCCAGCGGCTGCGACGGATGAACAGCACATGCCAGCGCCCATCGATGCGGATCAACGGTGCCAGCACGCCGGCCTGCCGCAGGCCCTGGCTGCAGGTCGGGGTACAGGTCAACGGCTGAGTGGCGCCGGCGGCGGCCAGCCGTTTGCGCATCTGCGCGGCGGTGAGGGCATTCCAGTCCATTATTAACCCGGCAAGCATCTACATCGTGTTCAGCCCGCTCGCGCTTGTTCGCGGCAAGGCATCGGTGCGCCGCTGCAGTCATTCTGCAGCAAGCGCCGATAACGCCGTCCGCGGGCAAGCGCGTGCGGGCCTCGCTCTTTTGTTTCAACAGGTTAGGGGCTTCAAGAATGAACCGGCTCGGTGTTGCGGCGCTTGCCAAGGGAACGACCCTTGCCTGCGCACCGCGCCTTGATCCGGCCCATTCTTGAAGCCCTGAATACGATGTAGATGCTTGCCGGGTTAATAGCACAGTGAACACCAGCCTCCGGGCGGGCACAAGGGAAGCCCCGAAGTTACACTTTTGTGAGATCCCCGTGACCGGCTCGGGATCTTCCACTGCCAACATCCTCCCTGCGCAATCAACCACAGAGGATACCACCATGCTCAAGAAAAACCGGCTCACCTCCATGCTGCTGGCCCAGGCCGTGGCCCTGGCCGTTCTGCCTGCCGCGGTATCGGCCGCGGAACTGGACATCCGCATCACCAATCTGACCCACGGCAACCATTTCACGCCGCTGCTGGTCGCGGCTCACGCGGAAGGCCAGCACTTGTTCCAGGTCGGCGAACCCGCCAGCAGCAGCCTGCAGGCAATGGCCGAAGGCGGCGACCTGACCGGCCTCAACACCGACCTTGCAGGCCTCAGCGCGGACATTGTCAGCAATCCGGCGGCCGGACTGCTGCCCCCCGGCCAGAGCACACAGTTTTCGCTGAACACGGCAGACAGCAACACCCGGCTTTCCGTGGTGGCGATGATGCTGCCGACCAATGACGGTTTCGTCGGCCTCGACGCCATCGCCATCCCCAGCGAACCCGGCACCTACAGCTGGACGCTGAATGCCTACGACGCCGGTACCGAGGCCAACAATGAAGTCATCAACGGCGCCGGCGCGCCCGGCGCGCTCGGCATTCCCGCCGATCCGCTGGGCAAGGGCGGCATGAACGCCAGCGGTGTCACCGACATGGAGGTCAACGACCGTGTGCACATCCACCCGGGTGTCGTCGGCGACAGCGACCCCACGGGCGGCATCAGCGATCTCGACAGCCGGGTGCACCGCTGGCTGAACCCGGTGGCGCGCATCGTCGTCACCGTCAACTGAGGGAGGCCGTCATGAACCGTTACGATCTGTCGAAGATCCTCCCGCTGTCCGCACTGGTGGCCGCCCTGGCCCTTGCCGGATGCTCCAGCGACAACGAGGAGATGGAGCGGCGCAGTTTTCGCATCGATCTGGTCAACCTGACCGCCAACCAGCCGATGTCCCCACCGGTGGCACTGGCCGATGACGGCAGCGCCTGGTGGAGCGATGGCAGCGCAGCCTCCGAAGCCCTCGAACATCTGGCCGAAAGCGGCGACGCCAGCGGCCTGATCAATGGCGAGGACGGGGCGGTACAGGCCGGCGGCCTGCTGCTGCCCGGCATGACCGCCAGCCTGACGGTGGCAACCGATGATGCGCAGCCGATGCTGTCGCTGGCCACCATGCTGGTCAACACCAACGATGCCTTCAGCGGACTCACGGCGGAAGATCTGAGCGATCTGCAACCCGGCGAACAGCGTGTACTGTGGCTGCCGGCGCGGGATGCCGGTACCGAAGCCAACAGCGAGAGCGCGGCCAGCATTCCCGGCCCTGCCGGTGGCGGCGAAGGCTACAATGCCGACCGCGACGATGTGACCGGCATGGTGACACTGCATCCCGGCGTGGTCGGCGTCGAGGCCGGCGCCAGCGATTCGGCGCTGGATGCGTCCCACCGTTTCGACAATCCGGTGTTGCGTGTCACCATCAGCGCGCTGTAGCATCGACCCGACGGGGCGGAATTCGCCGCCCCGTCGTGCCTTCGGAGAAGCGGGTCGGATGCCGGAACACCGGGTCATCGTCATCGAGGACAGTGTCGAGATCGCCGAGCTGGTGCGCCTGCATCTGTCCGACATCGGCCTGTCGGTGGAGGTCTGCCACGACGGCAACGAAGGCGCGAAACGGCTGGCCGAAACCGCCTATGACCTGGTGATTCTCGACATCATGCTGCCGGGGCAGGACGGCCTGTCCCTGTGTCGGCAGATCCGCGCCGACGACAGCCGCTATACGCCGATCCTGATGCTCACCTCGCGTTCCTCGGAAGTGGATCGGGTGCTGGGGCTGGAAACCGGCGCTGACGATTACCTGACCAAGCCCTTCAGCCTGATGGAGATGGTGGCCCGCGCCAAGGCGCTGATCCGCCGTCACCAGGCGATGCAGGGACAGTCAGCGGACGCCAGCGGCGAGGACCACCCGCGGCTCGAATTCGACGGACTGAGCATCGACACCCGCAGCCGGGCGGTGCTGCGCGACGGCGATCCGCTGGAGCTGACCGCCAAGGAGTTCGACCTGCTGCTGCATTTCGCCCGCCACCCGGGCCAAGTCTTCAATCGACTGCAATTGCTAGACAGCGTCTGGGGCTATGGCCATGTGGGCTACGAACACACAGTCAACACCCACATCAACCGCCTGCGCAGCAAGATCGAGCAGGATCCGCGCAATCCGCGCTACATCAAGACGGTGTGGGGCGTGGGCTACCAGTTCATCGCCGGAAAACCCTCATGAATGCATACCGACCGGGCATCCGCCACAGCCTCTACTTCAAACTGGCCGCCGGCCTGGCGGTGATTCTGCTGGTGGTGGGCCTGTCCTATACCCTGTTCGCCAGCTACATGCTGCGCCAGATCAACCAGTCCAGCCAGCAGCTGATCAACCATGACCTGGCGCAGAACCTGGTCGACGACAAGAAGATCGTCCACGACGGCCGCATCGACGAAGAGGCGATGAAGCACACCTTCATGCAGTACATGACGATCAACCCCAGCATCGAGATCTACTACCTCGACCTGGAAGGCAACATCCTGTCCTATTCCGCCGAGCCGGATCAGGTCAAGCGTGACAGCGTGTCACTGGAACCGATACTGGAAAGCCTGCGCAACCCCGACCGCATCGACCCGCTGGGCGACGATCCGCGTTCCCACGAATCGCGCAAGCCCTTCTCGGTGACGCCAATCCCCAGCGCCAACAACCCGCAGGGCTACCTCTATGTGGTTTTGCAGAGCCAGGCCCTGAGCAAGGCCATCGACATGCAGGCGCAGAACACCATCATCCGCCTTGGCGGCGTGGTGCTCGGTGGCAGCCTGCTGATCGCCCTGCTCATCGGGCTGTTTCTGTTTTACCGCATCCACCGCCGGGTGCAGCGTCTGCAGCAGCGCGTCGCCGATTTCGTGGAAAGCGACTTTTCCGCTCCTCCGGGCGATCTGCTTGCGCCACTGGACGACGGACCCGGCGACGAGATCCACGAACTGGACCGTCACATCCGCCGCATGACCCGGCACATCCAGCAGCAATGGTCGGCATTGAAGCAGCAGGACAACCTGCGCCGCGAGATGGTTGCCAACATCTCCCACGACCTGCGCACGCCGCTGGCGTCGATACAGGGCTACCTGGAAACCCTGCGCCTCAAGTTCGACCGCCTCGATGACGCACAGAAAAAGGACTACCTGGAGATCGCGGCGCGGCAGGCGCACAGCCTGCAGAAGCTCATCGACAGCCTGTTCGAACTGGCGCGGCTGGAGGCGCCCGGATACGAACCGGAGATGCAGCAATTCCCGCTGCTCGAACTGATCTACGATGTGCTGGCCAAATTCCGTATCCAGGCCGAGGAAAAGCAGGTCGAACTGCAACTGCTGAGCGCGCCGGACAACCCGCTGGTGTTTGCCGACATCGGCCTGATCGAGCGGGTGCTCGACAACCTGATCGGCAATGCCATCCACTACAGCCCGCGCAACAGCCGCATCGAGATCCGTGTCGATGCGCCCGCCGACGGCAGCCTGACCGTGCGCATCGCCGATCAGGGGGAAGGTATCGACAGCGACCAGCTGGACCTGGTCTTCGAGCGCTTTCATCAGGCCCACGCCCCTCAGCGCGTGGACGGCCATGCCGGTCTGGGCCTGTGCATCGTCAAGAAGATCATCGAACTGCACCGCCAGCGGGTCTGGGTAGAGAGCGCACCCAGGCAAGGCGCCCGGTTTCACTTCACCCTGGCGGCGCAGGACTGATTTTTTTCGCCTCCCCGGGAACCTGGAGTTTGCTCCAGGTAGTCACAACCCTCGAATACCGCATTTTCGAGGCCCGTGATGAATCACACTACACGCTTTCGCACCACTTCTGTCCCTGGCCTGATCGCCCTGCTGATCAGCCTGCCCGCCGCGGCTCATGACCCCATCTTTGGCGTGGGACCTCATGTGCTGTTCAAGAACGGCATGGAGGTCGCGCTGGAGCTCGAGGCCGAATCAGCCGACAGTGACAATGAACAGGCACTGGCCGTGGACCTGGCCTGGGGCATCACCGGAGACTGGGCCGCCGGTCTCACCCTGCCCTATGTCTTTGGCGACGAAGCGGATGGCCGTGGTGACATCGCCCTGTACAGCAAATACCGCTTCTGGCGTCAGGACAGCCTGGGCCTTCAGGAATCCGCCGCCGTGTTCGCGAAATGGATTCCGGATTCCGGCGACAGCGCCGTGAGCAAGCAGGCCGATGATCTGATCCTAGGCCTGGCCTACGGTTACGAGGGCCGCAAGCGTTACCGCTGGGCCAGCCTGCGCTACCGTTTCAACGGCGAAAACGACGCAGGCATCGACCGTGGCGACAGGGTACTGCTCGATTTCGTCGCCGGCTGGCGCCCCGATCCGCGCGGCTACCGTGAACCGGATACCGTCTGGCTGCTGGAGCTCAACGGCGAGTATGGAAAACAGGCGCGCCTCGGTGGCGCTCGCCTGCCCGATTCCGGCGGAACCGAGTGGTTCCTCTCCCCCGGCATCTTCTGGACCGAGCGCAATTTCGCGATCAAGGCCGGCGTCCAGATTCCCGTGCTCGAACGGCTGCGTGGCACACAGCTGGCGTCCGATTACCGTGCCACCATCGATTTCGAATGGCACCTCTGAACCCCATCAACACACGGAGAAACGCGATGAACATCATCCCCAAAACCCGGTCCCTGATGCTGGCCACCCTGTTGCTGGGCAGCGCAATCAACCACAGCGTCCTGGCTGAATCCACGCGCTACGAGATGCGCGTCGATGGATTGGCCTGCCCCTTCTGCGCCTACGGCATCGAAAAGAAATTCAAGGCCATCGAAGGCACCCGCAACATCGATGTGGACCTGGACAAGGGCCTGGTCACGGTGGAACTGCAAGGCCAGCGCCGGTTCACCGACGAGGAGATGAAGAAACTCTTCGCCGATTCCGGCTTTACCTTTCGCAGCATGAAAACCGAGACCCACGAGTAAGGCATGACTCCGAACGACGACCGTCTGAAACAGCGCGGAATCACCGTATTCACGCTGTTCACCACCAGCGGCACGCTGATCTGCTGCGCATTGCCGATCCTGCTGGTTACCCTCGGCCTGGGTTCGGCAGTGGTGGCCATGACCAGCGCCGCGCCGTTTCTGATCACACTGACCCAGTACAAGGTCTGGGTGTTCCTGTTCTCCGGGCTGATGCTGCTGATCTCCGGCTGGGTCATCCACCGGCCGGGACGACAGTGCCCGAGCGAGGCGGGACTGGGCGCGGCCTGCAGCCGCGCCGACCGCTGGAATCGCCGCATCTTCGTCGCTTCCGTGGTCATCTGGACCATCGGCTTCTTCGCCGCCTACCTGCTGCTGCCCCTGCGCAAGGGCCTGGGGCTGTGAGCGGGCTTGACCTGGAGTCAACTCCAGAAGCTATACTGCCATGAACCCATCAAGGAACGCATCATGAAGATCGAAATCTTTTCATCGCCCGGCTGCGGCAAATGCGGCCATGCGCGGGACCGGCTGCAACAACTGGTGACCCAACTGGATACCGAACACCCCGGGCAGCACATCGAGTGGCGCGATGTGAACATCCTGGAGGAGATGGATTACGCGGTGGATCTGGGCGTGTTGTCGACGCCGTCACTGGCCATCGACGGCGAACTGGTATTCACCAGCCTGCCCGGCGTTCAGCGCCTGCGCCATGAAATCGAATCCCGCCTGGGCACTGAAGGCGCCAAAGGCCGGCCATGCTGAGCCTGGCGCTCGGCACCAGCGGCGTGCTCGGCTTTCTGGCGTTCTTCGAACCCTGCACCATCGCCACCCATACACTGTTCTCGGCACGCAACACGCGCGGGGAACGCGGCCGCTGTTGCCGCAACCTGTTCGCCGTGTGGCTGGCCCGTGGCCTGCTGCTGAGCCTGCTGTTCCTGCTGGCGGTGATGCTGATCGAAGCCCCTGCATGGACGCCGCTTGCGATCAGCATCGGCCTGTCGCTGATCGCCAGCGTCTACCTGATTTCCCGCTTCGTGTACCTGCCGATCCCCCATTTTTCACTGGCGGGCCTGCTGCCTGGCGGCCACAGGCTGCCCTATGCGGTGAAGCTGGGTCTGACCCTGCCGGCCTGCACCCTGCCGCTGGTGCTGATCACCGCGGCTCTGCTGGTCTCGGTCGGTTCATTGCCGGTGGCCCTGGCTGCGGCCTGGCTGTTTGCCAGCCTGTTCACGCTGCCGATGGCGGTCGCCTCCTTCACCGGCATCGGCCCCGATGCCCGCGAGTTCCTGTCGCGCATCGCCGCCATCACGCCATGGATCACCGCGGCACTGTTGTTCGGGGCCGCGGCCTGGCCATGGCTCGGAGCACTGGACCTGTCGGCCGAACCCCTGGCCCGGCGTCTCGGTGAAGCCGGCAGCGTCGGTCTGGGATTGGCCTTTCTCACCGGTCTGTTTTTCAGCTTCAACCCGGTCTCCTTCGCCGCCATACCGGTCATGCTGGCCTATGTCACCCGCGCCGATCGCCCCGCCCGCGCCCGACAGATGGGCGCCGCGTTCATCTTCGGGCTGGTGCTGACCCATGTGGCGCTCGGCGTCACCGCGTCGCTGGGCGGTGGCTGGGTCAAGGGCATCATGGGCCGGCAATGGGGGCTGTTGCTCGGGCCGCTGCTGATTCTGCTGGGCTTGATGTGGGCAGGCTGGATGAAGATCCGCATGCCCTGGTTCGGCTTTCGCGGCCGCCGCGCCAGCGGTCTGTGGGGCGCATTCCTGCTCGGCATCCCCTTCTCGATCGCCGTCTGTCCCTTCTGTACGCCGGCGCTGCTGGTCACGCTGACCGCCAGTGCCGCCATTGGCTCGGCCGGATACGGCGCCCTGTTGTTGCTGGCCTTTGCACTGGGGCGCAGCCTGCCGATCCTGGCCGGCGCCTGGAGCATGAGCTGGCTCGAATCGCTGCGCGGCTTCAGCCGCCATCAACGGGGTATCGAAATCCTGTCCGGGGTCGTGCTGATACTCAGCGGACTGTATCTGCTCAACGAATATTTCTTCATCATTCCCACCGGCATGTAACCCGCCATGACCGATACCCACACCGACCTCGATCAGCCCCGATACAGCATCGGCGACATCGCCGGCAAGACCGGCCTCAGCGCCGATACGCTGCGCTACTACGAAAAGATCGGGCTGCTCGTGGATGTCCCCCGCAACACCGGCGGGCGGCGTATGTATCGGGAACGCGATCTGTCGCGGCTGCGCTTCATCACGCGGGCTCAGAAGATGAATTTCACGCTTGCAGAGATCGGCGCGCTGTTGCAGATGCGGGAAGATCCGCAGCATGCCCGGGAAGACATCCGCCGCATGACCCGGAACAAGCTGCAGCAGGTGGAATCACACATGGAAGAACTGGGCAAGCTGCGCACCGAGCTGACGCTGCTGCTCAATCTGTGCCGCGGCGCCGAGGACGGCTGCCCCATCATCGAGGGGCTGGAAGAGCCGGTTACTGCACCCGGTAACCGTCGTGACAGGCCACGCACTGGGCGGTGACATCGGCCAGGGCGCTGAGCGCCGCGCTGACATTGCCATTGACCGCCGCATCCCGTGCGGCCAGCGCGAAACGGCTGGCCGCCTTGTGCATGCCGGTGCCGATCTCGGCCATGCGCTTGGGCATGTAGGGTCCGATGCGGCTTGCACCGTGCAGTTGCAGCGACTGCAGACCCAGCCGCTGCTCCGCAAGATCGGCCGCTTCCTCGAACCGCCCCGATCCCAGCAGACCGTGGAGCCGGTTCAGGGTCTTGAGGTGATCGCGCATGTTCGCCAGCATGTGGGCGCGCAGGGCTTCAGGCACCTTGACCCACTGCCGTTCATCGCTCATCGGCGCAGTCACGGCTTCCGCGTTCATGCGCTCGTGGTGCATCGGTGTGTGCTGCTGCGAGTGAGCGATCACGGGCAGCAGCATGAGCATGAGTCCTGCGGGCACACAACGGGTGTTCATCAGCCTGTCTCCGGGTCAATGGGGCACATGCGGATTGTGCCTCACCCCTTGCCTTGTAGGAAGCGGGTTTGATCTCCCCGCTGCAAATTGTTAGGGTGTTCATCAAACGCCGTTCATCCTGCCCGGAACGGGCGCATTTCATCGAAACCCGTTGTACATCGAGTCCGCGTCCTGGTGTTTTTTTCTGGCAGAGGCCGACTTTCCACCCAATTATCAATCATTTGACAGCCGATAACGGCTGACGACACCAGGAGACACCGAATGTACCGACTTTTCGCCCTGATACTGCTGTTTGCACTGGGCATCACGCCCGCCAGCGCCGCGTCTGACTGCGGACGCGTAACCATCGCCGACATGAACTGGAATTCCGCTTCACTGCTCGCCAACATCGACCGCTTCATCCTCGACAAGGGCTACGGCTGTGACGCCGAACTGGTCCCCGGAGATACCATGCCCACCGGTACCTCGATGGTGGAGAAGGGCGAGCCGGACATCGCGCCCGAGCTGTGGAGCAACTCGATGAAGGAAGCGCTGGACCGCGGCGTGGCCGAAAAGCGCCTGCGCATCGCCGGCAAGTCGCTGTCCGATGGCGGAGAAGAAGGCTTCTGGGTGCCGAAGTACCTGGTCGACGAACGCCCGGAACTCGCCACCATCGACGGCATCCGCAAGAATGCCAGGCTGTTCAAACACCCGGAAGATCCTGACAAATCCGCCTTCTATGGCTGCCCAGCCGGATGGAACTGTCAGATTTCCAGCGGCCACCTGTTCAAGGCCCTGCAACTGGACAAGGCCGGTTTCGATCTGATCGATCCGGGTTCGGGCGCCGGTCTGGCCGGCTCCATCGCCAAGGCCTACGAGCGCAAGCAACCCTGGTTCGGCTACTACTGGGCACCCACCGCGATACTCGGCAAATACGCCATGGTGAAAGTCGATTTCGGCTCCGGTATCGACGAGAAGCACTTCAAGGAATGCATCACCCAGGAAGTCTGCGAGGATCCGCACCCCACCATGTACCCGCCGTCACTGGTACAGACCGTGACCACCTATTCCTTCGCCGAAAAGGCTCCGGAAGCCTACCGTTACCTGCAGAAGCGCTCGCTGACCAACGCACAGCTCAACAGGCTGCTGGCGTGGATGGAAGACAATCAGGCCGACGGCAATGTGGCGATGGAATACTTCCTCAAGAACAACGAATCGACCTGGAGCGCCTGGGTGCCGCCGCAGGTGGCGAAGAAGGTCAAGGCCGCGCTGGATGAGCTGTAAGCGGTTTCGACCCCTATCCGCGTGCACCGCGGCTTCCGGTTCTGTACCGGGGCCGCGTTTCTGACCCATGTCCGAAAAGAGCTGGCTGACCGATTTCCCGCAGATGGCGCGCAGCGATCTGCTGGCCATTCGCAAGACCTTGGATGGGGCTTACCGCGAATTCTCGCGCAGTTACGGCGACGCCATCGAATCCTTCTTCGATCCGCTGCTGCAACTGCTGATCGGCTTCGAGAAACTCCTGCTGTCCGCCCCTTGGTGGCTGGTGATCCTGGTGATGGCCGGCCTCGCCTGGGCCACCAGCCGCTCCTGGAAGCTGGTTGCCGGCGTGGTGATCTCGCTGCTGCTGATCGGCTATTTCGGCATGTGGCAGGACACCATGCGCACGCTCAGCATCATCACCGTCTGCACACTGCTGTCGATCGGCATCGGCATCCCCATCGGCATACTGATGGCACGCTCGGACCGGATGCAGGCACTGGTCACACCGATGCTCGATGTGATGCAGACCATGCCCGCCTTCGTCTATCTGATTCCGGTGGTGATGCTGCTGGGCATCGGCAAGGTGCCAGGCGTCATCGCGGTAGTGATCTACGCGATACCGCCGGTCATCCGGCTGACCAACCTGGGCATCCGCCTGGTGGACCGTGAGGTACTGGAAGCCGCCACGGCCTATGGCGCCAATGCCTGGCAGCGCCTGGTCGGCGTGCAATTGCCTCTGGCCATGCCCAATATCATGGCCGGCATCAACCAGACCATCATGATGGCGCTGGCGATGGTCGTCATCGCCTCGATGATCGGCGTCAAGGGGCTGGGGCAGCCGGTGCTCAAGTCGATCACCAACCAGTACTTCACCCTCGGGCTGTTCAACGGGCTGGCCATCGTGGCACTGGCGATCATCTTCGACCGCATCTCCCAGGCCTATGCCCGCCGCAGCCAGAAACACCTGTCCCGCAGCCATGGCGAATAAGGATCAAGCGTTCATCCGGGTCGAGGCGTTGTACAAGGTCTTCGGTCCCGATCCCCGGAAGGTGATGCCGCAGGTACACCAGGGCATGGACAAGGACCGCCTGCTGCGTGAAACCGGCCACGCCCTGGGACTCAAGGACATCAACCTGAGCATCGATCAGGGCCGCATCTTCGTCATCATGGGCCTGTCCGGCTCCGGCAAATCGACACTGATTCGCCACTTCAACCGACTGATCGAACCCACGGAGGGGCGCATCCTCATCGATGGCATCGATGTGCGCTCCCTCAACGAGAAACAGTTGCTGGCTTTTCGTCGGCAGCGGATCGCCATGGTCTTCCAGCGTTTCGGACTGATGCCGCACCGGACGGTCATCGAGAATGTGGCCTACGGCCTGCAGGTTCAGGGCATGCCCAGAGCCCAGCGCTTGCAGAAGGCCCGAGAATGGATCGATACCGTCGGCCTCTCCGGATACGAACAGCAGTACCCATCCCAGCTCTCCGGCGGCCAGCAGCAGCGTGTGGGACTGGCGCGTGCATTGTGCACCGATGCAGACATCCTGCTGATGGACGAAGCCTTCTCCGCCCTCGACCCGCTGATCCGCAGCGAGATGCAGGATCAACTGATTGAGCTGCAGGAACGCCTGCACAAGACCATCATCTTCATTACCCACGACCTGGACGAAGCCCTGCGTCTCGGCGACCGCATCGCGATCCTGCGCGACGGCGAACTGGTGCAGGAAGGTGCTCCGGAAGAGATTCTTCTGCACCCGGCCGACGACTATGTCGAGGCCTTCGTCAAGGATGTCAACCGGGCGCGGGCGCTGACCGTGGAGACGGTGATGAAACCGCCCGCCTGCCGCATCACCGCGGACACCGTCGAAGGCGCATTGCGGCAGATGCACGACAGCACCGGCCGCTATGGCTACTACATCACCGAACAGGGCTACCAGGGCATGATCGACCGCAGCGCGCTGGAACAGGCCGCCAGCCAGGACGCCTCCCGCTCCGCCAATGAGGTGGTGGAAGAGATTCCGGGTGTACGCCCGGACGCGCTGATCGAGGAAGTCCTGCCCGACACCCTGGACGCCCACCACCCGCTGCCCGTGGTCGACGCCTCCGGTCAGTTGCAAGGCGAGCTGTCGCGCGCCTCCTTGGCCGAGGCACTGGTCACCGGTGGCGACGAACCCGATAGCGAGCCAACCCGGCACTGAATCACTGGAAACGCGATCAAAAACCCGGGCAGTCGAACCGTCCGGGTTCAATAATGGCGGAGAGCGAGGGATGACTCGGCGCTTCCCTGAGCCTCGCCCTTCGGGTTCGCTGCGCTCATGCCGCATCGCTCCCGGCGATGCGGTCAAACCCTCTGTCGGGTTCGAACCCCTCGCAAACGATTCGTGGCGGCAACGAAAAAAACCCGGGCAGTCGAACTGTCCGGGTTCAATAATGGCGGAGAGCGAGGGATGACTCGGCGCTTCCCTGCGCCTCGCCCTCCGGGTTCGCTGCGCTCATGCCGCATCGCTCCCGGCGATGCGGTCAAACCCTCTGTCGGGTTCGAACCCCTCGCAAACGATTCGTGGCGGCAACGAAAAAAACCCGGACAGTCGAACTGTCCGGGTTCAATAATGGCGGAGAGCGAGGGATTCGAACCCTCGATACGCTATCAACGTATACACCCTTAGCAGGGGTGCGCCTTCAGCCACTCGGCCAGCTCTCCTGATGTGTTGCGGTTGCTCCTAGTAGCTGTTGCCCAGGTTCTCCTGATTCTGTTCAGCCTTGATCCGTTCGTAGATTTCTTCGCGGTGCACCGCCACTTCGCGCGGGGCATTGACGCCGATACGGACCTGATTTCCCTTGACGCCCAGCACGGTCACGGTTACATCGTCACCGATCATCAAGGTCTCACCTACTCGCCTTGTCAAAATAAGCATTTTACATCTCCAATTAAGTCAATCACATGAAGCGGGTTTGATCACTGCCACCCGTCTATATCCAATGAACACAGTCCCAATGTCCGAGGTTCGCGATTCTACCCGACATCAAAACACAGGGCCATAGCAAGACCGAGCGTTTTCGTCGGAAATTACGGATTATTCGTCTTCCTCGCTTTCGGCCAGATCGAAGCCATCGTGCAGAGCGCGCACGCCCAGTTCGAGGTATTTCTCGTCGACGACGACCGAGACCTTGATCTCGGATGTGGAAATCATCAGGATGTTGATGCCCTCGCGGGCGAGGATCTCGAACATGCGGCTGGCAATGCCGGCATGAGAACGCATGCCAACCCCGACAATGGACAGCTTGACGATGCGGTTGTTGCCGGAGACTTCGCGGGCACCGAGCTTTTCGGCCGTTTTCTGCAGGATCTCCAGCGCCGATTCATAGTCGTTGCGGTGCACGGTGAAGGTGAAGTCGGTGCTGCCGTCGTCCCCGATGTTCTGCACGATCATGTCCACCTCGATATTGGCGTCGGAGACGGGACCGAGTATCTCGTAGGCGACACCGGGGGTATCGGGCACGCCGTTGATGGTCAGTTGGGCTTCGTCGCGGTTGAACGCGATGCCGGAGATGACTGCCTGTTCCACGCTGTCTTCCTCGTTGTCATCGGATGTGATCAGGGTGCCTTCGCCTTCCTCGAAGGAGGACAGGACGCGCAGCGGCACATTGTATTTGCCGGCAAACTCGACGGCGCGGATCTGCAACACCTTGGAGCCGAGGCTGGCCATTTCGAGCATTTCCTCGAAGGTGATGCGCTCGAGGCGACGGGCCTCGGCGACCACCCGGGGGTCGGTGGTATAGACGCCATCGACATCGGTGAAGATCTGGCATTCGTCGGCCTGCAGCGCGGCCGCAAGGGCCACGCCGGTGGTATCGGAGCCGCCGCGGCCCAGGGTGGTGATGTTGCCGTCCTGGTCCACGCCCTGGAATCCTGCGACGACGACGATGCGGCCGAGCTCCAGATCATGGCGGATGTTGTCGGCGTCGATGGACAGGATACGCGCCTTGTTGTGGGCGTCATCGGTAAGAATCCGCACCTGCCCCCCGGTATAGGAACGGGCCGGGTAACCGCGCTTCTGCAGCGCCATCGCCAGCAAGGCGATGGTCACCTGCTCGCCGGTGGTGAGCAGCACATCCAGCTCGCGACCGCGCGCTCGGGGATCGATCTGGCGGGCAAGGTCGGTAAGGCGGTTGGTTTCACCGCTCATCGCCGATACCACGACCACCAGATCATGCCCCTGCTGCTTGTAGCCGATGATCTTGTCGGCCACCGCCTCGATGCGCTCGACGCTGCCGACCGAGGTGCCGCCGTATTTCTGGACGATGAGTGCCATGGAGAGCCCGTTCAGGGTGAGCCGGTAAAGGACGCGGGATTATAGAGCCGGCGCGGACTCAGGACAACTGCCGTTCGACCCAGCCGGGAAGGCTTTCCAGCGCCGCCGGCAGCTTGTCGGGCTCGCTGCCGCCGGCCTGGGCCATGTCGGGACGGCCACCGCCACGCCCACCGCACTGGCTGGCCACTGCGTTGACCAGATCGCCGGCCTTGATGCGCCCGGTTTCACCCTTGGTGACGCCGGCGATCAGGGTGACCTTGCTGCCGTTGCGGCTGCCCAGCACGATGGCGGCCTTGCCCAGCTTGTTCTTGAGCTGGTCGACCGTATCGCGCAGGGTTTTCACGTCGGCGCCTTCCAGTTCAGCACCGAGCACCTTGATGCCGTCCACCTCGACGGCCTGGGCGGCCAGATCACCACCGGCCTGGGCGGCCAGCTTGCCCTTGAGTTGTTCCAGCTGCTTTTCGAGCTCTTTCTGTTGCTTTTGCAGCTGCTCGATCTTCGGTTGCAGTTCATCGCGGCCGGTCCTGAGGCTGGCGGCCAGCGCATCCAGCTGGTCCTCTGCGGCCTGAAAGCGCTGCATCGCCCGTTCTCCGGTCAGCGCCTCGATGCGGCGCACGCCGGAAGCGACACCGGTTTCCAGAACGATCTTGAACAGCCCGATGTCACCACTGCGCGCCACATGAGTGCCGCCACAGAGTTCGACCGATTCGCTGCCGATGTGCAGCACGCGGACGGTATCTCCGTATTTTTCGCCGAACAGCATCATCGCGCCGGTTTCCTTCGCTTCTTCGATGGACATGATTTCGGCACGGGTCGGGATGTTGGCGCGGATCTGTGCGTTGACACGGTCCTCGATGGCGCGGATCTCATCGCGCGTCAGTGGCTGGAAATGGGAGAAGTCGAAACGCAGCTTGTCGGCATCGACCAGCGAGCCTTTCTGTTGCACATGCTCCCCGAGCACATGACGCAACGCCTCGTGCATCAGGTGGGTGGCGGAATGGTTGCGCTTGATGGCCTCGCGCCGTTCACTGTCCACCTCGGCATGCACGCCCTCGCCGACACGGAGCATGCCCTCGACCACTTCGCCATAATGCAGGAACACGCCGCCCTGTTTCTGCGTATCGTCCACGCGGAAGCGGGCTTCTCCAACCCGAATCCAGCCGCTGTCGCCGACCTGGCCGCCGGATTCGCCATAGAAAGGCGTACGGTCGAGGATCACCACTCCCGACTCGCCGGCACTGAGCTGCTCGACCTCTTCGCCATCCTTCAGCAGCCGGATGATCTGCCCGTCGTGCTCGGTGGCGTCGTAGCCGGTGAATTCGGTCTCCGGAACCCCCTCGATGGACGGCGCATCGCCTCCCGCGGCGAACTGGCTGGCGCTGCGCGCACGCTGTTTCTGATCAGCCATGGCGTTCTCGAAGCCTTCGAGATCCACCTTGAGGCCGTGCTCGCGGGCCACATCGGCGGTCAGATCAACCGGGAAGCCGTAGGTATCGTAGAGACGAAACAGGGTCTCACCGTCAATGGTATCGCCGTCCAGGTTGGCGATCGCCTGCTGCAGGATTTTCAGTCCGTGTTCGAGGGTCTCGGCAAAGCGCTGTTCCTCCTTGAGCAGCACCCGCGCCACATGATCACTGGCGCGGGCCAGTTCCGGATAGGCCTCGCCCATCTGATCGACCAGCGGCGCGACCAGCCGGTGAAAAAAGGGTTCGCTGCAGCCCAGCTGATGCCCATGGCGGGCCGCGCGACGGATGATGCGGCGCAGCACATAACCGCGCCCCTCATTGGAAGGCAAGACGCCATCGACAATCATGAAGGCGCAGGAGCGGATGTGGTCGGCAATGACCCGCAGCGACTTGTTTTCAAGGTCGGTCACGCCGGTGACTTCGGCCGCGGCGCGGATCAGATCGCGGAACAGGTCGATCTCGTAGTTGCTGTGCACGCCCTGCAGCACGGCCGCCAACCGTTCCAGGCCCATGCCGGTATCGATGGACGGGTTGGGCAGCGGGGTCAGGGTACCGGAGGCGTCCCGGTCGTACTGCATGAACACCAGGTTCCAGATCTCGATGTAGCGGTCGCCGTCCTCTTCCGGGGTACCCGGTGGCCCGCCTACAACCTCCGGACCGTGGTCGTAGAAGATCTCGCTGCAGGGGCCGCAGGGGCCGGTGTCGCCCATGCTCCAGAAATTGTCGCTCTCGAAACGCTTGCCACCCGGCTTGTCGCCGATGCGGGTAAAGCGGTCCGGGTCGACGCCGACTTCCTTGAGCCAGATGTCGGCCGCTTCGTCATCGTCTTCGTAGACGGTCACCCACAGTTTTTCCGCCGGCAGGCCCAGGTCTTCGGTGAGGAACTCCCAAGCATAGCGGATCGCATCGCGCTTGAAGTAGTCGCCAAAGCTGAAATTGCCCAGCATTTCGAAGAAGGTATGGTGGCGGGCGGTATAGCCGACATTCTCCAGATCGTTGTGCTTGCCGCCGGCGCGCACGCAACGCTGCGCTGTGGTAGCGCGGGTGTAGGGGCGGGTTTCCTTGCCGAGAAACACATCCTTGAACTGGACCATGCCGGCATTGGTGAACAGCAGGGTCGGGTCGTTGTGGGGCACCAGCGAGCTGGAGGGCACGATTTCATGGCCGCGCTGCTTGAAGAAATCGAGGAAACGGCTGCGGAGTTCGGCGCTGGTAATCATTACATCCGGAAGTCAGGGGAAAATCAGCGGAATAATCGCATGACTGCGTCTGCGGAAAAACCCCTATTTTGCAAAAACCGCGCCTGTTTCATGCGTTCCCGGTAGTCTTCGGGCAAGGCCTCGCCAAAGCGGCGCCGACGCTGTTCCTGCATCGACGCCTGCCAGTCGAAATCCACTTCCAGGGCATCTCTGGCCAGCGCTTCCGGCACCCCGCGTTCGAGCAGTTCGCGGCGGATTCGCAGCGGGCCGTAGCCTTTCTGGCTGCGCTGGTAGACCCAGGCCTCGGCGAAGCGGCGGTCGCTCTGCAGGCCTTCAGCGGCCAGCCGATCGAGTGTGCGTTCAATGTCTTCCGGATCGTAGCCGCGCACCCTCAGCTTCTCACTCAGCTGCTGGCGACTGTGCTCCCGCCGCGACAGCAGATCCATCGCCACATGACGGGCGCTGCGCGGCGGTGCAGCCATCAGACCTCGCTGTCAGCGGTCTCGGTGTCGGCGGCGGGCTGGATGCTTTTCGGCAGCAGCTCCTCGCGCAGGCGCTGCTCGATCTCCTCGGCCATTTCCGGATGCTCCTTCAGATAGCGGCGCACATTGTCCTTGCCCTGACCGATGCGCTCATCGTTGTAGCTGTACCAGGCGCCGGACTTGTCGATGATGCCCTGCTTGACCCCGAGGTCGATCAGTTCGCCTTCCAGCGAGGTGCCCTCACCATAGAGGATCTCGAACTCGCACTGCTTGAACGGCGGCGCGACCTTGTTCTTGACCACCTTGACCCGGGTTTCGTTGCCGATCACTTCGTCACCGCGCTTGATTGCACCGATGCGGCGTATGTCGAGGCGTACCGAAGAGTAGAACTTGAGGGCATTGCCGCCGGTGGTGGTTTCGGGATTGCCGAACATGACGCCGATCTTCATGCGGATCTGGTTGATGAAGATGACCATCGAGTTGGAGCGCTTGATGCTGCCGGTGAGCTTGCGCAGGGCCTGGGACATCAGCCGCGCCTGCAGGCCGACATGGGAATCACCCATGTCGCCCTCGATCTCGGCCTTGGGAGTCAGCGCCGCCACCGAGTCGATGACGATGACATCCACCGCACCGGAGCGCACCAGCATGTCGCAGATTTCCAATGACTGCTCACCGGTATCCGGCTGCGACACCAGCAACTCTTCCATGTTGACGCCGAGTTTCTCGGCGTATTGCGGGTCCAGCGCGTGCTCGGCGTCGATGAAGGCCGCGGTACCGCCCTTTTTCTGGCACTGGGCCAGCACCTGCAGCGCCAGCGTGGTCTTGCCCGAGGATTCCGGTCCGTAGATCTCGATCACACGACCCTTGGGCAGGCCGCCGATGCCCAACGCGATGTCCAGCGACAGGGATCCGGTGGAGATCGCTTCCATGTTGCGATCGATGCTGCCGTCGCCCATGCGCATGACCGAGCCCTTGCCGAACTGCTTCTCGATCTGGCCCAGCGCGGCGGCGAGGGCTTTCTTTTTGTTGTCGTCCATAGGTGTCTCCTGAATCGTGATTGGGTTGGCGGTTACTGCTCGTGTCCGGGATTATTCCACAGACCGACGAGAACATAAAGAGAACTTTTGTCCGGTGAGGGCCACGCCTTGCCGGAACAGTGAGCGGAGTATATCGAATCAGTGGCTCAATAGATGAGCCCACAATAAACGATCAGCTTTCGGTGCCACCGACGGTAATCTCGTCGATCTTCAGCGTCGGCTGGCCGACGCCCACCGGTACCGACTGGCCGTCCTTGCCGCAGACACCGACGCCGGCATCCAGCTCAAGGTCGTTTCCAACCAGTGAAATACGCTGCATGACTTCGGGGCCGGAACCGATCAGGGTGGCACCCTTGATCGGTGCGCCCAGCTTGCCATGTTCGATGGCGTAGGCTTCCGTCAGCGAGAACACGAAGCGGCCGGAGGTGATGTCCACCTGTCCGCCGCCGAAATTGACCGCGTAGATACCCTTGTCCACCGATGCAATGATTTCCTCGGGGTCGGCCTCGCCAGGCAGCATGTAGGTGTTGGTCATGCGCGGCATCGGCAGGTGTGCATAGGATTCACGGCGGCCGTTGGCGGTGACCGCGGCGCCCATCAGGCGGGCGTTGAGCTTGTCCTGCATGTAACCGCGCAGGATGCCGTCCTCGATCAGCGTGGTGGACTGGGCCGGTACGCCCTCGTCATCGACGCTGAGCGAACCGCGGCGGCGTTCGAGGGTGGAATCGTCGACCACGGTGACCCCCGGCGAAGCCACCCGCTCGCCGATGCGGCCGCTGAAGGTGGAAGTGCCCTTGCGGTTGAAGTCGCCTTCCAGTCCATGCCCCACGGCTTCGTGCAGCAGCACGCCGGGCCAGCCCGGACCCAGCACCACCGGCATCGCGCCGGCCGGCGCGGCTTCGGAACGCAGGTTGACGCTGGCGATACGCACCGCCTCACGGGCGTACTGGAAAGGCAGGTCACTGTCGAAGAAGGCGGCGTAGTCGTGACGGCCACCGCCCCCGGCGATGCCCTGCTCGCGGCGGCCCTGATCGTGCATCAGCACCATCACGGTCAGCCGCACCATGGGCCGAAGGTCGGCGGCCAGATCGCCGTCGCTGGCGGCGATCAGGATGTGTTCCAGGGAACCGGACAGGGAGATGATGACCTGTTCGATGCGTGGATCCAGGCTGCGTGTGAAGGCGTCCAGCTGCTTGAGCAATTCGACCTTGTCTTCGGCGCTGCGGCTGTCGATGGGGTTGTCTGGCGCATACAGGCGCTGCGGCATGGCCTGGCGCAGTTCCAAGCGCCCACCCTGATCCAGTCCGATGCGGGCGATGGCCAATGCATTGCCGGCGGCCTGCTTCAGCGCCGGCAGGCCAATGGCATCACTGTAGGCAAAGCCGGTTTTCTCGCCGCTGATGGCACGGATGCCGACCCCGGATTCGATATTGAAGGAGCCTTCACGGATGATGCCGTCATCGAGGGTCCAGGCTTCCTGCTGGCTGTGCTGGAAATACAGGTCCGCATAGTCGATGCCGGGGCGCTGCATGGATTCCAGCACCGAGGTGACCTGCGGCAGGGAGAGTTCGGCCGGTTGCAGCAGGGTGTGCTCGACCTGGGCCAGTGAGTCATGGTTGGAGGAGTCGGTCATGCGTCTCTCACGAAGAATTTGCGGTGTTTGAGTACCGGGAAGCGTTCGCGCATCTGCGCCTGCTGCTCGAGGTTGATGTCGGCGATGGCATAGCCGGCGCCGCCGGGCTTCTCATCGAGGATGTTGCCCCAGGCGTCGACGATCAGGCTGTGGCCCCAGGTTTCGCGGCCATTGACATGGAACCCGCCCTGGGCCGGGGCGATCATCGCGGTCAGGTTCTCGATCGACCGCGCGCGCAGCAGGGTATGCCAGTGCGCCTGTCCGGTCACCGAGGTGAAAGCCGAAGGCAGCACGAAGACCTCGGCACCACGGTCCAGCAGCAGCCGGAACAGCTCCGGGAATCTCAGGTCATAGCATATGGCCAGACCGAGCCGGACGCCATCGATATCGGCCACCACCACCTCGTGTCCCGGACGGATCACCGCCGATTCCTGGTAGCTTTCCTCGGCATCGGGCAGAGAGACATCGAACAGATGGATCTTGTCGTAGCGGGCGATGCACTGCCCCTCGCGGTCATACACCGGCAGACGGTTGTAGTAATGCCCGGAATCGGCGCGCACCGGCACCGTGCCCCCGGCGATGACGATGCCGTGACGCCGCGCCTGGGCGGCGAGAAAATCCTGGATCGGTCCCTCGCCCTCTTCCTCGGCCTGTTCGACCACATCTTCCTGGCGCACGCCGATGAGCCCGAAGTTTTCCGGCAAGGCAACCCACTCGGCACCGTCACGCACCGCCGCCTCGATCTGCTTTTCGGCCTCGGCCAGGTTGGCGGCGATATTGGAACCGGAGGCCATCTGGATGGCGGCAACACGGATCATGGACTCAGTTCCTCCGGCAGACCGACGCGCAGGCGCAGGCTGTCGCTGCTCTGCAGTCCGGGCGTCAGCAGAATGGCGTCGGAGGGTACGCCAAGGGACACCATCCAGTCACGCAATTCGATGGCCCAGAGCTCGCCACTGTCCTCGCCCGGGTAGCTGAGCATGATCAGTGCGCGTGGCGTCGACTCCCAGTAGGAGACGGCCAGCCGCACCGGTTCCATGCCGGCCACCACCGCGCCGCTGCGCGGTCGTGCCCAGTCATCGGCCGACAGTTCATAGATGCGCGCCGTGGCCGCGGAGAGGGCGGTCGGCGCCGCCAGCAGCAGGGCCAGCAGCAGTTCAGGAATTCGGATGGCCTTCAAAGCCTTCGTTCGGGTTTTCATCGCTCGGATTTTCGGGTTTCTTGATCAGCTCGATCCTGGGATCGTTCCAGGGACCGGTCACGCGGTACCGGATCTCCACGCTCTTGTCGATGGGCTTCTTGAAGAGCTTCTGCAGCAACAGGATACCCCAGCCCAAGCCGCTGCCACCGGCGATGGCGCCGATCACCGGCAAGGTATCACCCACCTTGGGGATAATATACATGGTCTGGTCGTAGGTTTTTGTGCGCAGGTTGGTAATCCCCTTGATGCGCACCTTGGCCGAAGGCGAGTCCATCCAGGCATTGTCGGTGGACATGATCTCGCCCTTGATGCTGAACTTGCCACGGATCTTGCGGAATTCCAGGCCTTCGCGGACCACATCGCCGAAATCGAGGAACAGGCGGCGTGGCAGCGCGCTGAAACTGAGCAGGCCGACGAAGCGACCGGCACCGGGGTCCACATTGCGCAGATAGCCGTCCTTGAGGGTCAGGTCGACCTCGCCGATCAGCGTGTCCCAGTTGATGGCGTCGATGGCCCCGCCCCAGCCGATCTGACCGAAGAAGTCGATGTCCCCCCCGCGCAGCGTTTCACCCAGCCCCAGCTTCTGCACCACCTCGCCGAAACGCGGCCCCTTGATGGAGATGTTGAATACGGTGATGTCGTCTCCGGCCAGGCCGTTGTGCTGCCAGTGGCCGGTGGCGCGCAGCAGCACCTTGTCCTTGCGCAGATCCAGCCGCTGCACCTCGAAGCGCTCGCCATCGTTGCGGCTGCGCAACACCAGATCGGAAAATTCCATGTCCCGCCAGCGGAAGCTCTGGCTCACCAGCACCAGGTTGGGCATGTCCTCCAGCCTGGGGTTCCAGTCGTCGCTGTCGGGGGCATCGTCCCTGGCCTCGGGCCAGGTCAACTGCTCCAGTTCGAGCACGATCGGGCTGTCCGGACCGCTGACCAGCGGCCACAGCATCCTGCCGCTGGCCGCCGATGACGACAGCGGGCCGCTGAGGTAACCGCCCTGTCGCTCCAGGGCCAGGGTCAACCCATCGATGCGCCGCCCTTTCCAGTCCAGACGCCCGACATCCAGATCCAGCAGCTGCACCCGCGCCAGCACGCCCTCGCCGGTCAGATCCAGTTGCTCGCCATGACGCCGGAACCAGCCCTGCCAGGCATCGACATCCAGGCGGTCGGCGACCCCTCGCAGGCGCCAGCCGGCATCGCCGCGCGGCAATGTACCGCCACCGACGACCAAGTTCAGGTACTGAACACGATCCAGAGCGTCGCCGTCGGCAATGCTGTCGTAGCGGCCGCGGGCGCGCAGCCGCTTACCCAGATCGACGCGGAAGTCGAGGTACTGCTTCGGTGACAGCCGGCCGCCGAAGTGCAACGGCAGGGTTTCATCGGCCGCCAGATGCAGCGGCGCCGGCAGCGTCAGTTCCGTGCCCTTCAGGTCGCTGCGGGCATCGATGTCGAGGCGGACACCCCGGCTGTCGCGCGCGGTGTCCAGACCCAGTTTCAGTGTCCAGTCGCTGCGCCCTTTGAACAGGGTGCCGAACACCGGCGGCATCAGCCCCAGCAGGCGGCGACTGCGGATCCGTCCTTCGACGCCGATATCGGTGCGCCCGGTCTCCAGATCGCCATCGATGGCGATATCGACCGGATCGCCGGCATACAGGGCCTTCAGCCCGGAACCGGTCAGCCGCCGTTGTTTCAGGACGAGCCGGCCGCGCAGCGCGCTGACATCCAGCAGCCAGTCCGGCGCTTTCCACACCACACCGTCGAAACCCACATCGGCGTTGACCGAAAGCGGCGGCTGTTCGGTATGCGACAACGGTATTTGCAGACCCAGCGCCAGCTCCACCGGTCCGCTGATCGATTCGGTCGGCGCGCGCAGGCGCTGGAACAGCGGCAGTTCCTCGACCGTCGCCAGACTGTCCAGCAGGTCCCCGGCATCGTTGCGGGCCTGTGCCGAAAGCAGCAGCCGCGCCCGGGTCATGTCGGGAATCTCGACCGCCAACCGCTGCGCCCGGGCGCGACCAAAGTCCACATCCGCGAAGCGGGCCGTCATCGCCGTATTGTGGAATTCCAGCGTGCCCCGGCCTCGGCTCACCGCCGGCCAGCCCGGACGGTAGGCCAGTTGCGGATCATCGATCTCCAGCCAGGCCACGAATTCACCGGCCTGGCGGGCGGTGAGTTGCTTCAGGGGGTCGGTGCGTCCGTGGAACAGCAGTTCGGCGCGCCGTGCCGTACCGCCGCGCACGGCTTCATCCAGCCAGGCCACGGTGGCCGGCGGCATGATGGATGTCGGCAGGTAGCGCGGGGTGGCCGAGGCATTGGCGCGGCTGGCGGTCGCGCGCAGCGACAGGAACGGCCGTTGTCCCGGCTCCGCCTCGAGGCGGAGCCGTCCCTCGAGCGCGGCATCGGCGTTCTCCAGTGCAAATCGGGGACTGTCCAGCAACAGCCGATCCGGCAACAGGCTCAGTTGCAGCTCCGCATCCAGTTTCGAGGCATGCAACGGATCGCGGAACAGATCGCCAAAACCCAGCCACAGGTCACGGGAGGCAATGCCGGCAGCGGCATCACGGCCGCGCCCGACCAGCCGCAGCGACAGGTTGCGCAGGCCCGGTAACCGTCCGACGCGTTCGAAACGCGCCTGCTGCAGATCCAGTGCCCAGCGGCTGTCGTCCGGCTGCCGCGGCCGGTAGTCCAGCAACAGGTTGCGCAGTCGGCCCTGAACCCGGCTTTCGGCAAGCCAGCGGGCCGCGGCCGGGTCCAGCAAGGGTTGCAGCCAGTGACTGGCGGCCGCCGGATCCAGCTCCTGTATCCAAACCTGCAGGCCCGATGCGGCCGGGTTCCAGTACTGCTGGCTGGCCACGGGCGGCAGATGGCGAGCCCCCTGCCGCAACCCCTGCAGGCGCAGGTCGCTGCGCCAGCCTTCTCCGTCCCGCATCAACTGCTGTTCGACGCGCAGATTCAGGGCTGCGGAAACGCGTGCCGCATCGCCCGGACGGCGCAGGCGCAGATCCTCGATCTCGCTCAGGCTGCGCACCTGAACCAGACGGAAGGCTTCGAATTCCGCCCAGCCCCGCACACGGGCGCGCGCCGAGTGCAGCCAGGTCGCGGGCAGCGGGATCAGCCGGGTCAGCCGGGTGACATCCAGCATGCCGGTTTCGAGATAGGCACGCTGTTCCTCCCGGTCGCCGGACAGACGCAGGCTCAAACGGCCACCCAGTTCCTCGGGCAGCAGGGCTTCCAGTTGCAGACGCCGCCCGCCGCGCCAGCGCTGACTGTGCAGACGCAGATCGCGAATCACCAGCGCCTCATCCTGACCGGCTTCACGCAGCAGCACACGCTCCACGCGCAGCGTAAGCCGATCCGGCAACTGTTTCAACAGGGCTTCGAGATCGGGGACCTCGGCCGGGCCGTCGCTGACCAGAATGCGGTCATTGAACCGCCACCGGCGGTCGTCTCCGCGCCGCAGTTCAAGCTGGTCGATGCGTGCGCGGAAATCGGACAGCAGCAGCCTTCCCTGCAGCAGGCTGCGGAAGGGCTTGACGGTGACATCCAGTGAGGCGATGGCTACCGAGGGCAGTTGCCGTCCGGGCAATTGCAGGCGCACCCCCTCGAAATGGAAACGCGGCCGCCAGCCGCGCCATTCGCCACTCATCCGTTCCAGTTCCAGCCCGTGGATGCCGGCGGATTCGAACAGCAGGGCCAGCTCCGGCTTGTAGCGGTCGAGTTGGGTCATGGCGATGCGCGCCGCCAGATTGAGAAACGCCACCAGAACCAGCAGCGATACGGTCACCCCCTTGAGGAAACGCCACAGCATGAGTCACCCGGTGCTCACTGTCTGGCCAGGGCATTCAGTGACGCGGGTGGTTCAGACCGGCACCACATCATAGTTTTCCTGGGAATAGAAACTCTCGACCTGAAGCTTGACCGGTATGCCGATGAAGGTTTCCAGTTCCGCCAGGCTGGCGGCTTCCTCGTCGAGCAGCATGTCGATGACATCCTGGTTGGCCATCACCAGCAGCTGCTGGGCTTCGTCATAGACCCGTGCCTCGCGCAGCAGCTCGCGGAAGATCTCGTAGCAGACCGTTTCCACGGTCTTGTGGGTGCCGCGGCCACCGCAGGTCTTGCAGGTTTCGCAGAGCACATGTTCGAGGCTTTCGCGGGTGCGCTTGCGGGTCATTTCCACCAGCCCCAACGGCGAGACTTCGCAGACCTGGGTCTTGGCGTGGTCGCGGTCGAGGTATTTTTCCAGCGCCCGCAGTACCTGTCGCTTGTGCTCGTCCTGGGTCATGTCGATGAAATCGATGATGATGATGCCGCCCAGATTGCGCAGCCGCAGCTGCCGGGCGATCGCCTGGGCCGCTTCCATGTTGGTCTTGAAGATGGTTTCCTCGAGATTGTGGTGCCCGACGAAGGCGCCGGTATTGATGTCGATGGTGGTCATCGCCTCGGTCTGGTCGATGATCAGGTAGCCGCCGGACTTGAGTTCCACCTTGCGCCCCAGCGCGCGCTGGATTTCATCGTCGATGTTGTACAGGTCGAACAGCGGCCGGTCGCCCGGGTAGTGTTCGATGCGGCAGGGCAGGTCGGGAATGTATTTCTTGCCGAATTTCTTCAGCTTGTGCCAGGTCTCACGCGAATCGACCATCACCACTTCGGTGTCCTTGTCCACCATGTCGCGCAGGGTGCGAATCGCCAGCGGCAGGTCCTCGTGCACGCAGCTGCCTGGGCGGGCGGTCTTGGCCTGCTCCTGGATGCTGTCCCACAGGGTACAGAGGAACTTGATGTCGCGATTGAGTTCCTCGTCCTCGACGCCCTCGGCGGCGGTACGCACGATGCAGCCGCCGGTGCGGTTCTCGTTCATGCAGTCGGACAGCAGCTTGCGCAGGCGCTCGCGTTCGTTTTCGTCCTCGATCTTGACCGAGATGCCGATCAGCGAGGAATTGGGCATGTACACCAGGTAGCGCGATGGTACCGAGATGCTGGTGGTCAGCCGAGCGCCCTTGGTGCCGATCGGGTCCTTGACCACCTGCACCAGCAGGCTCTGGCCCTCGTGCAGCAGTTCGTTGATGGCCGGCAGCTTCTTCGCTTCGCCGTTTTCGCCCTCGTCCTCACCGCCCTGCCCCAGATCGAAATCCGACACATGCAGAAACCCGGAGCGCTCCAGCCCGATATCGACGAAGGCCGCCTCCATGCCCGGCAGCACGCGGTTGACCTTGCCCTTGTAGATGTTGCCAACGATGCCACGGTTGCGGCGGCGCTCGATCCACACCTCCTGCAGGGAGCCGCTCTCGACAATGGCGACGCGGGTCTCCTGAGGGGTGACATTGATCAGTATCTCTTCGTTGTTCATTTCAGTACTTCCAGTCCATGCTGCCGCAGCAGGGCCGCGGTTTCGAATAACGGCAGGCCCATGACCCCTGAGTAGCTGCCTTCGAGGCGTTCGATGAAGATCGCGGCCTTGCCCTGAATCGCATAGGCGCCGGCCTTGTCGCGGGGTTCCTCGGAGGCGCAGTAGGCGCGCAGTTCCGCTTCGCTGATCGTCCGGAACCGGATGCAGCTGCGGCTGAGCGCAGTGGCGGGCGCCTGACGGCCATCGTCCACCGCAACCGCCGACAGCACTTCGTGGGCGCGGCCCGAAAGCCGTTGCAGTATCGCCGCGCAATCCTGCACATCGCGCGGCTTGCCGATCACCTCGCCGTCGATATGAATGAGGGTATCGGCGCCGAGCGCCAGATCGTCCGGTCCCAGGTCGCGCCGCAAACGCCGCGCCGCGGCGGCCTTGTCCCGCGCCAGGCGGCAGACCAGATCCTCGGCGCTTTCGTCCGCTTGCGGCTGCTCGTCGAGGTGCACCGGCGCCCTGATGAATTCGACGCCGATCTGGCGCAACAGTTCGGCCCGGCGCGGCGAGGCGGAAGCGAGGAACAGTCTCACTCGCCTACTCCCGGTGGTAGGGATGCCCCTGACTCAGCGACCAGGCGCGGTAGAGCTGCTCGATGAGCACCACCCGCGCCAGACCGTGGGGCAGCGTCATGCGACCCAGCGACAGGGTGATGCCGGCCTCGTCGCGCAGCTGCGGGTGCAGGCCGTCGGGACCGCCGAGCAGGAAATCCACCTTCGGGCTTTCCTGCTGCCAGCGACGGTACTGTTCGCCCCATTCGCGGGAACTCCACTGGCGGCCGCGCTCGTCGAGGGCGATCAACAGGCTGCCGGGCTGACGCTGGCGAAGCAGCGCGTCCGCCTCCTGACGCTGCAGGCGCTCCACCGCCTGCCCGCCCGCGCGCCGGGCCAGCGCGATCTCGCGCAGCTCCACCGACTGGCCACGCGGAAAACGCCGCGCGTAGTCCTCGAAACCACGGTTCATCCAGTCCGGCAGCTTCTGGCCGACGGCGAGAATGCGTATGCCCATGATCCCCGCGCTCAGTCGGCATCCTGTCCCGTCTGCTCCCGCCACAGGCGCTCGATGTCGTAGAAGTCGCGGGTTTCGGGCAGCATGATGTGGGCCACCACATCCCCGAGGTCCACCAGTACCCATTCACCGGCCTCCTCGCCCTCGACACCCAGTGGCGGGGCGCCGGCCTCGCGCGCGGCATCGATTACCGCCTGGGCGATGGCCTTGACATGGCGGTTTGAGGTGCCGGTGGCGAACACCATGTGGTCGGTGAAATTGGCCACGCCGGTGACATCCAGATCACGGACATCGACGGCCTTGAGGTCTTCCATCGCGTCGATGACGCGCTGGACTTCGGGGTTGACGGGTAACGGCTCGATCATGCTGGGCTCGGGTCGGTTTGCGGCGGGCGGTACAGCCCGTTTCGATGGATGAATTCTAGCACAGCGCTGTCCACGCAGTCGGCGGGGGACTGCCCGGCCATCAAGCGTTCGCGCACGCGGGTCGAGGAACAGGGATTGGGGGGCATGTCATGCCAGGCAACCCGACCGGCGGGAGCGTCGCGCAGCCGCTCGCCGGGGCGCAGCAGGCGGTCGTCAAACGGCGTCTGCGGCCGCGGCACGCCGGGACGGGCGCAGACGATGACATGGGCCAGCTGCAGGATGCGCTCGGGCTCGCGCCAGCGGGCAAAGCCGGCCCAGGCATCGGCGCCCATCAGCCAGCAGAGGCTGTGGCCCTGGTCCTGTGCGTGCAGTTGCTCGAGGGTGTCCACCGCCCAGGACGGGCGATCGCGCTCCAGCTCGATGGTGTTGATGTAAAAACCCGGCGTATCGTCGAGTGCCAGGCGCAGCATCTGCAGGCGCTGTTGCGGACTGGCGCCGGGTTGTCCGCGGTGCACCGGCTGACGGCAGGGGATGAAGTCCACCCGCGTCAGGCCGAAGGCCTCGCGGGCGCTGCGCGCCAGCGCCAGGTGCCCGCGGTGCACCGGATCGAAGGTGCCGCCAAACAGGCCGCGCAGCGGGTACGCATCAGGGCCGGGTATGGCCGTCACCGAGGACGATGTACTTCTGGCTGGTCAGACCTTCCAGCCCCACGGGACCGCGCACATGGATCTTGTCGGTACTGATGCCGATTTCGGCGCCCAGACCGTACTCGAAGCCGTCGGCGAAGGCGGTGGAGGCATTGATCATCACCGAGCTGGAGTCCACAGCGGCCAGAAAGCGCCGCGCGCGGGTGATGTTCTCGCTGACCATGCTGTCGGTGTGGTGAGAACCGTAGCGGTTGATGTGCTCGATGGCGGCATCCATGTCCGGGACCACACGCACCGACAGGATCGGCGCCAGGTATTCGGTGCTCCAGTCTTCTTCACTGGCCGCGCGCATGGATGGCACGATGGCCCGGCTGCGCGGGCAGCCGCGCAACTCGACGCCCTTGTCCTGGTAGGCGCTGGCCAGGTCGGGCAACACCGTTTCGGCCACGCCCTCGGCCACCAGCAGGGTTTCCATGGCGTTGCAGACCCCGTAGCGGCGGGTCTTGGCATTGAGCGCGATGGCCCGGGCCTTGTCGAGGTCGGCCTGATCGTCGATATAGACATGGCAGATGCCGTCGAGGTGTTTGATGACCGGTATCGTCGCTTCCGCGGAGACCCGTTCGATCAGCCCCTTGCCGCCGCGAGGGATGATGACGTCCACATGCTGCTTCATTTTCAGCAATGCACCCACGGCGGCGCGATCGATGGTCTCCACCACCTGCACCGCGGCCGGAGGCAGGCCGGCCTGTTCGAGTCCGGCCCGAACACAGGCGGCAATGGCCTGATTGGAATGCAGTGCCTCCTTGCCCCCGCGCAGAATGCTGGCGTTGCCGGATTTCAGGCACAGGGCGGCGGCATCGATGGTCACATTCGGACGCGATTCGTAGATGATGCCGATGACGCCCAGCGGCACCCGCATCCGACCGACCTGGATGCCGGAAGGGCGGTAGTCCATGCCGGTGATCTCGCCGACCGGGTCGGGCAGGGCGGTGATCTGCCGCAGGCCCTCGATCATTGCGTCGATACGCGCGTCATTGAGCTCCAGCCGGTCGAGCAGCGCGTCGTCCAGCCCTTCGGCGCGCCCCTGATCCAGATCGCGGTCGTTGGCGGCACGGATCTCGCTGCGGCGGTCTTCCAGCGCCTCGGCTATGGCCTGCAGCGCGGCGTTCTTGTCGCCGGGCGCGGCCATGGCCAGTTCAGCAGCCGCGGCCCGCGCCTGGCGGCCCAGTTCGTTCATGTAGTGCGGTATGTCAAGTTCTTCAGTCACGGCGTTCACACGGGTTGAGATGGATTCGGGTTCAAGCGGCCTTCAGCCTCAGACCGCAGAGGGCGCGCACGATCTGCCGCAACAGGCGCCAGTCGTCTCCGGGCTGGGCCGATTCCTGCCCCTTGCTGAGCCGGTCCAGCCGGGCACAGCTCTGCAGCAGGCGCTCCAGATTCACCTGCGAGAAACGCGGCAAGGCCTGCTGATAGAGCCGCTGCTTGCTCTGCCAGATGCGCAATTGCGACCACAACGCCGGCCCCAGCCCTCCCTGGGTCTGCGCCGCCTTCAGACGCAACAACTGGGTCACTGCCGTGGTCAGCGCATACTGCAGCTGCACGGTGGATACCCCTTCCTGGCACAGGCTGTCGAGGATGCGGAAGGCGCGGCGGGCATCCCCGGCCAGGCAGGCATCCACCAGCAGGAACTGGCTGTAGCGGGCGCTGCGCCCGGCGGTATCGTGGATGCGTCGCTCATCCACCGGGACGCCGGCGGGCGCGATCAAGGCCAGTTTTTCCAGTTCCTGAGCGGTGGCCAGCAGATTGCCTTCGGTCAGTTCGGCCAGGCAGGCGGCCGCAGCGGGCTCCAGCGTCAGCCCCAGGCCTGCGGCGCGCGCCTGAATCCACTGCGGCAGTCGTTCCGCCGCCACCGGTTTCAGCTCGCAGACCTCGCCGGCCTTCTGGATGGCCTTGAACCAGGCGCTCTTGCGGCTCTGGGCATCGAGCCGGGTCATGGTCAGAATGTAGAGGCTGTCGCCGTCCGGCTCGGCGCAGAGCCGGGCGATGACCTTTGCACCCGCGGTGCCGGGGCGGCAGCCGGGCAGGCGCAGGATCTGCGCCCTGCGGCTGCTGAACAGGGACAGGTTCTGCCCCGCTTCCAGCAAGCCGTTCCAGTCGAACTGCTGCACATTCTCCACCACCTGCTGCTGTATGTCCTCAAAACCCTGAGCACGCAGGGCTTCGCGGGCTTCGTCCAGCCACTCGCGCAGCAGCAACGGTTCGTCGCTGGAGACCAGATAAACGGGGGCGGGCCGGGTGTTCAGGCTCTGCGGCAGCATCGTCAGGCAAGTTCAGTAAAACCCGAATGCTACCACACTGGCTTGAAAACGCGCGCAACTCCCCCACCTCGGCAGCATTCTCCCCAACGGGACGCACTGCTGATGGACACACACGCCACGGCCTCCGTGCCCGCCGAAATGCTGCCGCGCCTGCGCGCCTTCTATCTCGGCGAGTCGAGGGATGCCTACAGTTACCGCTATCTGGCCCGCCGGATCAAGGATGACGGCTTGCGTCGTCTGCTCGAGTCCATTGCCGATATCGAGCACCAGCACGCAGCCTTCTGGCGCTCACTGCTCGAACGGCAGGGAGAAACGGTACCCCCACCGCGCCACGGCCGGCTTCGGCTGCTCCTCCTCGGCTTGCTGCTGCGCTGGGTCAACCCGATGCTGGTGATTTCCTCGCTGGAACTGGGCGAAACCGCAGCCTATGAGGAGTACTACCGGCTGTACCGCGATGCCTCGCTGGATCCGGCACTGCGCTCCCGCCTGCGCTCGATCATCATCGATGAACTGGAGCATGAATCGGCCTTCCGGCAGGCCC
>Ga0256839_1000704_pt1 | contig 42914 bp, 42 predicted proteins | sample 354166metaG_FD_185968 | JGI IMG/M metagenome (GOLD analysis project Ga0256839, IMG submission 185968) | Hydrothermal vent microbial communities from Mid Atlantic Ridge, Atlantic Ocean - 354-166 | ecosystem: Environmental > Aquatic > Marine > Hydrothermal vents | place: Atlantic Ocean: Mid...
TTTTATGGCCTCTGCAGAGGCTTGATCCATTACATAAATCGAGGAGAGTGAGATGAACTATTTTATGCGGAAGAATTTTACAGTTTGCTTTGGGGCGCTGCTGGCCATGGCCATGGCTGCACCGGTTGCGGCAATGGAGGGGGTTCAATCCATTGAGCAGATTGCAGTGGATGAGGTTGAGGTGAATCGTGGTGCTGATGAACTTCAGGCCGTGCTGAGACCACACCCTGATCGGGATGTGGTCAACACAGTGCTTGCTTTCAACAATGCCCACAGAACAGAAGTGGTTGTTCGATGTGTGGCTTATAATGCCAACGGCCGTCCGCTTGGCAAAGCCTGGGTAAAGATTCCGGGTAATGGCTTGCGCTTCATATTGGCTTCAGATATTGCCAATGGCCGTGACTTTGTTGGCAGTACCCGCTGTCACTCTGCTGGCAAGATCGTTCCTGCGGCCTTCATCGTGGGCCGGGTTCTGTCCGATACACCGGCCAACTCTACCCTGGGTTGGGGTGGTACCAAGATGCGTTTTCCGACCGTTGTAACCTATTGATATAAAAATAGAAAGGAGTGATCCGCCAATATCATATTGGCGGATCACCTGTTTTTACAGCCGGGTAAAGGTGAGACCATCCGCACCGGCATCCACCTCAATCACGTCATCCATTCCAAAGCGGCCTGACAGTATCTCCTGAGCCAGCGGGTTCTCCAGCTTTTGGCGAATGATGCGCTTGAGTGGCCGGGCGCCGTACACCGGATCAAAGCCTGCTTCACCCAGCTGATCCATCGCTGCGGTTGAGAGCCGCAGCTCCATCCCTTGCTCCGCCAGCCGCTCTTTGAGATAACCAATCTGAATCTCGGTGATGGCGCGGATCTGTTCGTTGCCCAGTGGGTGAAAGACTACGATCTCATCCAGCCGGTTGATGAATTCAGGGCGGAACTGCTGGGTGACCACCTCCATCACGGCCTTTTTGATCTCGGCATAATGTGACTCGGTCTTATCTGCGGTAACGCCGCTCATCATCTGCTGAATTACTTCCGAACCGAGGTTGGAGGTCATCACAATCACGGTGTTGCGAAAATCCACCGTCCGCCCCTGACCGTCGGTCAGGCGTCCGTCATCGAGCACCTGCAACAGCACGTTGAAGACATCGGGATGCGCCTTCTCAATCTCATCCAGCAGGATGACTGAGTAGGGGCGACGGCGTACCAGTTCGGTCAGGTAGCCACCCTCTTCATATCCGACATAGCCGGGCGGTGCACCGATCAGCCGGGCCACGGAGTGTTTCTCCATAAACTCTGACATATCGATCCGTACCATGGCATCTTCGGTATCGAACAGAAACTCGGCCAGCGCCTTGCACAGCTCGGTCTTGCCTACGCCGGTTGGCCCCAGAAAGAGGAAGGAGCCATTGGGTTGGTTGGGGTCTGACAGCCCGGCACGTGAGCGGCGGATGGCATCGCTTACGGCACGGATACCCTCCTCCTGCCCGATCACCCTTTTGCGCAGGTTGCTCTCCATCTGCAACAGCTTTTCGCGCTCCCCCTCCAGCATCTTGGAGACCGGGATGCCGGTCCATTTGGAGACCACTTCGGCGATCTCCTCTTCCGTAACATTGTTGCGCAGCAGCTTCATCTCCTGCATCTCAGCCTGTGCTGCCATATCCAGCTGCTTGGTCAGATCCGGGATGCGGCCATATTGCAGCTCGGACATGCGTGAAAGATCACCTGCCCGGCGTGCGATTTCAAGCTCGGTTCTGGCACGCTCCAGCTCCTCTTTGATATGGGTGGTGCCCTGGAGTGCAGCCTTCTCGGATTTCCAGATCTCCTCCAGGTCTGAAAACTCGCGTTCCAGCTTTTCGATCTGCTCTTTGAGGTCACTCCGCCGCCGTTTGGAGGCTTCATCCTTCTCCTTTTTCAGCGCCTCGTGCTCGATCTTGAGCTGTATCAGCCGCCGCTCCAGCCGATCCATCTCCTCCGGCATGGAGTCGATCTCCATGCGGATCAGAGAGGCGGCTTCATCAATCAGGTCAATCGCCTTGTCCGGCAGCTGTCGATCCGTGATGTAGCGGTGTGACAGGGTGGCCGCCGCCACAATGGCAGGGTCAGTAATGTCCACTTTATGATGCAGTTCATAGCGCTCTTTGAGACCCCGCAGGATGGCGATGGTGTCCTCCACGGAAGGCTCATCCACCAGCACTTTTTGAAAGCGCCGCTCCAGTGCCGCATCCTTCTCTATATATTGACGGTACTCATCCAGCGTGGTGGCGCCTACGCAGTGTAGCTCGCCGCGCGCCAGGGCGGGCTTGAGCATGTTGCCTGCATCCATGGCACCTTCGGCCTTGCCTGCGCCCACCATGGTGTGCAGCTCGTCAATGAAGAGGATCACCTGCCCCTCTTGCTTGGCCAGGTCACTCAGTACCGCTTTGAGGCGCTCTTCAAATTCGCCCCGGAATTTTGCGCCTGCAATGAGCGTGCCCATGTCCAGTGAGAGCAGACGCCGGTTTTTCAGCCCCTCAGGTACTTCACCGTTGATGATGCGCTGTGCCAGCCCCTCGACGATGGCAGTCTTGCCGACGCCGGGTTCGCCGATCAGCACCGGGTTGTTCTTGGTGCGGCGCTGTAGCACCTGGATGGTGCGGCGGATCTCGTCATCCCGGCCGATCACCGGATCCAGCTTGCCCTGCTCGGCCCGCTCTGTCAGGTCAATGGTGTACTTCTCCAGTGCCTGGCGTTGATCCTCTGCGTTGGGGTCATCGACCTTCTGGCCGCCCCGCAGCTGTTCAATATTTTTTTCAATGACCGGCTGGGTTGCACCTGAGGATCGCAACAGATCGCTCAGTTCACCCTGACCGGCAACGGCGGCCAGCACGAAAAGTTCGCTGGAGATGTATTGATCCTTGCGCTTTTGCGCCAGCTTGTCAGTCTGGTTCAACAGACGGTTCAGGTCGTTGGAGATGTGCAGATCACCGGTGGCGTTTTCTACACTGGAGAGGCCGTCCAGCGCCTGGTGCAGACCCGAGCGCAGCTGGTTGATGTTGACATCGGCCTGAGTCAGCAGGTGGCGTACGGTTCCCCCCTCCTGATCCAGCAGTGCCAGCATCAGATGGGTGGGTTCTATGAACTGGTGGTCACGTCCTACCGCAAGGCTCTGGGCATCGGCCAGGGCCTGTTGGAATTTACTGGTCAGTCGATCCATTCGCATGGCGGTTTGCTCCAAAAAAGTGGGTTGAAGGTTATAACCTAAATCCTGCAAGTGCTCGCGCTCACATAGCGCAAGTTATTGATCCGTATAGCGATATGAAACTTTTCGGCCATCACAATAAGGATGACACTCAAAGTTGTCATTCACTCTACGAATCAATATCTTACACTCTGCAAGCACGATCACTTGCAGGATCTAGGTATAAGACTAAGCTGGGGGGATGGTGGTGGGAATTCAAGGGCAGCGTTCTGGTTTTATCCCTCCAGCTGCTCCCATCGTGCATAGGCGGTGCTGAGTTGCTCTTCCACTTCGGCCATCTGCTCATTGATGGCTGCCACCTCGGTGTGGTCGCGCTTGTAGAAATCGGGGTCGGCCATTTCAGCCTGAATGGCCGCCAGTTCAGTATCCAGCTTTTCAATCTGTTTTGGGAGCTCATCCAGCTCACGTTGGTCTTTGTAGCTGAGCTTTTTTACCACGCTTTTGGGTTTGGCAGCCTCGGTTTTTCCGGCTTTTGCTGTTGCCGGTGTCGCCACTGTACGTTGGCGCAGCCAGTCATCATAGCCACCGATATATTCATTGACCCGCCCTTTACCCTCAAAGACCAGGCTGCTGGTGACGACGTTATTGAGGAAGGCACGGTCATGGCTGACCAGCAGCAGGGTGCCTTTATAACCCAGCAGCAGCTCCTCCAGCAGATCCAGTGTCTCGGCGTCCAGATCATTGGTGGGCTCATCCATCACCAGTACGTTGCAGGGTTTGGTGAAGAGTTTGGCCAGCAGCAGCCGGTTGCGTTCGCCACCGGAGAGGGCGCGCACCGGGGTTCGGATGCGCTCCGGGGTGAAGAGAAAATCCTGCAGATAGCTGATGATATGTTTTTCTCTGCCGTCGATGGTGACTTTATCGCTGCCACCGCCGACATTGTCCTGCACTGATTTGTCTTCATCCAGCGCGCTGCGCAGCTGGTCAAAATAGGCCACCTCGACTTTGGTGCCCATCTTGATGGTTCCGCCAGTGGGTTGCAGTTTGCCCAGCAGCAGCCCCAGCAGGGTGCTTTTGCCAGAGCCGTTGGGGCCGATGATGCCAATCTTGTCGCCACGCATGATGGTGGTGGAGAGCCCTTTAATGATCGGGTCACCATCCCAAGCGTAGTCTACATTCTCCACCTCGACCACCAGCTTGCCGGATCGCTCGCCACTCTGAACCCCCATCTTGACCTGGCCGGTGCGCTCGCGCCGCTGGCTGCGCTCATCCCGCATCGCCTTCAGGGCGCGTACGCGACCCTCGTTGCGGGTGCGCCGGGCCTTGATGCCCTGGCGTATCCAGATCTCCTCCTGTGCCAGCTTTTTGTCGAAGCGGGCGTTCTCCTTCTCCTGTGCGTTCAGCATCTCCTCCTTGCGGCGCAGGAAGTTGTCGAAATCCCCTGGCCAGTCGGTCAGCTGGCCACGATCCAGCTCCAGGATGCGGGTGGCCAGATGGCGCAGAAAGGTACGGTCATGGGTGATGAACAGCAGGCTGCCACGGTAGCTGAGCAGAAACTCCTCCAGCCATTCGATGGAGGCGATGTCCAGATGGTTGGTGGGTTCATCCAGCAGCAGCAGATCGGGTTCCAGCACCAGCGCCTGTGCCAGCAGCACACGGCGTTTCAGTCCACCAGAGAGGGCGGAAAACTCAATGTCTGCATCCAGGCTCAGGCGGGAGATGACCGACTCCACCCGCTGTTCCACCTGCCAGCCATCGGCGGCCTCCAGCTTCTGTTGCACTCGTGAGAGCTGCTCCAGCAGTGCCTCACTGCAGTCGTTGCAGAGCTGTGTGCTGATCTGGTGGTACTCCCGCACCAGCTCCCCCACCTCGCCCAGACCACTGGCGATGACATCGAATACGGAGCCTTTGGTTCCTTCCGGCACCTCCTGGGTCAGACGCACGATGCAGGAACCCTTCTCCACAACCATCTCGCCGTCATCCGGCTTCAGCTCACGGGTGATGAGCTTCATCAGGGTCGATTTGCCTGCGCCATTGCGCCCCAACAGGCAGATCCGTTCGCCACGGCCGATGCTCAGGTTGACGTTATCCAGCAGCAGCGGGCCGCCAAAGCTCAGCTGTAGATTGTGCAGGGTAAGAATAGGCATAGGGCAAGGTATGGGTTGCAGGTTAGAAAGGGAGCGATTGTAAACCACTGGCCAGGGCCGCGTATCTCTGTTTATGGTTTTTTGGCTGCCATTGCTTGTGCCATTTCCGATTTTATACTAATGTTGGCAGTGAGAACAAAAGGAGAACTGTGATGGATAATAAAAATGAGGCTTCACCTTTTCTGGAGAAGGTCAGGGCAGCCATAAGATGCAAGCATTACAGCATTCGAACGGAGCAGGCCTATGTGGGGTGGATAAAACAATTTATTATTTTTCATAACAAGCGGCATCCGCTGGAGATGGGGGAGGCCGAAGTCGCAAGTTTTTTGAGTTATTTGGCAAATAAGAGGCATGTGGCCGCCAGCACACAAAACCAGGCGCTCTGTGCCTTGGTGTTTATTTATAAGGTGGTGCTTGAGCGCCCATTGAATGATATTCAGGGGGTCAGCCGGGCGAAGAAACCCAACAGGCTGCCGGTTGTCTTTACTCAGCATGAGGTGCGGAGTGTCATCAATCAGCTGGAGCATGATTACTGGCTGCTGGGTTGTATCCTGTATGGCTCGGGTCTACGGCTTATGGAGAGCCTGCGACTGCGGGTGCTTGATCTGGATTTTGACCGGTGCGCCATTATTGTTCGTAATGGAAAGGGTGCCAAGGATCGGGTTGTTACCCTGGCTCAGGAGCTGATCGTGCCGTTACAACAGCATCTGGAGTCGGTGCGGATGATGCATGACAGGGATCTTGATCTGGGTTTTGGTCGGGTCTATCTGCCCTATGCCTTGAGCCGAAAATACCCGAATGCGGATATGCAGTGGAAGTGGCAGTATGTTTTCCCCGCCAAGTCCCGCAGTATCGATCCCCGCTCAGGGGTAACACGCCGGACGCATATTCATGAGACCTGTCTGCAGCGGGCGGTAAAAAACGCCATCCGCAAGGCCAATATTCAAAAGCAGGCAAGCTGCCATACCTTCCGCCACTCTTTTGCCACACACCTGCTGGAGCGCGGTATGGATATCAGAACGATTCAAGAGCAGCTGGGGCATGCGGATGTGCGTACCACTCAAATCTATACACATCTGATTGAACGGGGTGGCTCGGCGGTGCTGAGCCCTCTGGCTTCAACCCTTTCACTGCATGAAAGTGGTGCAGGGGGTGGCAGGTAGTTGAGTGGTTGTTTGCTTTATGATGGCGCCCCCGACACGATTCGAACGTGTGACCTTCCGCTTAGGAGGCGGACGCTCTATCCAGCTGAGCTACGGGGGCGTGGTGAGTGCTGTTTTTTAGCGGCTTACGGGGGTTGGCTTAACCCCCTGCTGTTCTCGTGAGTCTCTGTTTCCGGGCATTCTAGCACTCTATTCCGTCTAGCGGCTATCCTTGCGATGTGTGGATTTGATCTCTAACATGCATGCTCTCGTTATCTGATTTTTTTCATATTATGCTCGACTCTTCACATCTGCTTTTTCCCTCCCGCTTTCCGCAACTCAGGCGTCGTCAGTTGGAGACCATCCAGGTCAATCTGGGGTACCGCTGTAATCTGAGTTGCCAGCATTGTCATGTGAATGCCGGCCCCAACCGGCTGGAGTCGATGGATCGGAAGACGGTGGATCAGGTGATCGCTTTTATGCAGAGATTTCCGGTTGCTACGCTTGATTTGACCGGTGGGGCACCAGAGTTGAACCCGCATTTCTGCTATCTGGTCGAGCGGGCAAGGGGGCTGGGTGTCAGGGTGGTTGACCGCTGCAATCTGACCGTGTTGGAGGAGCCGGAGCAGGCCTCTTTGGCCGCGTTTCTGGCAGCTAACCAGGTTGTGGTTTTCGCCTCTCTGCCCTGTTATCTGGAGGGGAATGTGGATGCCCAGCGAGGAAAGGGGGTCTACGAATCCAGTATCCTTGGGCTGAAAAGACTCAATGCCCTGGGCTATGGCAAGGCCGGGAGTGGTCTGGAGTTGAACCTGGTTTATAACCCATCAGGGCCGCATCTGCCGCCACCGCAGGAGATACTGGAGGCCGAGTACAGGGCGCAGCTACGGGGTCGCTTTGGCATCCAGTTCAACCAGTTGTATACCTTGACCAATATGCCTATTTTGCGCTTTGGCAGTCTGCTCCAGTCACGGGGCGGGTTTGACAGCTATCTGGATCTGCTGCGAAGTGCGTTTGATGAGAATAATCTGGGTCGTGTGATGTGCCTCAGCCAAATCAGTGTGGATTGGCAGGGGTATCTGTTTGACTGCGATTTTAACCAGATGCTGGATATGCCGCTGGTGCATGCGCAGCAGGCGCGCACCCATATCAGTGAACTGATGGGAGAGGAGCTGGAAGGAGCCGCCATCGCGGTGGCTGAGCACTGCTATGGCTGCACAGCGGGGCAGGGCAGCAGTTGTGCTGGTGCATTAGCTCAATGATACGAAACAGGCTCTCTATTATCATCCCCAGCCTGAATGAGGCGGCCTCCATCGGCCATTTGCTGGTATCACTGCAGCCACTACGCCAAGCGGGTCATGAGGTGATTCTGGTGGATGGTGGCAGCCATGATGACACAGTGCAGATTGCAGAACCGCTGGTTGACCAGCTGCTCTGTGCCACAGCTGGCAGGGCAACGCAGATGAACCGTGGTGCAGCTGCTGCCAATGGGGCGTTGCTTTGGTTTGTGCATGCCGATACAGAGCTGCCTGCGGGGGCGGCCGAGGCGATCCTCAGCGGGGTCGCCTCGGGTGCGATCTGGGGGCGCTTTGATGTGCGGCTCTCCGGCTCGCATCCGCTGCTGCGAATGGTGGCATTTGCGATGAATCTGCGGTCACGCTGGACAGGTATTGCAACGGGCGACCAGGCCATCTTTGTGCGGCGGGATCGGTTTGATGATCTGGGTGGTTTTCCTGATATGCCGCTGATGGAGGATATTGCTCTCAGCCAGCGGTTGAAACGGATGGGTAAACCACTCTGCCTGCATCTGAAACTTATAACCTCCAGTCGCCGTTGGGAATGCCGAGGCATCTGCCGTACGGTGGTATTGATGTGGTGGTTGCGACTGGCATTTGCACTGGGGGTAAGCCCCAAGCGGCTGGCAGGCTGGTATCTGCCAGCACGGTAGTTTATGCGGTTTCCTGATACACGAATATTGATATTTGCCAAGGCACCGGTGCCGGGCTATGTCAAAACCCGGCTGATTCCGGCCTTGGGTGCAGAGGGTGCGGCACTGCTCTACATGCGCTTGCTGCAACAGAGCGTTGAATTGGTTATGGCCGCCGATCTCTCCCCGGTTCAACTCTGGTCTGCCCCGGATTCAACCCATGCCTTTTTTCAACAGCTGGCGTCTCAATATGATCTGCGGTTATGTGATCAGTCAGGTGCTGATCTTGGTGAACGTATGTGCGGTGCTGCCGATCGGGCACTGAAAGAGTCAGATGCCGTGCTGCTGATAGGTGCTGACTGCCCCCTGCTGAGTGCTGCTCATCTGGCTCAGGCCTTGCAGTGGTTGATGGATGGAGAGGATGCTGTACTGGGGCCGGCAGAGGATGGTGGTTATGTCCTGCTTGGGCTGCGTCAGAACAGTGCCGCGCTGTTTGAAGATATGTCCTGGGGTGGTGATCAGGTGCTTGAGATAACCCGCAGGCGGCTGGCTGGATTGGGCTGGCACTGGCAGGAGCTGGAGCCGTTGTGGGATATTGACCGGCCCGTAGATCTTGAACGCTGGCAGCAGCAAAACCGATAGAGGTTGTTGGCTCTGTGGGCTATTTTTTGAGCGGATGCTCTTCGGGCAGGAGTTTGGATATCCAGATTGCCAGCTTGTGGCGCATATTGGGTTCATCTATCTGCCCCTTGGCCAGTGGCTGAATCTGCTTGTCATGCACCAGCAGCCGGTAGATATATTCGACCTTCAGGTGCTGAGAGTCGGTGGGGTCAAATTTTGCTGCCCCACGTTTCTCGGCATAGATCATCCCTACACGCAGTGCCTCTTTTAGAAGCCCTTTTTCATTTTTCAGTTTCTTCATAATGACGGTTTTTGTGGCAAGGTTGATCTGGCCTTGCAGAAATTGTACACCAAATTACAGGCAAGCTTACGGCAGTTGCGTGGGTTTTGATATTTGTGATGCCCCTCCTGTGGCCCACCGATGGTAGGTCTCATCGGGCCACAGGGATTGAAACCAGGCGATGATGCTGTCAATTTCGGTGGCAGAGAGGGTGTCATCGAAGGGGGGCATTTTGCCGCCAAAGCGGGCGCCTCCATGGCGTATGCTCAGGCGCAGTTGTGGCAGTGGGTGGTGCCAGGCATGTGCTGTTCCGTTCAGTGGGGGAGGGGGATAGAGGCCGTTGGTATCTGATTTACGCCAGTCGGGTGTGGCTTCAGCATTTTCCCCATGGCACTTTGCGCAGTGTTCCGTATAGAGCCGCTTGCCTTGTGTGATCTGATGGGCGCTGTACCAGCGTTTTTCAGCACCTGCTGCCAGTGCGCTATCGACCCGGATGATCGCCAGCAGGGTGGAGAGAAAAATGAGGGATAAAGCGGTTTTTTGCATGCGATTCTCATCTATTTGGCTCTTTGATAAGATGCCTGGGTTACAGTAGTTGGGTCTCTGGATTCCATTACGTTATAACAGATTGGCATTTTTATATCAGATGAAGCAATCCCAACTGGTTCTCTCCCAGACGCCACCTTTCGCTGTCCCGTTACGTTTTTTTATGACGGCACCGCTGTTTGGGGTGGTGGCCGCACTGTTGCTGGTTTTTTTGGATGAGAGCCACTTCAGCAGCCGCTGGTCAGCAGGCGTGCTGGCCTATACCCATCTTCTGGTATTGGGTTATCTGGCGATGGTGATGCAGGCGGCGCTGTTGCAGGTTGTCTCGGTATTGCTGGGTGGGCAGCCGCGCCAGATTGGGTGGGTCGCTCTGGTTATGCACCTCACCCTGGCGGCTGGCACCTTGCTGCTGGCGGCCGGGTTTATAACCGGTCTGCCGCATCTCATGCATACGGCGGTGCTGCTGCTGGTGATCTCTTTTGTGCTGTTTATCGGTGCTGTTGTTTCGGGGCTGCTCAGGAGTAGCGCCCAGCGCGGCACAGGGTTTGCGATTGGCCTGGCCTTGGCGAGTTTGATTATCACTGTGGGGTTGGGTGCCTGGCTGGCTATCGGGCACAGTGTGCAGGGTGTGGCGCTTGCCCGGCATCTGACGGGTATCCATCTGGTCTGGGGTCTGGTGGGGTGGGGCGGTGTCCTGCTGATCACTGTGGCCTATGCTGTGGTGCCGATGTTTCAGCTGACACAGGTCTATCCCCCGGTGTTGGTTCGTTATCTGACGGTGGTGGTTATTGCGGGTCTGGTTGTCTGGGCCGGCGGTGCTATTTTGAGGTTGCCGGTGCTCTCTTTGGCCGGAGCGCTGGTCGTTGCAGCAGGCTTGGCGCTGTTTGCACTGGTCACCCTTTGGTTGCAGCATAGACGCAAGAGAAAACCGGCGTCAGAGGTGACACTCTGGTTTTGGCACTGTGCCATGCTGAGCCTGCTGGCCGCAGTTGTGCTCTGGATTGCGGCATTGATCTTTCCGGCGCTGAAGCAAAACCCCATCTATCCGCTGTTGCTGGGGCTGTTGATGATACAGGGGTTTTTGATCTCGGCAGTCAATGGCATGCTGTATAAGATCATGCCCTTCCTTACCTGGCTGCACCTCAGCATCAAGGTGACTGAACATGGACTCAGCCGGCGTCTGATTCCGAATATCAAAAAGTTGCTCCCGGATGATCGAGCGGTTATCCAGTTCTGGCTGCATCTTTTGATGCTGCTGTTGATGGTTGCGGTGTTGTGGCGGCCAGCCTGGTTCCTTATTCCGACAGGTGTTGTGTTTGCGGCTTCCAACCTGCTGTTGTGGCTGAATCTGATGAGTGTGCTTGGGATCTATAAAAAAACCTGGGGCAGGATCACGGAAGCTGCAGCGGAAAAAAGAGCGGAAGAATCAGCGACAGCGTCACCCACATGATCAGCATAAGCGGTACGCCAACGCGCAGGAAATCGGTGAATTTATAGCCGCCTGCACTGAAGATCAGCAGGTTGGTTTTGTAGGCCATGGGTGTGGCGTAGCTCATGTTGGCACCAAACAGTACGGCCAACACAAAGGCTTCGGGTGAGAGCCCAAGCTCCTGTGCAATGCTGATGGCGATGGGGGTGCCGATCACTGCGGCGGCATTGTTGGATACGATGTTGGTGAGGATGGCCATCAGCAGCATCAGGCCGCTCATGATCATTGCAGGTGGCCAGTCGGCAACCAGTGAGACATAGCCCAGAGCCAGAAACTCGGCACCACCGGTTCGGGTCAGCGCAAGGCCGAGTGCCAGGCTGACGGCAACGATCAATATGATTGGGGTGCTGAGCGCATCGGCGGCGTCATTCCAGCTTAGACATTTTGTCACCAGCATCAGCCCCATCCCAGCCAGTGCGGTGACGGTGATCGGGGCAATGCCAAAGGCTGCCAACCCAACGACCAGTAACATGATGGAGAGTGCCAGTGGAGCCTTGTCGGTATGTGGCAGATCGACTGTGGCGTCGAGTACCAGAACATCACCACGGTTTTTGATGGTTTTAAGGCTCTCGGCAGCCCCCTGTGCAAGCAGTACATCCCCCAGCTGAAGCTCTGTGTCACTGATGTCCCGGCCCCGCAGTGAGACGCCGCTGGGCCGGTTCAGACCCAAGATGACCAGGCCGTAGCGTTCGGCGAAGCGGGCGCGCCTGAGTGTCTTGTGATAGAGGGGGGAGTGCTCTGTGACTACAATTTCAGCCAGCTGCTGCCCTTCGGCCGAGAGTGGGTTTTCTTCGCTGATGGGGGTCTCGATATTTGAGACATTGTAGAGTTTTGCACCCAGCAGGTGCTCGTAATCCTTCAGGTTTTCCGGGGTGTCGCTCACCAGCAGGCGATCGCCTTCGCGGATTACTGCGGTTGGCAGCCGGCTTACCTGCAATCCTTCGCCCCGGTAGATGGCCTCGACCTTCATCTCCCGATTGGTCTTTATCAGGATGTCGGTCAATGTCTTTCCATTGGCGAAGCTCTCTTCATCGATGTGCAGCAGCGCCTCAAAGATGCGTGGAGAGGTGTCGGCCAGCAGCGGTTTCCGTTCGGGCAGCAGGCGGGGCGCAATAAGCCACAGGTAGATGATGGCGATGCTGGCGGCGATGGCGGCGGGCATGACAAAGTCAAACATGCCGAACTGTTTGAGCCCGAGATCTGCTGCAATGGCAACGACCAGCAGGTTGGTTGAGGTGCCAATGGGGGTGCCCATGCCACCCACCAGTGTGGCGAACCCCATTGGCATCAGAATGCCTGAGGCCGGTTGTTTGCTGCGCAGTGATGCGCTGATCAGTATCGGCAGTAGCATCACGACGATGGGGGTGTTGTTGAGAAAGCCGCTTAGCACCGCTGCAATGAACAGTGTCAGCAGCAGTGAAAGCATGGGGGAGGCGATCCATACTCGAGAGAGGAGTGAGGCCAGTGGGCGCAGTGCGCCTGTGGTCTCCAACCCGCGGCTGAGGATCATCAGCGAGCAGATGACGACCAGCGCCTCGTGGCCAAATCCGAGGAAAAGCTCTTCCGGGCGAAGTTCAACCCCGTTGCGCTGATAGGGGAATACCTCAAACCCAACGACCAGTGCGATTAAAACCAGCAGGGAGGAGGTTTCAAGTGGGATGCGGTCGCGGGTAAAAAGAAACAGTGCAACGCCAATCAATACAAGAACAGCATAGGTGTGGACATCTGGTATTGATAAAGGCATTGGTGGCTGGCGTACCCATGTGAGATTTTTTTAGAGGCTGCTCTCTTTGCATTATTAAATCAATTCAGTGAATGGATCAAATATTGCTCATGCCCAAGGTGTCGTCATCTATCTGGATTTCTTTATGCTTTTATCGCCAGGGATGACCTGAAAAAGAGTTGATAGTTTGCTGGATCTTCACTATTCTACAATGAGAACCCAAGGAGAACATGGTGCTTACCCCGCGTCAACTTCAAACCCTCAACTTTATTCGGCACTTTATGACTGCCCACCAGCATGCCCCCAGTCTAACCGAGATTGCGCATGGCATTGGTATTCGCTCCAAGGGTGTGGCGCACCGTTATGTGCAGGCGCTGGCGGGCGCGGGTTATCTTACCTTGCATCCGGGGCGGCAGCGGGGGATTGAGCTGGTGCAGGAGGATCGGGACGATATGTTGAGCATGCCGCTGCTGGGGTACATTGCAGCAGGCCAGCCGATTGAGGCCATTCCGGGTCAGGATGTGCTGAACCTGGGTGAGTTGCTGGGGGCAGACCGCTATGCGCTTCGGGTAAAGGGTGACTCGATGATTGAGGCGGGCATTCAGGATGGGGATACGGTCATTATCGAACACCGGATGCGTGCAGATGATGGAGAGATTGTGGTGGCGCTGGTTGATGGTGAAGAGGCGACACTCAAGCGCCTGAAAAACCGGCAGGATGGCTGTGTTGAGCTTATTGCAGAAAACCCTGAGATGCTGCCGCTGTGCTATGCCGCTGAGCGGGTAGTGGTGCAGGGTGTGGTGGTTGGTCTGTTACGCCGTTACCCGTGACCATTTCATTAGCCTGTCTCTTTTATCCCATGCAGCATCACGATCAGATTGGCTTCATTGCTTCCTAGTCCTAACTCCTCTATCAGGCGTGGAGCCGTTGCGCCATGACGAACCATCTGTATGGCGTCACCGTATGAGCAATCATTCTGCTCCTGGTTTTCGATATGATCCTGGCGTATCTGTAATGCCCTATGGTGCTGTTCTAGCTGGTTAAGCCGCCTATTGACGCCAACGGTGCCAGCACAGAGCGCAGAGAGATTCGATGTGAGTGTATCGATCTGTGCCTGAGCCTGGGCAAGCTGAATGCTTTTTTTTCGCAGCTGGGAGATCAATACCCACAGCAGGCAGCCAATGGCGGCCAGGCTCGCTATGCCGATGCCAGCCCAGGCACTGCCCCAGGTTATATCTATTGTATCAAGCATAATCATCTACCCTTGGGAAGCTAAGTTATTACCTTGACGGAGTGCTGGCATGCGATAGTGGTTAGAACATGCCAACTTCTGCCCACTCTTCGTCCGTCAGCAGTCTGTTTAGATCCACGACAATCAGTAGATTTTCATCTCTTGTGGCTACGCCCTGGATATAGCGTGAGCTCTCTTCGTTTCCAACATTTGGCGCGCTGTCGATCTCTGAGGAGCGCAGCTCCACCACCTCGGCAACGCTGTCTACCAGAATGCCGACAACCTGTTTGTCTGACTCTATGATGACGATGCGGCTGGAATCTTCAATCTCTGCCGTGGAGAGCCCGAAGCGGGTTCTTGTATCGATCACGGTAACCACATTGCCACGCAGGTTGATTATTCCAAGCACATACATCGGTGCCCCCGGAACGGGTGCAATCTCCGAAACACGCAGCACCTCCTGTACTTGCATCACATTGATGCCGTAGGATTCATCCTGAAGCCTAAAGGTAACCAGTTGTATTACCGGGTCATTCGCATAACTCTCGGCTACGGCATCTGTCATGTCTCACCTCAATGTTCTTATCATCTGACTGTCAAAAACCGGACGCGCGTAGCGTACGGCATTTATTCTCATGCATCATTCATGCCTGTTTTTGGCATGGTTTCTGGTTTTGCCGGGCTGGATCATCTTTAGCAACACATCCAGATCAATGATGATGCAGAGCTGATCGGGTAATGTGCCTGCCATCCAGGCGCGATTTTTATGCCGACAGGACCAGTGGACATCATCAGGCTCCACCATAACCGGGCTGAGCAGCTTGTCGCACATCAGCCCCCACTCCCCATCGCCAATGATCAGCACGTGATTGGGGGAGACGGTCTGCTCTTTTGCCGGCGACAGCTTGCCCGGCATAACCAGCCTTGCGACATCAATGACCCCCACCTTGTGCCCGCGATGTGCCAATATGCCCCGGTGCCACTCTGGCTGCCCCAGAAGATGGGTTGTGCCTGACTTCTGCTTCCCCGCAATGCTGTTTAACTCGCTTAACGGTACCGCTAAGTGTAGCCCATTGATCTCAAACAACAGGCATTGAAATCGCCCTTTTGCCCAGTGCGGAATCACCGGCTGCGGCGGCTCTTCAGCATCCAGATCCACTGCCGGTGAAGGTATTGGTGCAGCAGTCGGTTCCACCTTTGGGGCGGCCAGTGTCTCATTAACCGGCTCTCGGTACTCCTCTACTTCACTTAGAAGCGTCTGCAAATACTCTGCGACCAGCTGATCTGGCTCGCTGAGTTGCAGTGGTTGCTCTTCCTGTTTGGTTTTCATCCGCTGACCCCGGCTCTGGAGTGAGGCTGATCCATCTGCTGTAGGGTCTCTAACAGAGCAGCATAGGCCAAAAGGCCTCTGGCACGCGGGTCAAATGCAGCGGGTGGTATGCCGGCGCGGCTTGCTTCGCGAAACTTGGTGTCTATTGGAATGACACCTTCCCACAGCTCGTTTGGCCAGTTTTCACGCAGTGTCCTAAGGCTTGAAATGGAGGCTCTTGTGCGCTTGTCAAACAGTGTCGGGACAATGATATAAGAGAAGTCTGTCTTGCGTGCCTTCAGCACCATTTTTAGTGTATTGAGCATCCGCTCCAGACCCTTGAGTGCAAGAAATTCGGTCTGCACGGGGATGATCAGACGCTCGCACGCTGCCAGTGCATTGATCATGAGCACGCCCAGCATGGGTGGGCAGTCAATCAATACATAATCATAGCGATCGGAGAGCTTGTTCAGTGCATTCTTGAGTATCAACCCCATCCCTTCCAGCCGGCCTGCCTGGCGGTCAAGTGTTGCCAGTGCCACCGATGCCGGCAGCAGCTCCAAACCCTCTGTCCCGGTCTCACAGATAATGGATGCCGGGTCGATAGGGCGTCGCTCTGCCACCGCCTGAAACAGGGAGTAGGCGCTCTCTTCAAGCATGTCAGGGTCGTATCTGAAATAGCTGGTCAGTGAGCCGTGCGGGTCAATATCCACCAGCAGGGTTCTGAAACCCCATGCCGCAAGCAGACCGCCCAGGCTGACGGCGGTTGTCGTCTTTCCTACTCCCCCTTTTTGATTGGCGATGGTCCAGACTTTCACGGTGGAACCTCGGCTGCCTCTACTACTTTACGGCCTGCCTGGGCTCTTTTCCCGGCCATGATCAACAGTGAGACACGACGGTTTTTTTGTCGCCCGGCAGCTGTTGTGTTATCCGCTATGGGGCGGTGCTCTGCATAACCAATGGCAGCCAGGCGTTCAGGGTCTATGCCCAGACGGGTAAATATATGCACTACACTGGCGGCGCGGGATGCCGACAGCTCCCAATTGGAGGGAAATGCGGCATTCTTGATTGGAATATTATCGGTATGCCCCTCCACATTGATGATGTTCGGCAGTGGCTTGAGGATTGCGGCAATGGTGCGCATAACATTGAGTGCTTTATGTGAGATACGGGCCGTGCCACTGGCAAACAGCATCTTGCTTTTTATTTCGACCTCAATCCAGTGCTTGGTCTGCGTAACCTCAATAAGCCCCTGTCCAATATAGTTTGACATGGACTCTTTAAGGTCAGCAGCAATAGAGGAGAGATCAGCCTGGTTTGGCTCAACCTCATCCAGTTGGTCAGAAGTCTCTGGCGGCACAGCATCAACAGGGGATTCCAGATTGGCTGGCTGTGAATCATCCTGATTATAAGCACCGGGATCAGAGGGCCTTAGGCTGGTGGCTATATCACCAATCTGGATCGGGTTCATCTCATTTGCACTGGGTTTGAATGCACCGACCAGGGTGTTGGAGAGCACCCGGTATTTTCCTTCATTAACCGAGGATATCGAATACATGACCACAAAGAAGGCAAACAGCAGGGTGATAAAATCGGCATAAGAGACCAGCCACCGCTCGTGGTTGGCTGGATCTTCATGGCGTTTTCTTCGTCTCATATCATCTGCAACAGGTGACAATAACCGGATGGTAAAAACAGAGGCCATTCATCATTTTCACCGAAGATAGCCATGCAGTTTTGACTCGATGTTTCTGGGGTTTTCACCCTCTGCAATGGAGACGATCCCCTCTGTCACCATCTCCCGGTATTGGCTGCGGCTCATGGCATGTGCCTTTAGCTTGTTGCCAAATGGCAATAAAAACAGGTTTGCCAATCCGATACCATAGATGGTGGCGACAAAAGCCGTCGCAATGCCGCCGCCCAGCTTGCTGGGATCTGCCAGATTCTGCATGACATGGATCAGACCCATAACCGCACCAATGATGCCAATCGTGGGTGCGTAGCCCCCCATCCCCTCAAATACCTTTGCAGCGGCCAGGTCATGATATTCCTGATTATCCAGCTCCACCTCAAGGATCGATCTTATGACCTCAGGCTCGCTGCCATCGACCAGCAGCTGCATGCCTTTGCGCATAAACAGATCGGTTTCAGACTCTGCAATGGTCTCCAGCCCCAACAGCCCCTCTTTGCGTGCGATGTCGCTCCAGTGGATGATCTTTTTTATCGCCTCCTGGGTATTGATTTTTGGCGGTATAAACACACTTCCAGCCAGCCGCAGTGCATGCAGAAAATCGCGTACTGGTGTTTGCAGCAGAATGGCACCGATTGTGCCACCCAGCACGATCACCAATGCAGGCCCGTTAACCAGTGAGCTGATGTGCCCACCTTCAAGGGCATTACCACCAATGACGGCAACAAAAGCCAGGATGATACCGATAACACTCAGCAGATCCATCAGGGGGTGCTCTCAACGGCCTTTACAAGTGCTGAGCCTATTTGATTAACAGGAAGAACCCGATCGGACAGCCCGGCTTTTTGCACCGCTTGCGGCATACCAAAGACCACGCAGCTGGCTTCGTTCTGAGACCATACGGATGAACCACTGGATTTAAGCAGGCGGGCGCCTTCCAGCCCATCGGCTCCCATGCCGGTCAAGACAACCGCCAGCACGCCCTTGCGGTAGACCTTGGCCAGAGAGCTGAAGGTGATGTCAACGCTTGGCTTGTAGGTTTGACCGCTATCCGACTCTTTGATGTGTACAACGAATCTGGAGCTTCCCCGCCGTTCGGTGGTCATTTGCGTGCCACCTGGTGCCAAAAGTGCTACTCCGGGTTGTAGAGGATCGCCATCAACTGCCTCTTTTACTGTAATACGAGACTGTGTATCCAGCCTTTTCGCAAAGGCTGGGGTAAAATTTGCGGGCATGTGCACCACCAGCAGGATAGGCAAGGGAAAATCGGCTGGTAAGCTGGTCAGTATGGTTTGCAGTGCAACGGGGCCGCCTGTCGAGGCACCAATAACAACCATTTGATAGTGTGCTTTGGGCGCTGCATGCTGCTGGGTTTGGATCTTGGCCTTCGAAGATAACGACGGTAGGGGAGGGCGTCTGGCAAGGGCGAAGATGCGTTCGGCCAGAATGGTTCTGGCTGCTGCATGGCCTGCGGATATATTTCCAAAATCCTTTGATAAAAAGTCTGCTGCGCCGGCATCCAGGGCATCCAGTGTCGCGGTTGCCCCCTCTCGGGTCAGGGATGAGAGCATTAAAATAGCCGTGGGTCGATCTGCCACGATGTGTTTTACCGCAGTTATCCCATCCATAACCGGCATCTCTACATCCATGGTGATGACATCAGGGTGTAGCTGTTGTGACAGCTGTACCGCTTTTAATCCATTCTCCGCCTCGCCAATGACCGCTATGCCTTCAATCTTATTGAGCATCTCAACCAGACGTTTACGAAAAAAGGCTGAATCATCAACGACCAGCACCCCTATCTTTGAACTCGATGTCATAGGTTTAACCCACAAGCGATAGAGGTGCCGGAAAAATCCTTTGCATCACTTGCAACTCACAGTCGGTCTGAAATCAATGTGCATATTTTTGCATGAGCCCTGGCACATCCAGGATTAAAGCAATCTTGCCATCGCCTGTGATCGTTGCGCCGGCCATGCCTTCAAGCCCCTGTAATAGTGCTCCCAGCGGCTTGATGACAACCTCTTCCTGCCCAATCAGGTAATCCACCACCAGGCCAATGTGTACCCCTCCTGAAGAGACCACAACCACATGGCCACCGCCCTCTCCGCGTGGTGCGTTTACATCTTTCACCAACCAATCATGCAGGTTAAAGAGTGGCAGAGCGCGGTCTCTGACACGAATCGTCAGTTGGCCGTCTACGGTGTTGGTTCGGCTCTCATCCATGTTAAAGATTTCGACTACATTTGACAGCGGCAGCGCAAAGGGTTGGGTGCCAAGCACAACCATCAAGGTTGGAAGGATGGCCAATGTCAAAGGCAGCTTGATGGTAATAAGGCTGCCTGTCCCCAGCTCTGAATCAATATCCACCGTCCCATTCATCTGTGAGATGCGGGTCTTTACCACATCCATACCCACGCCACGCCCGGAGACATCAGAGATCTCTGTTTTGGTTGAAAAGCCGGGATGAAAAATCAGGTTGAAGCAATCTTTATCATCCATCCGGGCGGCGGCCTCTTCGTCCATTATGCCCTTTTCAACCGCTTTCATGCGCAGCACATCAGGATCCATCCCTTTGCCATCATCCGCGATCGAAAGCATGATGTGGTCGCCCTCCTGGGAGGCGGCCAGCTTTACGGTGCCTTTGCGTATTTTCCCAACGGCCTCTCGCTCATGGGGCTGTTCGATACCATGATCCACCGCATTACGAACCAGATGAACCAGCGGATCCGCCAGTGCCTCTACAAGGTTTTTATCAAGATCGGTATCCTCTCCGGTCATCTCCAGGTCAATCTCTTTTTTAAGGGTGCGAGCCAGGTCGCGAACCACTCGGGGGAAACGGCCAAATACCTTCTTAACCGGCTGCATGCGAGTCTTCATAACCGCCAGTTGCAGATCTGAGGTTACGACATCCAGGTTGCTGACTGCTACCGCGACGGGGCCCTCGCCAATATCTGCGCGCAGTGTGGCAAGCCGGTTACGAACCAGTACCAGCTCACCTACCATGTTCATGATCTCATCCAGCCTTGCGGTGTCCACACGTACTGTGGTCTCTCCGCTGGGTGCTGCTTTTTTTGCCGGAGCTTTTTCAGACTTCGCTGGTGCGGTCGTTTTTTCCGGCTTTTGGGGTGCTGGCTGAGGTGCGGCGGGCGGCTCCTTTACTTCAGGCTTCTTGTGCTCTTCGGGCTTTGATTCTGCCTGTGCAGTGCCGCCATGTTTGCCTTTGCCGTGCAGTTGATCCAGCAGTGCTTCAAATTCCTCTTCTGTGATGCTGTCGTTATCAGAATCAGGTGCAGCTGCTGTCGATTCATTGCGGGTTGTGGGGGCACCACTGTGCTTGCCCTCACCGTGCAGCTGATCCAGCAGTGCTTCGAACTCATCTTCAGTGATGTCATCATTATCAGAAACGGGTGCAGCTGCCGCTGATTCACTGGCGGCGGGAGCACCACCATGCTTGCCTTCGCCGTGTAGCTGATCCAGCAGTGCTTCAAACTCATCTTCGGAGATATCATCGTCTCCTGTGGCGGCTGATGGCGCTGGTTTGGTTTCTGGCTCCGGTTCTGGCTCTGGAGCCATCTCAGGAGCAGCATTTTCATCCTGTGGTAATGCGTATAGCCTTAGTCTTTCCAACAACTCAGAGGGGGCAGCTTCTGGCTCTTCACCGGCATTTATGCTTTCAAACATCCGGTTGACTTCATCCAGCACTTGCAGCACAGCATCCATCAGCTCTGGGTCAACAGCCCGCTCACCTTTGCGCAAAATATTGAATACATCCTCTGCCCGGTGACAAACAGCAACCAAGGCATCCATGCCAAGGAAGCCAGCACCACCTTTAATCGTATGAAATCCACGAAAAACAGAGTTGAGCAGATCCAGGTCATCTGGGGATTGTTCAAGATCCAGCAGCTCTTCGTTTAGTGTCTCCTGGATCTCTCCGGCTTCAATTAAAAAGTCCTGTAGAATCTCATCATCGCTATCAATGCTCATAACTAAAATCCCAGACTGGAGAGTAGGTCGTCCACATCATCCTGATTGCTTAACATCTCTCCCTGTTCAACATTTGGTACGGCAGGGCCTGCCATTTCAACGTCGGCTTTTTTAACTTCATTTTTTCTTGCGGTACCTGAGATGGCGACCAGGCGTACCAGTTTCTCTTCCACATCCTGAATCAGCGTAATCACCCGGCGGATGATCTGCCCGGTTATATCCTGATAGCCTTGTGCCAGAAGCACTTCTGATAAGTTATCATGCAGTGTCTTTGAGTGACCACTGGCCAGGGTCAGGAAGCTGCCGATCTCTTCACTCAGTGCACGAAAATCCTCCAGCTCCATTTTACGATCCCGGAAGCGATCCCATTCCGCAGCTAATTTGCTGGATATCTCTGCCAACTCCTCTGAAACCGGCATGCTCTCTTCTACTGCTTTGAGGGTGGTGTTGGCTGCATTTTCAGTCATCTCGATGACGTAGGTAAGGCGCTCTGTGGCATCGGGCATTTCATGCTGTATGACCTGTACGACCTTGTCATCCATTGCAAAACCGATGATGGCTTCATGCAGTTCGCGTGTTAAGCGACCTACCTCCTGAAACAGATCCATCTCCATGTTTTCAGGAAAACTTCTAATAATCTGGGTGGCCTCAGTATCATTACCGGCTTCCAGGGCGGCAACAAGGGCGCGTGCTTGAGCCAGACGCTCACTCTCAACGATGGTTTGCTCCATCTATATTCCCCTTGGTTAGCCTGCAACGCGCTCGAAGATTTTGTTGATCTTCTCTTCCAGCGTTCCTGCGGTAAAAGGTTTGATTACGTACCCATTTACCCCCGCTTCAGCCGCCATGATAATCTGTTCGCGTTTGGTCTCTGCGGTAACCATCAGTACCGGAAGGCTGGCCAGCTTTGGATCGGCACGCACGGCTTTTAACAGGTCGATCCCGGTCATGCCGGGCATGTTCCAGTCACTCACCAGGAAATCAAAGTCGCCTGATTGCAGCATCGGCAGTGCCGTGAGTCCGTCATCCGCTTCATGCGTGTTGGTGAACCCAAGATCCCGCAGCAGGTTCTTGATAATCCGCCGCATTGTGGAGAAGTCATCCACAATCAGAATCTTCATGTTTTTATCCACTGTTACCTCCAAACTCAATACAATAGTTAGCCATTACTCTTCTTCCGTATCTGCCAGCCACTCTTCCAGACGGGAGCGCAGACGCAATGCCGCCTGGCTATGGATCTGGCAGACTCGCGATTCACTGACTCCGAGTATTTGACCGATCTCTCTTAAATTCAGCTCTTCATCATAATAGAGCGCCATAACCAGACGTTCCCGCTCTGGCAGGCCCGCTATCTCTTGAGCCAGCGCCTCTTTAAATGCATCTTTTTGCAACCCTTCATAAGGGCCGGCATGCACGCCACCAGCCTCTCCCCGCATGACATCGCCCACTGCTGTCAGCTCATCAAGGCTGAAGATGCGGCAACCGGAGGCATCCTGAAGAATGGCGTGGTACTCTTTCAGCGTCATCCCCAGCTCTTCTGCGACCTCTACGTCGCGGGCATCCCGCCCGTACTCATTTTCAATGGTGCGCATGGCCTCGGCGACGACACGCGCCTTGCGGTGCACGGATCGGGGCGTCCAGTCACTGCGCCTGATCTCATCCAGCATGGAGCCTCTGATGCGAATGCCGGCATAGGTCTCAAAGCTGGCACCCTGGCTTGGATCATAGTTGCGGCTTGCCTCAAGCAGGCCAATCATGCCGGCCTGGATCAGGTCGTCGGCCTGAACATTGGGTGGTAATCGGTTCATCAGATGATACGCAATGCGCTTCACCAGCGGCGCATGCTGGGTAACCAGTTCATTACAATTATGTTCCTGCATAGCTGAATACGCTGCCAGACCGTTCACCGTTCTGTCTCCCCGTTGTAACTTGCATATTGAATCAGCCTCTCCACAAAGAACTGAAGTTGCCCATTGGCTCCAGCAGGTACAGGCCAGTTATCGGCTCTCTTTGCCAAATTCTTGAATGCCTGTGAAGCAGGGCTGCGTGGATAGGCCTGTACGACTGATTTTTGCCCCTTCACAGCCTTGCGTAAAGACTCATCATACGGGATGCTTCCCATCTGGTTGAGCATGACATCAAGATACCGATCCGTCACTCTAAAGAGTTTATTATAGAGTGCCTTTCCCTCTTGTATACTGCGAACCATGTTTGAAAGGATTCGAAAGCGGTTGACGCCATACTCCCGATTCAATAATTTAATCAGTGCATAGGCATCTGTGATAGAGGCCGGTTCATCGCATACCACCACAACCAGCTCCTGTGCGGCCCGGCTGAAGCTGATTACAGTATCAGAGATACCGGCTGCGGTATCCACCACCAGCACATCCAGATCATCACTGACTTCACTGAATGCATTAATCAGCCCGGCATGCTCAGCAGGGCTTAGTTCCGCCATCTGTTGAATGCCAGACGATGCAGGCACCACACGTACCCCGGCAGGCCCATCCAGCATCACTTCACTTAAACTGCGTTCACCGCGCAGCACATGGGAGAGGTCGTACTCCGGGTGCAGTCCAAGGGCAATATCAATATTGGCCAGCCCCAGATCGGCGTCGAGTATCATGACCCGCCGGCCCATTTCGGACAGGGCAACGGCGAGGTTGATGGAGACATTTGTTTTGCCTACCCCTCCCTTGCCTCCGGTCACTGCAATCACCCGTATCGGGCGGGGTCTCACCATTGCGCGAAGGCCTGAGGCCTGGTCGGCTCTCATATCAGACATGGGCATGGGTTCTCGTGCCTCCCAATGCCAGCGCCATGAAGCCATCATCCCGGCTCTCTGTTGCCTCCTGGCTGAGCGCAACGGCATGGCTGATCAGTGAATGCGGTCGCGCAAGTTGCAGATCCTCTGGGACTTTTTGGCCATCGGTGGTAAATGCGACAGGCAATGCGCTGTGCATCACCGCAGAGAGCACGTTGCCTATGGAGGCGGCTTCATCCATCTTGGTCAGGATGCAGGCATCCAGTTGTACTGTGGAAAATGCCTTTATTGCCTGCTCCAGTGATCGCTGTTGGGTGGTGGCTGGCAGCGCCAGGAAACTGCGCACCGGCTGATTGCCTGCTTTGAGCATGGAGAGCTGCTCGTTAAGTTGCACATCACGCTGGCTCATGCCTGCGGTGTCTATCAGGATGAGCCGTTTATCACAAAGGGCATTCAGCGCACTGTTAAGTTCATCGACCGAGCCTGCCGAGCGCACCGGCACATCCAGGATGCGGGCATAGGTATTGAGCTGTTCACGTGCGCCGATCCGAAAGTTATCTGTGGTAATCAATGCCACATTGCGTGAGCCATGACGCAGACAGAAGCGGGCAGCCAGTTTTGCCACGGTTGTTGTCTTCCCAACCCCTGTAGGCCCGACGATGGCAATGGCTCCCCCCTGCTCCAGCATATCTTCATCCGCAGCAGGCAGTGCATTGGCCAGATTGTAGAGCAGTTTGCGCCAGGCCTGCTCTAGATTGCCAACTGTATCCAGCTGGTTAACGGCCTCGCGGCAGATGTCAGGACTAAAACCGATATTCATAAGCCGCCGCAGCAGCTCTTGGGTATTGGGCTTATGCTCAGCCATGTTGTTCCAGGTCAGCTCTGATAGCTCATTTTCCATCATGCGCCGCAGTGCCTGCATCTCCTGGCGCATCTCTACCAGAATGGGATCCTGGCTCCACTCTACGCGGGGTTTTGGCGGCGATTGCGGCCGCTCTGAAGCCGGCTGCTGTATGGGGGACGGAGCCTTGTTTGCTGCACGTTTTTTTGCAAAATCAGTAACCATCCCCGGTGATGCCGCAGGTGCTTCCGGCCGAGAGGAGGCCGCTGCCATCACAGAAGATTCGTCATAATCAATGGCAGCCACCAGCTCGACACCACCTTCAACTGATCTGTTCGACAGGATTACAGCATCTGGCCCGAGCGCTTCGCGTACCTTTTGGATCGCTTGCCGCATATCCTTCGCAAAAAACCGTTTTATCTTCATTGCTTGCCATTCCTCACAGAAAGAGAGTTATTTGCAATCAGCATGGGTTTCACCCCGCGATACTCCCTAACTAGGTTTATACATCGTTATCAGTTGGCTTTGCCTATCGTCGCAACCACCTTGATCTGGCGGTTATCCGGGATCTCATTGTATGAGAGCACCTTCATGGTCAGGCCGCTCTGCTTTACAAATTTAGACATCCAGGGGCGGATGGGTGCCGCCACCAGCAGGATACTCTCCTGCCCTGCGGTCTCTTGATGCCCCGCTGTTTCAGTCAGCGCCTGTTGCATGCGCTCTGCCAGCCCCGGCTCGAAACCTGCGGCTCCTTCCGGGGAGCTCTGCAAGGTATTCTGCAAGATTTGTTCCAATCCGGGGTCAAGCACGGCTACAGGTATTTCTTCATTAGGACCAACGAGTTGCTGCATTATTGAGCGTGACAGAGATACCCGCACAACAGCGGTCAGTGCGTCAGGATCTTGACCACGCGGTGCATGTTCCGCCAATGTTTCGGCAATGGTGCGAATATCCCGGATGGGGACGTTTTCAGATAACAGGTTCTGGAGCACCTTCAAAACCTGCCCCAAAGAGAGGGCTTTTGGTACCAGATCCTCAACCAGTTTGGGTGCACTCTGCGCCAGCGTGTCCAGCAACTGCTGTACCTCTTCATGCCCCAGCAGTTCGGAGGCATGGTTTTGCAGGATCTCACTCAGATGTGTGGCAACCACGGTGCTGGCATCCACAACGGTGTACCCCAGGGTCTGTGCATGGTCACGCTGGCCTGGCTCAATCCAGACTGCATCCAGGCCAAAGGTTGGATCCTTTCCTTCGATTCCCTGCAGTGTGCCAAACACCTGCCCTGGATTGATTGCAAGGTCGCGATCCGGGTGGATCTCTGCCTCCCCAATCGTCACCCCATGCAGGGAGATGCGATAGGCATTGGGGGAGAGATCAAGATTGTCACGGATATGCACCGGCTGGATAAGAAACCCAAGCTCTTGTGAGAGCTTCTTCCGCACACCTTTAATGCGGCTCATAAGCTGGCCACCCTGGTTGCGATCTACCAGGGGAATCAAACGGTAGCCTACTTCAAGGCCAATGATGTCTACCGGCTGCACATCATCCCAACTCAGCTCTTTTTGTTGCGGTACCACCTCCTCTTCCACAGAGGGTGGCGGTGGTTGCTCTGCGGCCCGCTTTTGGCGCTGTATAATTATCCAGGCTGCGCCACCGGCAATGGAAGCCATGCTTAGAAATGCCACATTTGGCATGCCGGGGATGATCCCCATCAGCGTCAAAATGCCTGCGCTTACCGCCAGTGGTTTGGGGTCAGAAAAGAGCTGGGTTAGAACCTGCCCACCCATATCCTGCTTACCTGCCACGCGTGTCACAATAATGGCGGTAGAGGTTGAGAGCAGCAGGGAGGGGATCTGTGCAACCAGCCCATCGCCAATGGTCAGCAGAACGTAGAAACGCAGTGCGGTTGAAAAATCCAGACCATGCTGAAGTGTACCAACACCCAGCCCGCCCAGGATGTTGATAAAAAGGATAAGAATACCGGCGACCGCATCGCCCCTTACAAATTTGCTTGCACCATCCATGGCACCATAGAATGAGGCCTCTTTGGCAACATCTGCACGCTGTGTTCGAGCCTCATCCTGGTCAATCAGGCCTGAATTCAGGTCGGCATCAATCGCCATCTGTTTACCTGGCATGGCATCCAGTGTAAAGCGTGCGCTTACTTCTGAAACACGCCCTGCACCTTTGGTGACAACCACAAAGTTGATGATCACCAGAATAAAAAATACCACCAGACCCACTGCATAGTTGCCACCGATCACAAAAGAACCGAAGGCCTCAATCACCTTGCCCGCAGCATCACCTCCGTTGTGTCCCTCCAGCAAAACCACACGGGTAGAGGCGACGTTCAAGGCCAGACGCAACAGTGTGGCAACCAGTAAAAGCCCAGGAAAGACACCGAAATCAAGTGGCCGCAGGGTATAAACAACCACCAGTAATACAATGAGTGAAAGGGCGATGTTGAAGGTGAACAGTATGTCCAATGCAATAGGCGGCATTGGCAGTACTACCATCCCCAACATCATCAGCACAATGACTGGTGCGCCGAGGCCGCGCAGCCCAATTCGTTTTACAGACTCAAGCAGAGCTGTGGTATTCATCTGTTGCAGAACCTGGTTGTTGGGCTGACTGTCTTTTGATACAGCGCCTCATGGCAAATCATGTTAATCATGTTGATACTCTTCCGGAACAGGGAAATCATCAGGCATCAGTGGCATGTCACCACCATTCTTACGATAGATCTGAAGCTGAAATACATAGGCCAGCAGCTTTGCTACAGCAAGATAGAGGCCAGTAGGGATGCTGTGGTTTATCTCTGTACTAAAATAGATGGCGCGCGCCAACATGGGTGACTCTATCAGCAGAACATTATTCTCTTGGGCAATCTTTTTAATATTGGCTGCAACCAGCTCTTTACCTTTGGCAACAACCTTTGGGGCGGCCATAGAGTCCTGATCATACTTAATCGCCACTGCATAATGTGTTGGATTGGTCACAACCACATCAGCCTTTGGCACTTCGCCCATCATCCGACGTTGAGCCATCTCGCGTTGCAGGGCCCGTATGCGGCTTTTTACTTCGGGGCGGCCTTCTGTGTTTTTCATCTCATCACGCACCTCCTGTCGGGTCATGCGCATTTGACGTTTGTGATCCCAGAGTTGAAAAGGGATGTCCATTAGTGCAATCAGAATAAGTGTAGAGGACAGTATGATGAAAGAGCTTCCAACCAGTGAACCAACCTCTGCCAACGCTGGGGTGATCTCCAGTTGGCTAAGGCTCATCAGGTCACCTATTGAAAGCCAAAGGATGCTCCCTGTGGCAGTGGCAATAAGCACAAATTTCAGCAGTGCCTTAACCAGCTCCATCAACCCTTTTAGAGAGAAGACCCGTTTCATTCCGGTTATCGGGTTGAGCTTGTTAAACTTCGGTGCAATCGCCTGCATGCTAAAGGCAAGGCCACCGAGAGATACCGAGGCCAGGATAGCAATAGCCATTAAAATAAGGAAAAAGGGAGCCAGCATCCATAACGCATCCTGAAGGGCATCAGAGAGGTGCACCAACATGGCCATAGGGTCATACAGATCATCTCTTTTGAGAGAGAAATTATTGGTCATCAGACCTCTTAATCCCTGTTCAAAATGATCGCTCATGGTTACCAGCGAAATTGCACCCGCTAATGTCACGGCCATTGTGTTCAGCTCTCTTGAACGGGCAACCTGTGATTTTTTCCTGGCATCCTCCAGCTTTTTGGCTGTGGGTTCCTCTGTTTTCTCCTGCCCATCTTTGTTTTCAGCCATGGCTCATCTCACAATCTGCAGGTGGTGCATTAAGAATTGAAAACTTTCACTCACCAATTCACCAAAATTGTGTAATACGTTGGGCAGGGTTGCCCACATGACCACAAAGCCAATCATCATGGTCATTGGAAAGCCTACGGCAAATATATTGAGCTGTGGTGCCGCACGCGTGATGATGCCCATACCTAAATTGACCACAAGCAGTGCAGTAACGAGTGGCAATGCTATTAAAAGCCCGCCTGAAAATACCCGGCCACCCCATATGGCAATATCCCACAACGTGTTTCTTGATAGTCCATCCACTGCTATTGGTACGGTTTGGAAACTATCGATAACCAGTTCGATAAGAATCAGATGGCCATTGAGAGTCAGAAAAAGCAGGGTGACCAAAATCAGGTAGAATTGTGAAACCACAGGCACCTGGACGCCATTTTGTGGATCCATCATTGAGGCAAACCCCAGCCCCATGCTATACGCCATAACCTGGCCGGCAAAGACTACAGCGGCAAATACAAGCTGTAGCATGAAGCCCATCATCACCCCAATGGCGATCTGCTGTAGTGCAATCAACATGGCTTCATGGCTAAAGGTTTCAACCACAGGTGCTGGTGGCAGTATTGGCATTACAATCAGGGTAATCACCAGCGTCAAGGCTGCACGCCAACGCACGGGAACCTGACGGGAAGCAAAGATCGGGGCTGCCATAAAAACTGCACCAATACGCATCAACGGCCAGAGAAAACCGGCCAGATAGGAGGCTATAGCTGTTTCAGAAAATACCATTCACTTAGCCAACCTGGTTACCCTATTAGCGATGGAATGCTTTTGATTAACTGTTCTGTGTACCCTGTAATAACCCGCAATAACCATGGCCCTGTCATCATTAATACCAGCACGACAACCATTAGTTTTGGTACAAAACTTAATGTCATCTCATTGATTTGGGTGGCGGCCTGAAACATGGCAATCAGCAGGCCAATAGCCAGGGCAGACAGCAGAATAGGTGCTGAGAGCAGGGTGATTACTTCAAGTGCCTGTTGGCCAATATTGATTACGGTGTCTGCATCCATTATGTTGCACCCCTGTTAACAGGCAGCTGCCTGTTATAGATTGCGGTTACCTGTAAGGGTCAATCGTTGTTCAGTTATGTATAAAAACTTGATGCCAGTGTTCCAAGCACTAATGCCCATCCATCAACCAGCACAAAAAGCATGATTTTAAAAGGCAGGGATATAATCAATGGTGAGAGCATCATCATCCCCATTGACATCAATACACTGGCCACAACCAGGTCGATGATTAAAAATGGGATAAAAAGTAAAAAGCCAATTTGAAAAGCGGTCTTCAGCTCGCTGGTGGCAAAGGCGGGCATTAACAGAGAGAAGGGTGTCTGCTCCGGTGATTCAATCTCTTCATGTCCGGCAATTTCTGCAAACAGCATCAGGTCATTGTCTCGTGTTTGGGCTAACATAAATTCACGAATGGGTGCTTTTGCATTATCAATGGCCTGGGTGGTTGAGATCTCTTCATTCAGGTAGGGTTGCAGTGCGGCGCTGTTCATTTCATCAAACACCGGGGTCATGATGAAGAAGGTTAAAAACAGGGCCAAGCCAATTATTATTTGATTTGAGGGTGTTTGAGCCGTACCTAATGCCTGACGCAATATAGCCAACACAATAACAATGCGTGCAAATGAGGTCATCATCATGAGTGCACCTGGCAGCAGGCTCATAATGGTCATGAAAAGCAGAATCTGTATGGTCAGTGAATAGCTTTGACCTCCATCCTCTGTGGTGGTTACTGTCAGTGCCTCCAACCCTGGCGCAGCCTGACCTATAACGGGAAATAACAACAGTAGAAGAAGCAATTTCACTGCTGCTTCTCCTGTAATGCAGTTTTCAGTTGCTGCTTAAATTCTGGATCATTATCAGCTGCTGCATTCCACTCCTCCTTTGAAAGCACATGCAGTGTTTGAATCCGCCCGGGTGAGACGCCAACCAGCAGGCGGGTCTCTCCCACTTGCAGGAGCACGGCTCGCTCTCGTGCACCCAGTGAGATGCCCCCAACGATAGTGACTACCCCTTTTCCTATGTTAGGCAGCCCACCAAAACGGCGCAAAAGCCAACCCAGCCCAACAATGAGTGCAAGCACTAAAGCCAGGCCGGCTGCGGTGTTGGCAAGGTGGCTGCTATCCAGTGGCAGATCGACTAGAGGTGCCGGCGTTTTGCTGTCGGCCTCTACAGCGATCAATGAAGATGGCAGCAACAGGAGAGGTGTTATCAGGAGGCGGTTCATTGCAATCTCTTAACCCTGTCTGCTGCGCTGATGACATCGGTCAGGCGTATGCCAAACTTTTCATTTACTACGACAACCTCTCCCTGGGCAATCAAGGTTCCGTTCACCAGTACATCCATTGGCTCTCCAGCCAGCCTGTCCAGCTCTACAACTGAGCCTTGATTAAGCTGGAGCAGGTTGCGAATGTTTATGCGGGTACGCCCGATCTCCATAGAGATTGTGATCGGTACATCCAGGAGAGACTCCAGGTTTACATCCATATTGCCTGTTGCTGCTGCGTCCGGTTCCAATTTCTGAAACTGTGCAGATTCAGCTGCGGCAGGTTCTGTTGGCGTATCATCTGCCCCCGTGTCTCCTGACTCCTCAAGTGCGGCGGCCCATTCATCGGCCAGTGCTTCATTTGGATCAACGTTTTCATCACTCATCATAAATCTCCACTATAAATCGTGGTTCACTTCTTGATAATTTCTAATGCAGAAGTCACTCTTTGCTGTTTATGCCACTCAGCAAGTTTTATGGCATAGCAACCTTCTGATATCCCGAGTTGCCCCTTGAATATCGGTATATCCGCAGCACAGACATCCAGCAGATCAGGTATGTCCATCGGAATAATATCCCCCGCTTTAAGTGCTGCAAGATCCTTCATGCTGATTTCTGCTTGCCCCAGCCGGCTGACCAGTTCGACTTCAGATTCAAGAAACTGCTCTTTTAGTGCAATTGCCCAGCGGTCATCCCGCTCACCTCTATCACTTTGAATTCCGGCATCCAGTAGTTCACGAATAGGTTCCAGCATTGAGTAGGGCAGGGTGAGGTAGAGGTCTCCGCCACCTGTTTCAAGGTCAATGTGAAAAGCAGTGACCACCACTACCTCTGTTGGGCTTACGATATTTGCAAACTGGGGGTTTACCTCAGATCCAACATATTCAAATTTCAGATCCATCACCAGCTTCCATGCCTCCTGGAGATCTTTAAACACAAGCTCCAAAAGCATTTGAACCACTCGAATCTCCGTAGGTGTAAATTCACGGCCTTCAATTTTTGTATGGAAACGGCCTGTGCCACCAAAGTAGTTATCCACCACACAGAACACTAATTTTGGATCAAGCACACAGAGCCCCTGACCTCGCAGGGGAGGGACCCTTATAACGTTCAAGCTGGTGGGAACAAACAGGCTATGCACAAATTCAGAGAATTTGAGCATCTGTACGCCTGATACAGAGATGTCTGCCGTGCGGCGAAGCATGTTGAAAAGGCTGGTTCGAAAATGGCGTGCAAAGCGCTCGTTTATCATCTCCAGGGTTGGAAGGCGACCACGGACAATGCGATCCTGGCTACCAAAATCATAAGAGGATGGCTCACCATCATCAGCACCGGACTCTGTCTCTACATCACCATTATCAACACCGTGCAGCAGTGCATCAATTTCGTCTTGTGACAGCAGGTCGTTTGCACTCATGATATTATTGCATTACAAAACTGGTGAAAAAAACAGCCTCTACAGTCCCTGTGCCACCCTGCTCATCTATAATGCGTTGCAGCTCTTTTAACACATCTGCCTGTAGCTTCTCCTTTCCTTCTCGGGTTGCTAAATCAGATGCTGTTCGGCTCCCAAACAGTTTCAAAAAGTGGTGTCGAATCATTGGGTCGTTATGTTTTAAAAACTCAATCAGATCTTCACTACGTGTTAGTGCCTGAATCCCAATCTGAAGCATCTTTGATCTGCCTTTGCCATCAGGTGATAAATTAACCACAAACACAGGCTTGAAATCCTGATAGAGAGCAGGGCCTTTTTCCTCCTCTTGCACATCTGTTTTTTCCTCTTCATCGCCTTGGGTTGTCTCTTGGCTCTTATCTTCATCAGAAGGTGCTAGCAGAAAATAGGTGGTACCTACGGCAACCCCTATAAGCAACAGCACGCCAAATCCAATAATCAGGATTTTTTTCCACGGTACCGGGGCTTTCTCAGTACCAAGATCCAGCTCATCATCAAGTGATTCATCATTCATTTTTGTATACCCTTTAAATCCCGCAATTGAAAAATGCAACAATCATGCCTCTTTGCGAAAAGATGGTTTTTTTACTTGTTATTCAGTGTCTTAGAATGCTGAATTGAAGTAATGCCAGGGTATTGACTAGCGAAGTCAGGGGGGTGACAAAATTATGGCGCTGTAAATGTCCCCCTGTCATTTTATGCGCATATTATTAGAGGTATTGAAGCTCAGATGATGGCAGCTCATGAGGTGTTTGATGTCGCACTATCAGTGCTGTTAATGGCCAATTAAACTGACCCACCTACGGCCAATAATTTTGACCCACCCCAGGGTGTTATTTTGGCCAAAAGGCCATAACCTTCCTGCCAGGTTTTTCAGGCGGGAGCAGAATATTGGTAAGGTGGACAATGATTCATAAAATCAAAGCGTTATACGATGATGGCAAAGGGCTCTCCAAGCGAGCCATTGCCAGGAAGTTTGGTCTTTCCAGGAATACGGTAAAGAAGTAGCTGGGAATGAGTGAGAAGGAAATTGAGAGCCGGCAGGCGGATCCCTCCAGAGCCTGTTTTCTTTACTTATCAGCTAGTTAAACGATAACTCAGTGCGAAAATGAACTCCGAAACTTGAGTTAGGTAATTTCCCATTCAGAAAGTAGCCGGGTTGCCTGCGGGTCTGTTTTTAAGCCAACATAGGTTTTTGCCGGTAAGCTATACCGATAAGACCCAGGCAGATCAAGAGCAGTGTTGCAGGCTCAGGTACGGTCTGGCCCCTGTTTGTGGTCTGTCCTGCTGCTGCTGCGGTGACGCGGAAGGTTAAGGAGTCGCGCCCATCATTCGCCTGGGTGCGGTCTATGGTAAACCCTAAATCTGTTGGCAGGCCAACGATCAACAGGGTTAGCCAGTCCGGGTTGTTCCAGTCGAAGCCGGTAATTAAGTTGGCCAGCAGGAACTCAAAGCTGTCGTCGAGCAGCGGTGCATAGCCGCCAATAAAGCTGAACTCGATTGTGCCACCGGCTTCAAAGATGGCGTCGCCGCTGATATCGAGAATATCAAAGAGACCTGAGCTGGTACCGGCGAACTCGATCTCCAGTAACCCGCCCTCCTGTAAGATAAAGTCACCGTTGATGATTTCGAGTGTGCCGGGTGAATCACCAGGGCTTATCGTGGTTCCGGAGCCGACAACAACCGGGCCATCGATTGGCTCTGTACCATCGATTCGGACTGGTTCCTCTAGAGCGATATCCCATGGGGTTTCGCCTGGCTCCCCAAGTGGCGGGGTTGCGGGTGTGCCGCCAGCGTTATCAGCAGGATTCGGGTCGTTGCCGGGGGGGGCGCTTTCAGGGGGCGGGGGACTCTCGCTGCTGTTATCGCCTGGGGTGTTGCTGTTTTCCGCGATCTCAACGTCTGGATCAGTGTTGCCGCCAGGTGTCCCATTTTCCTGATTTGATGGGGTTCCATCATCGCCGTTGCCTGGAGTGCTGGCAGGCTCCTCGCTTTCAGCGGTCGGCTCATTGAGTGCCGGGTCGTTATCGGGCATTTCGCTGCTTTCTGCGCTTTTGTCACCTGAATCGGTGTCGCTGTTGGGTGCCCCATTTTCCTGGTCTGTCGGGGCTTCATCGTTGTCGTTGCTGGGCTCGTTGAGTGCCGGGTCGTTATCGGGTGTTTCGCTGTTTTCTGCGCTTTTGTCATCTAAATCGGTGTTGCTGTCGGGTGTCCCATTTTCCTGGTCTGTTGGGGCTTCATCGTTGTCGCTGCCCGGGTTGCTGGTTGTTGCCTCGTTATCTCCAGTGGTCGGCTCATTGAGTGCCGGGTTGCTGGGCGCTATGGGTGCTGCTGCCTGGCTGGGGAAGTTGTTGTCAGGGATGCCGCTGCCAGGGAAACCACCGCCAGGGGCGTTGCCGCCAGAGCGACGGCTGCGGCGGGGCTTGCCACTCTTCTTTGGGCTGTCGGTTGGGCGGCTGCTATTGCCAGCGGATCTGAAGCCAGGGGGTAAATGAGTGCCGGGTGCGGTATCTCCCTGGCTTGAAGGTTTAGCCTCTTCTTGGCGGGTCGGGTGGTTGTAGTTGAGTGGCACCCGGTTATACGGAAGAAAGGTGATGGCATCGTAATTTACATTGCTGGCCAGCAGCTCACCACCACTCAGATCGAAATCTCCTATATCAATAGCAGAGTCACCCTCCTCAGGCGTGTGAGCCCCCTTTTCTGCATTGGTGCGTTTGATTTTTCCTTTGGCCTCCTTGATGTTGTCGGCACGGCCTTTGTTTGCGGGAACCATTGTGCCGGGCAGCGTTGTATCTGCAATCTGACCCTTGTTTGAGGGGGCGGGCACTGTGATGGCATAGACCAGCCCGATCAGTGCAAATAGCAGGCAGATGGATGCCAGCCTCTTCAGGGTTTTCCTGTTTTTCCTTGAATGTCGCCTGCTGTCTCTCATAGATAGCCCTGTTCAGTAAAAAGTGTGTTGGCTGAGGTCTGGGATGCGGATATTGCTGTGCAACATGACTTCAGCCCTGATTGCCATATAAAAGAGCACTATTCAGGCCATAGTCGGCTAGTGGCGGGCTAAGTTATTGTATTTATTGTGTAATTAGCTTCCCAGGAAGCTAATGACTGGAGGGTGGCGGCTCAATATGGCCTTATTGTAAAAAATGCTGACAAATATCAAGAATCGCATTCCTAAAAGTGTCTGTTTAATTCCTGCTGCCAATGAAATCATTTAAAATACAGTTGGTTATAATGTCATTGGTCATTATTTCCAGTGTAAGATTTTTTGACACATCACCAGCAGAAGAGCGGCAGTACATATGGTGAAGAGAGCCGATGGAGTGAGCGGATATTGGTTTCCGCAAGCCGCTATCGTAGTGGTAATATCTGCCTACCCTGAGCACTGTAGACAACCGAATGCGACGCAGAAAAACCCCGACAAAACCAAGAGACATCCCTTGATGCCCGAGTTGGTCGTGCTCTGGACAGATGCGCTCATCTTCCTGCTGATTGCCCTGGTGTTGCTGTTTGGCCGTCTGACTGCCAGCCGGGAGCATCTGCGTGCGCCCTGGCGTACTGTGGCGCGGAGCCGGATGGGCATGGGTGCGTTGGTGGTGCTCAGCGTCTATGTGCTGATCGGGGTGATGGATTCGGTGCACTACAAGCCGCTGCTGCCGGAGGCAGAACGAACAGCGGAGGTGACGCACTCCAATGAGGTGCAGAGCCTGCTCGATTATCTGCTGACCCCCCTGAGAGAGCAGCAGGAGAAGACCTACTCTGCCCCACTGGCGACCCACCTCTACAGCAAAGAGAACATTGAACAGGCCGATGGGCAGATGGTGCGGGACTACCCGCGGCTGAAATATGGTGGGGCGCACCTGCAGGATCCGCAACAGGAGTGGGCCGCAGATGTGGCCTGGACAGCCATTATAGGTGCACAGGAGGCGCTGCTGGCCTGGCTCTCGGTGACTGGCATCATCACGTTCTGGCTTGCATGCCGTGCTGGCCGCAGCTTTTTTCAGCAGTGTCAGCTAATCCTCTACAGCCGGACAGAGGTACCCTGGCGCGTCATCTTTATCGTGCTGGGCATTATCCTGCTGGCGGCCTTTACCGCTGCCAACCTGGGGGTCAAATATCACCTGCTGGGAACCGACAAGGTGGGTGAGGATGTGCTCTATCAGACATTGAAGAGCGTCCGCACCGGCTTGGTGATCGGCACCCTGACCACCCTCATCATGCTGCCAGCCGCCATCCTGATGGGCATCATGGCGGGCTATTTTCGTGGCTGGGTGGATGATGTGATCCAGTATATCTACACCACGCTCAGCTCCATCCCCGGTGTCCTGCTGATTGCTGCGGCCATCCTGATGCTACACGTCTACATGAACAACCACGCCGATGAGTTTGCCAGCCTGGTGGAGCGTGCTGATCTGCGGCTGCTGTTTCTCTGCATCATCCTGGGAATCACCAGTTGGACGGGGCTCTGCCGCCTGCTGCGGGGCGAGACGCTCAAACTGCGGGAGCTGGATTATGTGCAGGCCGCCCAGGCCTTTGGCGTGAGCCATTTTACCATCATCATACGGCACATCCTGCCCAATGTGCTGCATATCGTCATGATCACTGTGGTGCTCGATTTTAGCGGGCTGGTGCTGGCCGAGGCGGTACTCTCCTACGTCAATATCGGTGTCGACCCCACCATGAATTCCTGGGGCAACATGATCAACAGCGCGCGGCTGGAGATGGCGCGGGAGCCGATTGTCTGGTGGTCACTGGTGGCGGCGCTGATCTTCATGTTTACCCTGGTACTGGCTGCCAACCTCTTCTCTGATGCCGTGCGTGACGCCTTTGATCCGCGTCTGAGGGGCGGTAGCTAATGTCTGACGTACTGCTGCGCATAAAGAACCTGAAGACCTGGCTGGGAACCGGGGCCGCCCCCGTGCGAGCCATTGATGGCATCGACCTGGAGATAAAAAAGGGGGAGACCTTCGCCCTGCTGGGCGAGTCGGGCTGTGGCAAGTCAATGACGGCGCTGTCGATCATGCGGCTGCTGCCGCCGGTTGGCCGGATCGTGGACGGCTCGATCCATCTGGGTGAGACCAGCCTGCTGGATCTGCCTGAAAACAGGATGCGCAATGAGCGCGGCGGGCGTATGGGGATGATATTTCAGGAGCCCATGACCTCGCTGAACCCGGTGCTGACGGTGGGTGCCCAGATTGCCGAGGCGGTCTGCATCCATGATGCCGACCCGCAGCAGAATATCAAGGCACGGGTGGTGGAACTGCTGAGGGCGGTCGGGATACCCGACCCGGAACAGCGCTTTGGCGAGTATCCGCACCAGCTCTCGGGCGGCATGAAGCAGCGGGTGATGATCGCCATGGCCCTGGCCGGGCGTCCGCAGCTGTTGATTGCAGATGAACCGACCACGGCGCTGGATGTCACCATCCAGGCGCAGGTGCTGGCGCTGATGAAGCAGCTGCAGCAGGAGAGCGGCATGGCCATCCTGCTGATCACCCATGATCTGGGGGTGGTGGCCGAGGTGGCGGATCGGGTGGCGGTGATGTATGCCGGGCAGATTGTTGAGACCGCACCCTGCAAGGCATTTTTTCAGACGCCCAGGCACCCCTATAGCCGAAAGCTGTTTCACTCCATACCGGGTCGGGATAAACGCAATGAGCGGCTGGCTGTCATCGAAGGCACTGTGCCGCCGCTGGATCAGGCGTTTAGCGGCTGCCGGTTTGCAGATCGCTGTGATGTGGTGATGCCGATATGTCGCCATCAGATCCCGCAGTGGGATCAGTATACAGAAGGGCAGGGGGTTCGCTGCCACCTGCAAGGGGATGCAGAGGCGACGGTTGAGCCGCCAGCAAGCGTGAAGAAGCATGCCGTTGCAGCAGTTGAAAACAGCCCCCCAACACCTCTGCTGAGTGTTAGTGATCTAAAGGTTTATTTTCCTATCCACAAAGGGATCTTCAAGCGTGTCGTCGGTCATGTGCGTGCCGTGGATGGGGTCTCTCTGGAGATCCCGGTCGGCCAGACGCTTGCGGTTGTGGGTGAATCGGGCTGTGGCAAAACCACGGTGGGCAAGGCTATCTTGCAGCTGATAAAACCGACGGCCGGCCAGGTTCGGTTTGATTGTGATGAGCTGACCCAGCTGCGCGGAGAGGCGCTGCGCAGAAGGCGCGCTGATCTGCAGATCATCTTTCAAGACCCGATGGCCTCCATGAACCCGCGCATGCTGGTACACAATATTATCGAAGAGGGGATGCTGGCGCAGGGGATTGGCGGCCAGGCGGCAGAGCGGCGCATACGGATAGAGCAGCTGTTAGAGCAGGTGGGGCTGTCGGCCTTGGCGGCTGACCGCTATCCCCATGAGTTCTCTGGCGGACAGCGCCAGCGCATCTGCGTGGCACGGGCACTGGCGGTGGAGCCGCGTCTGATTATTTGTGATGAACCAACCAGTGCGCTGGATGTCTCTGTTCAGGCGCAGATTCTGAATCTGTTGCAGGGGTTGCAGCAGCAGCTGGGGCTATCCTATCTTTTTATCACCCACGACATCGCTGTCGTGGCCTATCTGGCGCATGAGGTTGCAGTGATGTATCTGGGCAGAATTGTAGAGCGGGGCACGGTTGCCGAGGTGCTGGATGATCCACAGCACCCCTATACGCAGGCGCTGCTCTCCGCCGTTCCGGTGGTTGAGCCGGCTGGAAGACGCAAGAGGATCTATCTGCAGGGTGACATGCCGTCACCCGCCAATCCGCCAACGGGCTGTCATTTTCATCCCCGCTGTCCGCAGGCGATGGATCGCTGCCAGAAAAGTTACCCCAAAGCCATTGCGCTGAGTGGGACAAGATCGGTCAGCTGCCTGCTGTACGGGACTGAAGACCCCGCTTCCGAAGAGAGCTGGAAGCGGGATCTTTAGTCCTGCCCTCAAACCAAGCAAATGCAAAAGCAGTAAAAATGCCTCCTGATTTAAACATCAATTTCTATAAAATTGCCCCCCTGCTGCTCCTGTTGGGTGCACTGAGCCTCTGGTCTTGCGTGGTGGTTGATTCCTATTTTGTACTGATCCCGATTGCATCCTTCATCCTCCTGCTGGCGTTGATGATTACCTATAAAAAGGCCAACGAGATTATATTTGAGCTGATCCCGCGCCTGGGTTTTCTCTACGCTATACTGGCCTCGCTTGCCGTTACCCTGTTGAGCGCTTCGCTGCTGCTGATCTCTGCTGAGGCGGTACATATCGACAACACGCTCAATGGCCTCAGCATGTTGCGCATCTCAATGATCCTCGGTGCACCGATAGGTGTCATGAGCTGGGTGCTGCTGTCAAAGCGAATCGGCTATAAGAATATCTTTATGCTAAAGAGCTTTTTGATCTCGTATGCGCTGGTTGCGGCGGCTGCCACCTCCCAGATCAACCGGGGGGTTGATGGTGCCGAGCAGAAGACGATAGTGCGAGGGGTCATGGAGAAGAGGGAGAACAGCGGCGGTCTGACCACCTTCCTTGCGCAGCAGAAACCGGCTCACTACATCACTATCCCGTATGATGGGGGGGTCGAGCGGCTGGCTGTTCCAACCAGCGTATGGGATACGATGTACAAAAATGCAACCCTGAATTTAACGGCCAAGGCAGGTTATTTTGGCTATGACTATGTTGTGCGGTTTAATGGCCGCACCCTATGATGACGAGCGTGAATGATGACGGTAACCACAACCCAACTTAAACTGCTTGCGGCAGTGCTCTGGTACTCTGGCGGTATCATCCTCTTTTTCAAAGGACTGAGCCTGCTGATAGAGGCGGACAGCCTTAACCCTGACAGCCACTGGCTCTGGCTGGCTGTCCTGATCGGCATATTTATCGGGCTGCTGAAGATCGTCTTCATCTTCCGCAAGGTGTGCCGAAAAAATCTGATGCGGATCTACGCCCTGCCAGAGCCGAAGATCTGGCAATTCTACCGGACGGGCTTCTACATCTTTCTCACCTGCATGATCATATTGGGCTCATCGCTCTCCTATGCGGCGCAGGGTAACTTCTCTTTTCTGATCGGCATGGCCATACTGGATTTTTCACTGGCCGTGGCACTGCTGGGCAGCAGTTATGTCTTTTGGGTCTGCAAACAGCCCGCCAAGATGCTGGATGCCCAACCGGAATAAGCGCCATGAAAATCATCCGTTTCCTTGATGATCTTCAGCATGAACACCTTGGTACAAAGTACCGGGATGGCAGCGCCGAACTGCTCAGCGGCATACTGTACGATGAGCTGCTCCCAACGGGTCGGCGGCTGGCGGTTCAATCACTGTTGGCACCGGTTGTACCCAGCAATATCTTCTGCATCGGCCTGAATTACCGTGAGCATGCGCGTGAGACAGGGCAGGAGCTGCCACGTTACCCGATCGTCTTCATGAAGCCCACCACCGCCGTTACAAACCCCGATGCCGCCATTGCACTGCCCAACTGTTGCCAGCGTGGGCCAGAGGTGGATTTCGAGGCCGAGCTGGCAGTGGTAATCGGCCGCGCAGCCAGAGATGTGGCGGAGGATGACGCCCTGAACCATGTGTTTGGCTATACGGCGGCCAATGACATCTCTGCCCGAAAATGGCAAAAACATGCGGGTGGCGGACAGTGGGTGCGGGGCAAGGGCTTCGATGGTTTTTGCCCGCTGGGGCCGCAGCTTGTGACAGCGGATGAGATCAGTGATCCTCAGCAGCTGAGTATCAGCACCGTTCTCAATGGGCAGGTTATGCAGCAGGGCAACACGGCCGATATGATCTTCTCCGTTGCCCGGCTGATCAGCTATCTGAGTCAGGATACAACGTTGCTGCCCGGCACGGTCATCTTAACCGGAACCCCCTCTGGTGTGGGTGTTGCACGCACCCCCCCACTGTTTCTTGCCGATGGCGATCATGTCTCAGTGAATATTGAAGGCATTGGCCAACTCAACAACCCCATAACAGCTTAGGAATAGATGATGTCTGAATCTTTAATGTTCCCTGAAACCCCCAGCATTCGTTTGTATGACCCGCTGGGTGACCTGCTGGGTGCAGGTGACGGTATACTTACCTACATCTATGATGATGTGGCCAAACTCTCAGGCCACGCCTGCCCAACCGTTGCGGGAGGTTTCCTGCTGGTGAAACGCGCCCTGGAAGAGCTTTGGGGTGATGAGATGCCACAGCGTGGCGACATCAGGGTGACCGTCTATGGGGCGCAGGATGAAGGCACCAATGGCCCCATCAGCCAGGTCTTTACACAGCTGACCGGGGCGGCGGCAGGCAATGGCTTTCACGGCCTGGGCGGGCAGTTTGCGCGTGACGGCCTGTTGCAGTTCCAGCCAACAGGCGAGCCGGGGTTTCGCTTTGAGCGTATTTCAACCGGCAAGGCGGTCACCTTGATCTACGACCCCAGTGGCATCCCGGCGGCTCCCACTATGGGTGAAGACCTTGGCCGTATCCTGGGTGGTTTTGCAGATAAAAATATTGTCACACGTTTTCGTGATGCCTGGCGTGAGCGTGTACTGAAGATTCTGGCAGATGAGGGACGGTCAACCGTTCACAGGATTGATTAGACCCTGTATGAAATAGGGCTTATCTGGCTGTTTGGTTTGGAAGAGCCTACAATGATGTAAGCACAGTGGTACACCTCAACAACCGAAGAGGCCACCCCGATGCAACGGACAGCTTTAACAAGGCAGTTTTTCATCCTGGCGCTGGTGGTTTTTCTCACGGCACCCGCTGCTGCAATCGCAGAGGAGCAGACCTCAAAACGCGCCAGTGAGATCCTCCGCTCAGTCGATGATCTCTGGCGCGGCAGCTCTTCCCACGCAATCACCACCATGCGGGTCAAAACCCGGCACTACACCCGCACCATGCGTCTGGAGGGGTGGTCGAAAGGCAAGGAGCAGACGCTGTTCCGGGTGCTGGAGCCCAAGAAAGAGCGTGGCACGGTAACGCTGAAATCCGGCAATCACATCTACACCTATCTGCCCAAAACCGACCGCAAGATTCGACTCACCACGGGCATGATGATGGGGTCGTGGATGGGCAGCCATCTGACCAATGATGATCTGGTCAAAGAGGCGCGGTTGGAGGATGACTATATCGCGCGCATCAGCTTTGAAGGGGTGCGGGACGGGCAAAATATCATTGAGTTCACATTGATCCCAAAGCCCGAGGCCGCCGTGGTCTGGGGCAAGTTGATACTGGTGGTTCTGGCAGACTCGACCACCCCCCTGAGCGAGCTGTTCTATGATGAAGATATGCAGCTTGTGCGTACCTTCTCCTTTACTGACATGAAACTGCTGGCAGGACGCATGCGCCCCGCTGTGATGCGGGTTGTGCCGGTAGACAAGCCGGGGGAGTTCACGGAGTTTATCTATGAAAAGCTGGAACTTGGTATTGAGATCAGTGACCACTTCTTCTCAGTATCCAACCTTAAAAGGCGTTAGATCTATTGATCCCGCGGTCGTGCAG
>Ga0256839_1000705_pt1 | contig 42908 bp, 36 predicted proteins | sample 354166metaG_FD_185968 | JGI IMG/M metagenome (GOLD analysis project Ga0256839, IMG submission 185968) | Hydrothermal vent microbial communities from Mid Atlantic Ridge, Atlantic Ocean - 354-166 | ecosystem: Environmental > Aquatic > Marine > Hydrothermal vents | place: Atlantic Ocean: Mid...
GTATGGGGAGGCATACGGCGCTATTATTTTGTACAGTATGGATTCCCACGAGATCGTGGGAACCAGAAAACAACACAGCCACCCATCAGCTACGCCGTCTTCTAACACCGGCAATACCCACCAAGCCTGCGGCCAACAACAATAAAACAGCAGGTGCAGGTACTGGAGCAGCGCCTACATCGCCAGTGCGTACAGCCCAGGCATATATCTCACTGACCTTATGACCGTCAAACTGGGCACCGCCAGCAAGAAGAAAATGCCACGCGTAATCGGTGGTATTGAACGAAGATTCGGTACCTGACCAATAGAAAAAACCTTGAATGTTATCAAAAAGTGTAAGCTGGGGTGCTGTGCTACTGAAGATCGTATCCCCTACAGAAAGGCCTAACTCCTCATAAAAGAGATACCCCAACTCTGTACCAGTACAGTTTGCTCCTTCACAATTATCATCTGCACTAAACAGACGCCAATCATCATAACCGCCGTAGTTCAGGCCTGCAGCCCAGTTCATGGCAGCATCCCAGCCCATACGACCATCCGCAAAAATATTATCTGTAGAGTTACCATTATCTACCGCATTAGCCGCTGCATAGCCCGAGGTAACAGCATAATTAGCATCTGCCAGCCATGTGATGTTTTGATCTGTGTCATAGATCATGCCATTACCACGATCAATAAGTAGGGCGTTGGCGCTGGTGGAAACCCCCAAGCCTAAAACCACAGCGGTGAAAAATCCGGCTACTTTTGTTTTCATTTTTTATCCCTAATTGGCGTTTAATTGATTATTACTCATCCCCACGCTCCCGCGTAGGGTCGCATACGGCGCTATTATTTTGTGCAGCATCGATTCCCACGAGATCGTGGGAACCAGAAAACAACACAGCCACCCATCAGCTACGCCGTCTTCTAACACCTGCAATACCCACTAAGCCTGCCGCAAGCAACAGTAGTACTGCTGGCGCAGGCACTGGAGCAGCGCCGACATCGCCGGTGCGGACGGCCCAAGCAAAAAATTCAGCACTTTTCCCACCGGTGAACTGAGCACCAAAGCCTGCGAGGAAGTGCCACGAAAAGTCAGTATCGAGCGTATATTCAGTACCAGACCAATAGAAGCGGGATTGAATATTATCAAAAAACGCAAGCTCAGGGGCTGTGCTGTTGGACATCGACTCTCCTACAGAGAGACCGAGTTCCTCATAAAATAGATGCCCCAGTTCAGTACCAATACAGTTTCCCCCTACACAATTATCATCCGCACTAAACAGACGCCAATCATCATAACCACCGTAGTTCAGGCCTGCAGCCCAACTCATCGCCGCGTCCCAGCCCATACGACCATCCGCAAAGATATTATCTGTTGCTGTGTCACCGTTATCCACTGCATTTACCGCTGCATATCCTGAAGTAACAGCATAATTAGCATCTGCCAGCCATGTGATGTTTTGATCTGTGTCATAGATCATGCCATTACCACGATCAATAAGTAAGGCGTTGGCGCTGGTGGAAGCCCCCAAGCCTAGAACCATAGTGATAAATAATCCGGCTACTTTTGTTTTCATTTTTTATCCCTAATTGGCGTTTAATTGATTTTTTCTCTCATTGTTTCCACGCGACTCATATTTGTGAGGCAACAACCACAGCAAAAAACCCCGAAAATCCGAGGTTTTAATCGAACAAAAAATATTCTCAGCCTACTTTATATGACAAGTCAGGCAGAGCGCGCTGCCCGCATTGCTTACTCGCAGAAAACTCGGAATAAATTCGACATTAGCGGCATCCGGCACGCCGTGGGGGTCATGACAGGAGGCACACTCCACCTCGAAACCATCTCCTGAGTCATAAACGCGGATCTCATATATATCTGCCCGGCCATTGCCATCATCAAAAAAGGCCAGCTGCCCCGGCACTTCAATGTCCATCGGACTAAAATCAGCCCACGAAGAGAATGCGGTAGGGTACAATATACCAACCGGGTGGTCATCTCGCAGATCAACAACCGAAGAGTCTAGATAAAATTTCAAACGAATATCAGTAGCCTCGCTATTGAGCACACCACCAATAACAAAATTATTAAAATCTCCTGGTGAAGCATCAGTGGGAGAGTTGTGGCACAATGTACAGTCAGCTAGACTCCCGTGTTCGTAGGTTCGTATTGACCACGTCGCTAAGAAATCCGTATTTACCGATTCTTCCTGAGCCTGCATGTACATTCCTGAACCCGGCATATTGATAATAGAGTCAATTGCAGTCACACCATCATGGCAGGAGAGACAGGTCAGCGAAGCAGGGCCAGGGTGTGTTACATTCTGCTCACCCGCAAGCCCCAGTGTGGTCGGTGTATTATATAATTCGTAGTTCAAGCCCATGTTAACTGTTCTATTCCACAGTGGCATACCCAACCCCCCCGTAGAGTTGTTGGCTCCATGCGGAGTATGGCAATACACACACACCTGATTATAATCATTACGGCGTATTTCCATCGTCAAACGATTTGCAGCATCAAGGTAACTCACACTTATGTTGTGTCGTGTACCCGTAATACCATCAACAACAAGATTGCTAGCCTTTGTACTAGAACTCCAGCCATCGGCCAGTGCGACAGAAACAATGCCTTGTATGGAAATTAATATAGCCAGCCAACTCACTCTCTTCATTACTACTCCCTCATGACAAAGCCACCTTATACAGAATCTCCAGCTAAACCTGAGCATCTCACGATACAACAACAGAAGCACAAAGGCGCTTTGAATAGCTCAAAGTCACCTCCTAAATCGCCTGAAACCCAGTAAGTACATCAGAGACTTGAAACAGCCTTACTGCCCCAAATAGCAAGGCACTCTACTTGCAACCTTACTCGCTCTCCTCCACTTACAGCCCTTAATCACCCATCCATTAAAGAAAATAAACAACTCAAAAAAAACCCCGACAAATCGGGGCTCCAATCAAAAAGATGGTTATTCAAGACCTACTTAATATGACAGGCCAGACAAAGCGCACTACTCTCATTACTTACGCGCAAGAAGCTTGGAATAAATTCATCATTAGCCGCATTTGGAACGCCATGAGGATCATGGCAGGAGGCACATTCCACCTCAAAACCACCATCCCCTGAATCATAAACACGGATTTCGTGCTTATCTGCCCGACCATTGCCATCGTCAAAAAACGCATAACGCCCAGGAATTTCAACATTCATCTGCTCGAAGTCAACCCATGCTTGACTAGTAAGGGCCGTAGGGTAGCGTACACCCACCGGGTGATCATCCCTCAAGTCAACAACCGAAGAGTCCAGGTCAAACTTAAAAGAAATATCAGTAGCCTCACTATTGAGAACACCACCTATAACAAAGTTCGTAAAATCTCCTGGCGAAGCGCCAGAAGGCGCATTGTGGCACAGCGTACAACCTGCCAGACTCATATGCTCTAAGGTATCTGTTGACCATGTCGCCAAGAAACCCATGTCTACCGATTCTTCCTGAGACTGCATGTACATTCCTGAACCCGGCATATTGATAATTGAGTCGATTGCAGTAACGCCATCGTGACAAGAGAGGCAAGTCAACGAAGCAGGGCCAGGGTGTGTCACGGCCTGTTCCCCTGCCAGCCCCAGCGTGGTCGGTATATTGTATAGTTCGTAGTCTAAGGTCATATTAACCGTCCTGTTCCACAGCGGCATACCCAAGCCTCCCGCAGAGTTATTAGCTCCATGTGGAGTATGGCAATACACACACACCTCACCATAATCATTACGGCGTATCCTCATCGTAGCCCGGTTTGCAGGCGTAAGATAACTCATACTCATGTTGTGGCGCGTCCCCGCAATACCGTCAGCAGGATTATTACTAGCCGCTGTCGGCCCCCAACCATCCGCATGAGCCATTGAGACAGCCCCCTGCGCAACAATAACCGCTAAAGCTAACCAACTCGCTCTCTTCATCACTTTATCCCTCAAGACTCAAGATTATCGTACAGGCTATCCCGCCAAGCCCCAATACTTTGCGTTACAATAACAAAAGCTTAGCCAAAAATCACCAACAATTTTTATACCAAATTAGATCTTACGCTACTCAGCTACCGCTTGATTGGCACTGTAGCTCGCTTCGATATAAATTCCGCCCAAATCGCTGTCAAAGGGGACGAGCCATACATTGCTGCCGGTTTTATGTTCAATGTGATAATCATGACCCACTACCACTACGGGAAGTGAGAGTGACAGCTCACTACCCCCTTCATCCAGGCTGTTTTTAGCGGCACCCACTACCATGTTGGCGATCTCACCGGCCAAATCGGCGATAATCGGGTTTTCTGCGTCAATCTCCATGCCCTGCAACATCCGCTGGGCAATGACGACAATGACCGCCTTTGGGAAGATAAGGGCGACTGAAAAATGTATCTCTTCACTATTTAGGGAGACGACTGCGGTAATCGCATCATTGATCAACACCTGGTTACCCTGTTTTTCACGGGCATCCCCCGCGACTGCCTGAATACTGCCCATGGAGGCTAATATATCGGGAAGCGCCTGTGTAACAGCCTGCAGATACTCATGATTCATATCGGCTCTCGTAGATAAAAATTTAGTTTACTTGAAGGATGTCATGAATGTTTTATGCTGTCTGAAATCGTCCTCATTTATCCCGAAAATAACACCAATAGAACAACTATTACTGCGCATTTCGGAACAAATGAGAACAATTTCTTCTCAGCCTAAACTCATCCAGACTTAACCTAGAGCTTCTTAAACAAGACTAACATACAATCGCAGCCCAAAGTGTGACTACCGAGATAAAATATACCCTGTGTCTAGCGCTACTTCTTGCTCTCATTTGCGGTAACTACTCAGCGTATTCATCTTTTTCCTCAACGCTTCGTTATTTTCGCACTTAAATCGGTTACATATTCCCTATATACTCCCTCTTTGCGTGCGAAAACGCCTCGATTTGAAGCAAAATATAAACACGCTGAATAACTACACTTTGTGAAACACTTCACACATTGCCGTTTAGCCCGTAGAATGGCACGATATTTTCCTGCTGAGCACCGTAGAAGGTAACCAAATAGACTATGACAATTCAAACTGATAACGCAGAGCGCCGTGGACAATCTTACCATCTCATTGATGAACTCATGACGCTGCGCACCGAGATGCTAGCGCAGTACAGCATGCTGGGCGCTGCACGCCCTTTTGAGAAAGATGCTGAGACCATTACCGCCATTCAGGATTTTTGCCAGGCACTGGTAGATTATACTGCCGATGCTCACTTTAGCCTCTATCGCTTTATCTCTGAAGGGAAAGAGCGCCGCTCTGGCGTGCTGAGTGTTGCTAATGAGATATACCCAAAAATCTCCGAAACCACCGGCATTATCATTGCGTTTAATGACAAATATGATAATCAAAAGCATTGTGAAGAGTCGCTCGGCATGTTGGAGCAAGATCTCTCTTATATTGGCGAAATTCTGGCCGATCGTATCGAAAATGAAGATAGCCTGATTGCAGCGCTGCGCTCTGATCGCAAATAACAGACCCTCGACAACCGGGCCATCTATCTAGCTATGCTATTGTCCGCACAGATAGTAATAGCCCTTCTGCTGTTTTGCGCAACTTATGCGGGGGCCAGCCTCCCCGCTAGCCAGCAGAGTGACTACAGCCACCAACGGCTGCTCTTCTTGGAAGCTGAAAGATTACTACAAAACAGTAAGCGCTCGCAGTTCCAAAATCATTTAAAACAGCTTGAAAACTACCCACTACTCCCCTACCTGATTTACGCCGACTACAAAAAACGACTGGACTATATTTCGCACCAGCAAATCGACTCATTCAATCAGCGTTTTAGTGATACGCCACTCGCTAAGCGGCTAAGCCGCCAGTGGTTAATCAACTTGGCCGAAAAGCGACGCTGGCAGGATTTTCTCGAACACTACCCGGGTCGTGGTGATGCTGCATTAGAGTGTTACTATTTACGCGCCCTTTATCACTCCGATAAAAAAGAGCAAGCGTTATCCTACGTTGCACCACTCTGGATGGTGGGAAAATCTCAACCCAAAGCGTGTGATTCACTGTTTCTCACCTGGTTGGACTCCCGCCACTTCAAGCCGGAAATGGCCTGGCAGCGCTTTCAACTGGCCATGGAGAACGGCAAATATCGTCTTGCACGCTATCTGATTCGTCTAACCGAAGGTGAGCAGCAACAGCTCGCAAAACAGTGGTATCAACTGCGCAGCCAGCCGGAAAAGATCAACACCTTTAAACTGACGCAGCAACCACCGGCACTGGCCCGCACTATTGTACGCTTTGGCATCAAACGGCTGGCTCGCTACGATGCCACTCTCGCCTGGAAAAGCTGGAAAAGTTTATCTCCAAAATATGATTTCAACGCCAAAGAGATAACCCATATCGAACGCAATCTAGCGCTGGCCAGTCTGCTACAGAAAGAGGCTATCGATCGCCCTAAATTGGTACAGGTAATTAGTGCCAGCGGAAATAGTGACCTTCAAGCGCGGCGTATTCGTGCCGCGTTGACTGTGGGTGACTGGCAGGCTGTGCAAAACTGGTTACCGCGCCTTAGCCCACAACAGCAAGCAGAGCCGCGCTGGGAGTATTGGTCAATACGTGCCGCAGAGGCATTGGCAACCGAGCGAAAAGAGATCACACTCACTCGCTATGCCAAACTGGCACAACAGCGACACTACTACGCTTTCCTTGCGGCTGACAAAATAGCCGCCCCGTATCAGCTCAGCGATCAAAAAATAGTCTCGGATGAGACTGAGGTGGCCGCCCTGCACGCTATTCCTGCTTTTATACGCGCCAGAGAGCTATTTTTATTGAACCGCGTGGTCGATGCGCGCCGTGAATGGCGCTTCGCCACACAACAGATGAATACCCAGCAACTGGCTCAAGCCGCTAAATTAGCTGACGAGTGGGGCTGGCACGACCGCGCCATACACACCGTGGCACAAACACCTTATCGTGATGATCTTGAGTTACGCTTTCCACTGCCCCATCGACAACAGGTTATCAGTGAAGCGGAACGACATGAAATTGACCCGGCCTGGGTAATGGCGGTGATCCGACAAGAGAGCGCCTTTATGAAAGATGCTCGCTCCAGTCGTGGTGCATTAGGTCTAATGCAGATCATGCCGCGCACCGGACGTGAAATTGGCCGACTACTCAACAACCCGCTGCGCAACACCGCCAACCTGCTACAGAGCGACCTTAATATTAAATTTGGCGCAGCTTATTTAAGGCGCAACCTCAATCGGCTGCAAAATAATCTGGTATCGGCCACCGCCGCTTACAATGCGGGCTATGGCAATGTGCGAAAATGGCTACCTGAGGAGAGTGAAATCGAGGCAGACCGCTGGGTAGAGACCATTCGCTTTAATGAAACCCGACACTATGTGCAAAATATCATGGCTTATGCGGCCATCTACGATCAACGCCTCAACCGCCCCACCATCCGCCTCAGCGAACGTATGCCTGCCATCCAGCCAAAACCCTGAGGTAACTACTCGGCGTATTCATCTTTTGCCCCAACTCTTCGTTATTTTCGTACTCAATTCGGCCACATACTCCCTATATGCTCCCTCTTTCCGTGCGGAAATGCCTCGATTTGAGGCAAAATATAAACACGCTGAGCGGTTACCCTGAATAACAAAAAACGCCAACGCCTCAAGCTTATTTTTTTTTGTCCGACACGACACTCATACGAGAAAACAAGCCAGGGCCAAAGAATGATGAGCAATGAAACGAGTGATCGCGTGAACACAAATGATGCAGAGCGAGAGCGGTTGGAGCGGGAGGCGCTGCACATTGATTACAAAGGGCAAATTGAAGCCATCTCAAAGTCTCAGGCGGTTATTGAGTTCAACATGGATGGCACGATTATAAATGCCAATGAAAACTTTTTAAGCACCGTAGGCTACTCACTGAATGAGATAAAAGGCAAGCACCACAGCATGTTTGCTGAAGCTGATTATGCATCAAGCAGTGAGTACACACTGTTCTGGGAAAAGCTCAATCGGGGTGAATACGATTCGGGTGAGTATCGGCGCATCGGTAAGGGCGGTAAAGAGGTGTGGATCCAGGCCTCATACAACCCCATTATGGATCTCAACGGAAAGCCCTTTAAAGTGGTGAAATATGCCACCGATATCACCTCCCAAAAAGATGCACTCAACCAGATAGCCAAGCTTATCGAAGCGGCCAAACACGGTGATTTAGGGCAATGCATTGATGCCGATAAATACAGCGGTTTTGTAAAACATCTGGTGACTGATATTAACTCGCTGATGGATGCGATTGCGGTGCCACTGCGTGAGACCTCGCGGGTGATTCAAAAACTGGCCGAAGGGGATTTGAGGGATAACGTCAACGGTGAGTTTGAGGGTGAGTTTGCAGATTTAAGTGGTGCGGTTAATACCTGCTTGGGCAATCTTTCACGAATGGTCAAACAGATTCAGGATAGCTCCAACGCCACCAGTCTCTCCTCCGCAGAGATCTCCAAAGGCAACGAGGACTTGAGCCAGCGCACAGAGCAACAAGCCGCATCACTAGAAGAGACCGCTTCCGCCATGGAAGAGATCACCAGCACCGTCAAACAGAATGCAGATAATGCCAATGAAGCGAACCAGCTGGGTGCCAACGCCCGCTCTGAAGCGGAAAAAGGCGGCGCTATTGTTGACGATGCGATAACGGCCATGAGCGAAATCAATGACTCTAGCAGAAAAATTATCGACATCATCAGCGTTATTGATGAGATCGCCTTTCAAACCAACCTATTAGCCTTAAATGCGGCGGTGGAAGCCGCTCGCGCCGGTGAACAGGGGCGTGGCTTTGCGGTGGTCGCCAGTGAGGTGCGTAACCTGGCTCAACGCAGTGCCGCCGCTGCGAAAGAGATAAAGAGCCTGATCCATGACAGCGTAGAGAAGGTCGAAGAGGGGTCACGCTTAGTCGATAATTCAGGTGAAACACTCACCGGCATCGTCACCGCTGTGCAGAAGGTCAGTGACATTATCGGTGACATTTCAGCCGCCTCCCGGGAGCAGGCGGCCGGTATCGAGCAGATTAACAAGGCCATTGCACAAATGGATCACGCCACCCAACAGAACGCGGCCTTGGTAGAAGAGGTCTCAGCCGCCAGTGAATCGATGAATGAAGAGTCCCGCTCGCTGACTCAATTGATCACATTTTTTAAGGTGAACGACTAGCCGGTTGATGGTTGATACCAAAGTATCAGGTCAACCTCCAGCGGAATATTCGCCTGGGGGTGTGCCGCAATTATGCGCGGAGTGTAGTCTGATACCGGGCGATCCGCAGCCACCACTCCGGTAAATAGATAAGCATTAAGGGGAACACCTGCAAGTGCTACGCCTCGTGTCATGGAGTGGCACAAAGGTTTACCGCCCGCCACCCCATCAGCATAGAGCTGCACACTAACCCCCTCCATTGGCAGTTCGCCAAAATAGACCTGCACTTCGAAGTGATAGAAATTCTCTTCCCGCCTCGCTTCAACATTACCAAAATGAAGCCCGTGCCAGTGCTGCTTAAGCTGCTGGTGCCACTGCTCCAGCTCCACGGCAAGCTCATGATCAGCGCTACGCTGTCGGTAGGCTTTTGCCAATGGCAGGTAATACTCTTCGGTATACTCCCTCATCATACGGTTGGAGGAGAATTGCGAGGTCAGGCTACCCATGCTTTCCCGCATCCGCCTCACCCACTCCACCGGCAGCCCCCGCTCATTACGGCGATAGAAACAGGGTATCACCTCATCTTCCAGCAGATGGTAGAGCTGCTGCGCCTCTTCTGCATCCCACGCCGCAATATCTGCATGCTCCTCCCCATCCCCCAGCGCCCACCCCAGCTCGGGCGCATACGCTTCAGCCCACCAACCATCCAGTTCAGAGAGGTTAAGCCCCCCATTGACCAACACCTTCATACCACTGGTACCGCTGGCTTCCCAAGGGCGACGTGGGGTATTGATCCAGAGATCCACCCCCTGAACCAGTTGTGCCGCAACCCCCAGATCGTAATCCTCAACAAACACCACCCGCTGGTGTATGCCGTTGCTCTCGATAAAGTGCTGCCATTGACACAATAGCTGTTTGCCCACCGCATCTTTTGGGTGAGCCTTTCCGGCAATAACCAGCTGTACCGGACGATCCTGGTTAGTCAATAGACGTATCAGCCGTTGAGTATCATGCAGTAACAGGTTGGGGCGTTTATATTCGGCAAAGCGCCGAGCAAAACCCAAGGTCAATGCATAGGGATCAAGGGTTTCACGACATGCAGTGACCCGCTCTCGATTATCGCCGCGCCCACGGTGTTGACGCTCCAGCCGTTGGCGCAGGAAGGTGATCAACCGCTGCCGCCCCTCACTGCGAAAGCGCCATAACTTCTCATCTGACAGCTGGCGAAGCTCTTCACCAACAGACTCGAGGGTGCCGCGCCAACGGGACTTACCACAGCTTTCAGTCCACAAGGCATCTGCGGTGGCCGAATCCCAGCTGGGCACATGGATACCATTGGTCACATAACCCACCGGCACCTCATCTTTGGGCCAGCGGGGAAATAGCGGCTGGAAAATTTGACGGCTAACTTCACTGTGCAGATGGCTGACACCGTTAACCGCACCTGCTCCGCGCATCGCCAGATAGGCCATATTAAAAGGCTCACGACTATCCGCAGCATTCAGCCGCCCCAACGCCAGCAACTCTTCTAGGCTCACACCACACACCCGGGCAAACTCACGAAAATAGCGAGAGAATAATTCCGGTGAGAAACGGTCAAAACCGGCGGCTACCGGTGTATGAGTGGTGAAGAGATTACCCGCCCGCGTAGCGCGCAATGCCAGATGAAAAGGGTGTTTATGCTGGCGCATAAAGTGGTGAGTTCGCTCTAAAATAGCAAACCCGGCATGCCCCTCGTTAAGATGACAAACCGGACAATCAATCCCCAACATCTCCAGCAATCGCCAGCCACCGATGCCGAGCACCATCTCCTGTTGCAGCCGCATCTCCTCACCGCCGCCATAAAGCTCGCTGGTGATGGCGCGATCACCTGGGTCATTAAGCGGGTCATTGCTATCGAGCAGTAACAAAGTCCGCCGCCCTACCTGGCCACGCCAGGTACGCAGATGTAAACGGCGACCCGGCAACTCCAGTGTCACTCGCATCCACTCACCCTGGTCATTCCGCAGCGGCACTACCGGCAACATGGTTGGATCGTTGTAAGGATAAAACTCGATCTGCTCACCCTGCGGAGTGATTGCCTGACGAAAATAGCCCTGTTGATAGAGCAGCCCAACACCGATCAAAGGGACATTCAGATCACACGCTGTCTTGATGTAATCCCCCGCCAACACTCCCAGACCACCTGAGTAGATCGGCAGTGATTCACAGATTCCAAACTCCATGCTGAAATAGGCAATATGCCCCGAAAATTCACCATCAATCGCCTCAGAAAACCACGATTTTTCTTCAATATGCGCCCGCCTTGCATCGAGTTGCTGCTGTAGTTTCTCAAGAAACTCAACATCCTTCGCCAGAGTCATCATGCGCTGCTCTGAGACAGTATCAAGAATCAACCAGGGGTTAGCTGTCGCTGCCCATAACTCAGGAGCCACCTGATGCCACAAAGCATCGGCTCCGTGGTTCCAGCTCCAGCGAAGGTCTAGCGCCAAGGTCGCCAAACCTTGTAGTGGCTCAGGTAGCGCACGGGGAAGATAGTGGTTTGTTTGCATCTTTACCCTCTCAGACGGTTTTTTTATGGCGAAATAAATTCCGCTGACTAAATAGTAACTCCGCCATAATCACTACCGTGTAGATCACAGCCAACTTAATCAGGATAGCCGCATCGTTCTGCCACAAGTAGAGCAGCAGTGCCAACAGCGAAGCGATGGAGAGCAGAAAGCCGCAGAGTGTTACAGAGAGACGAATGCCGATCTGTTTTCGTAAACGCAAAGCGGAGAGGTTTATAGCGGCAAAAACCAATAAAAAGGTTGCACTGGCAAAAGAGGAGATCAGGGTTAAATCACTGGTATTCACAAACACCAGTGTCACCATAGTAATCACCAGCAGACTGACCCAAGGAATATTATTTTGCTGACGACGAAAACCGAATACCGCAGGCAGTGCCTTATCTTTAGCCATCACACTGCCAAGGCGTGCGGAGCCAAACAGCGTGGCATTAATCGCCGAAGCGGTGGAGAAGAGTGCCGCCAGCCCAATCAGTAAAAAACCCGCCTCACCCAGAAACGGTTTGGCCGCCACCGCCAGCGCATACTCCTCATAGCGCGCCACCTCTTCGGGTAACAAGTTCCCCACCGCAACCAGCGAGACGGTGACATAAATAAACATTGCGATACCAATAGACCACATAATCGCCCGAGTCAGGTTGCGCTCTGGATCCTCCATCTCATTTACTGCGTTAGGTATTAACTCGAAACCTTCATAGGCAACAAACACCAAGGCGGCTGCCATGAGCACACCCAGCTCACCTTGATTAAACACCGGCAACAGATGATCCGCCTCAACATAAAACAGGCCGATCACCGCAAACAGCAGTAAAATTAACACCTTGGCGGTAACAATCAGTAACTCCGCATTACCCGCCTCGCGCACGCCATAGAGATTAATACTGAGAAAGAGTAGTAACACAAACGACTGCAGCAGGTGCTGCATAACAGGGTTGCCATCACTACCCAACATCGCCGCACCATAGACACCAAAGGTAAACGCATAAAGCGCCAGCGTTCCGATATAACCGGCTAGTAATAGCCAGCCACCAATACCCGCCACATAGCGCGCTTTAAAGGCTTTTTCCAGATAGGTAAAACTGCCACCATCCGATCGATACATCAATCCCAACCGGGCATAGGAGTAACCGGTTAACAGCGCGATCACCCCACCCAGCGCAAAGGCGATGGGTGCCGCGTGACCCGCCTGGGCAATGGCAAGACCCAACACTGCAAAGATACCACCGCCCACCATGCCACCGACACCCATGGCGATCATCTGTTTAAGATCAAGCTTGGCGGGTAACTTATGGGGCATGGTCATTAAGGAGTCTCTGATCAAATCATGAATATTTTACGCTGGCTGGAATCGCCCTCATTTATCCCGAAAATTGCACCAATAGAGTGACTATTACTGCGCATTTCGAAACAAATGAGAACAATTCCCTCTCAGCCTAAATTCATCCAAACTTAATCGGAGACTCCTCAAGGAGTCTCTGATCAAGTCATGAATACTTTACGCTGGCTGGAATCGTGCTTATATGGATTCACAACCCTCAGCTAAGGTGAATCGCCACATCGGTCGACTCACTGGCCGACAACACCTCATAGGCCCGCTCCACCTCTTGCAGGCTACCGTGAACAACCACTAGGTACTGCTCAATATTAAGCGCGGTTTCGTAACGGATAATACTCTCCTTTGGAATGCCAATACTATAAAGTGCGGCCCCCAAGGCACTGAGACCACCCACAACCACAGCACTCTCCAGAGTCGCCACCAATACAGCAACCAGCGGCCCCGCCATCAACACCGGCCCTACACCCGGTATCCAAAACAGACCGGCACCAAATAACAGCCCCCAGACACCGCCCCAAAAAGCACCCTTTTTTGCCCACAACTTGACCCGTTTACCGGTGCTGTAGAAACCAATGGGATGCTCTTCGTGATCGTCCCCTTTACCAATAAGAGAGATTTTCTTAATATCGAATTCAGCCTGTTGCAACATCCGCACCGCCGCCTCCGCCTCTGTCTGCGAGAGGTATAACGCGACACAGCTATTTTGATCCACCATTTCACCCCCCCCGCTCTTACTCTGACCCCACCTGAATGATCATGCACCGTCAAGGGAGTGAATTCTGCTACCAGGGTTACACAGGGAGGGGGGCGGCCATTAAGCGCTTTCATCGCCATCTAAAGATGGCTCCCACAATAGGAGGCACCCGTAGGAGCCAGCTTCAGCTGGCGATCAGGCCTCATAGATACAGGTGACTCAGGTCATGGCTCGTGAAAGAGAGAGGGGTTTAGACTTTATTGCAACATCGATGTTTTAGCCAGAGGTGAAGCTAACTGCTGCTCTGCTCGCTGTGCCAGTGCATTAAGCTTCTCTACCGCCAGATAGCCCCGATGGGCATCGACAATGCCCTCCTGCTTCCAGTGCTGCAATTGCCGATTCACAACCACACGCACACTGCCGATCATCTCGGCCAGCGACTCATTGGAGAGGTCGTTTATCAAGCGCGGCTCGGCATGCGCCGACTCGGCATCATCCATGTGACGCAATATCAACCGCGCCAGACGGGTCTCGGTATCGTGCAGCGCCAGATCCTCAGCCAGGTTTGCCAGCACGCACATCTGCTGTCCGATATAGGGCAACAGTGCGCGGTTAAATGCGGGGTGGGCGGCGATCCACTCCCGGGTCTCCTCCATGGGTATACTCAACAGCGCAACATCATCTAAGGTTTCGAGCATCAAGTCATGGGGCTGGCCATCCAACAAACTGAAAAGACAAAAGCCATCGCCGGGGCCGTGCAAAAAGAGGGTGATCATACGACCGCTGTGGGGGTTACTGCGGCTGAGCCTCACCCGGCCCGAGAGCAGTATGTGAAAACGCTGCCACGTCTCCTCCAGCGGCAGTAAGCGCCGCTGCTTCCAAGTCTCACGACGACAACGACTCAGGATATCCACCAGCGTCTCCCGGTCAAGCTCACCAAACAGTGTTGATTCCTGAAGGCACTTCAGGCTATCGGCGTAAAAAGGGGATTCAGGTGTCATATTATTTCCTCCAATGACTCTTTTGAGTCAGACAGAAACAATAGTTCAAAAGAGGCCACAAATCGAGTGTTGGCGATATTATGCGAAATGGATGAAATATCCGGACTAACGATATAGACTACGGCGAATATGAACACTTTTCGTCAAACAGATAGATGGATATTGATCGCGTGGGCGCTGCTGCTCTCACTGGCACTGCTGTGCGTGCAGGGTAGTCAGCTTCATATTCACCATCTGGAACACGACCATGGCAGCCACCACAGCCACGCCATTGATGAGGTAGCCGATCACCTCCATTTGAGCAAAGCGCACCTTATTCACGACACCTCCCACAACGACCATCATAATAGTCTCCTCTCCAACATTGAGATCAACCCTGATGAGTCGCTGAAAAAGACCCATCACACTACCCCGGCAATTGCCCTCTTTGTTCTCTTTTTCAGCTGGCTACTATTAGCCCCTTCGCAACGGCCCCTTCGACACCGCAACGAGATAAAGCGCGTCCTTTATAGCCGCTACACCCTCTCGCCGCCTTTGCGAGCACCTCCTCCAGTCTCCTAGCCCACAACCCTTTTTAAAAATTTACTGAAGCGTACCACGCCGATTTCATCTGCCATCTCTTAGGGAATCTCAGATTAAGTCTGGATGAATTTAGGCTGAGAGGAAGTTGTTCTCATTTGTTCCGAAATGCGCAGTAATAGTCGCTCTATTGGTGCAATTTTCGGGATAAATGAGGGCGATTTCAGCCAGCATAAAACATTCATGACTTGATCAGAGCTTCCTTTAGCTATGAAACTGCCCGGTTGAGTGCGCATTACGTTGTGAAATCAGGAAACAGACCATGTTATTAAAAGCAAAAATTACTTTTTTTCTAACCAGTATACTGGTGCTTATTCTCTTACCCCAGCTCGGCTACAGCCACGGCATGTCAGATGCAGAAAAACAGCTCATCATCGACGGAGGCAACCTGCACTACATCTGGATAGGTGCCACCCACATGCTGTCAGGCTACGACCATTTGCTGTTTGTTTTTGGTATTATCTTTTTTCTAACACGCTTCAAAGATATCGTTAAATACATCACTGCATTCACACTTGGCCACAGCGTCACACTGATCTTTGCCACCTTTAACGCCATTCAGATCAACTACTTCTTGATTGATGCCATCATCGCCCTGAGCGTCTGTTACATCGCGTTTGTTAACTTGGGGGGATTCAAAAAACAGCTGAATATCAACCCGCCAAACATGTTGATGATGATCACCGGGTTTGGCCTGATTCATGGGCTAGGTTTATCGACACGACTACAACAGTTACCACTGAGTGAAGATCACCTGTTAATGAACATCATCTCCTTCAACCTTGGCATCGAAATAGGACAAATTGCGGCACTGACAGTGATGTTAATCATTATTTCCGCCTTTCGTAAAAGTCACGCTTTTGTGACCTTTAGCCGCATAACCAATGTGTTTCTTATTTTGGCGGGAGGCTACCTGTTCCTGATGCAGATGCATGGCTATGCCCACACCAGCCACCCAGAGGAGTTCATGATCGAGCAGCCAACCCACAGCAGTGAAATTACTGACATAACAACCCAAACAGAGTGGAGAGACTCAATCACTCTTACTCTTCCTGCCAGAGGCGACAAGGAGTACAAATTACAGCTGGAAAAGGGTGCAACACTTGAATACCGATGGGAAACCGATGGTGCGGCACTCTTTTTTGATTTTCACGGAGAGCCTGAAGATGATGACAGTGGTTTTTTCAAAAGCTATAAAAAGGGCACCGAAAGCCTATCCAGTAGCTCATTAACCACACCGTTCACAGGCACACACGGCTGGTATTGGAAAAACAACACCCCATCCCCGGTCACCCTTACCCTAAAAACCAAGGGCGAATATCAACGCCTTGGTTTAGATAGATCACTGGATCAATTTGAAGCGGAGATGGGTGATAATCTGTGACATAGATTCCAATACAATCGCTGTCAGGGTGAAAGCATACGCTTCACCCTCTCCAGCAGCTCTTTCGATTGCATGGGTTTGGAGATAATATTTTCATAGAGCGCAAGGTCTCCTCCTTGCATATGACGGTCATCACTAAAACCACTTACCAACTGAATTTTAATGGCAGGGTATTTTTTCTGTACCCTCTCTGCCAGCTGGTAGCCATCCATGTTCGGCATAATGACATCTGAAAGTAATAGATCGACGTGCTCACGCTCAAGAATATCCAGTGCCTGCTGAGCACTTGCTGCAGTGATCACCCGATACCCCTCACGGCTTAATATCTCTGACTCCAGCTTGAGTAGGCTCGGTTCATCATCCACAACCAGAATCACCCCTCGCCCTTCGAGGCTCTCTTTTTCAGTGGTGCTGGTCTCTTGCTTTGACAGCTCATCTACGCTGTCACGAGGAAAATAGAGCGTGAAGCGACTCCCTTTCGCCAATTCAGAGTGCACACTGATCGCACCATCACTGCGTTCAACAAAGCCGTATACTTGACTTAAACCCAGCCCAGTACCCTTATCACCCTTGGTTGAATAAAACGGTTCAAATATCTTCTCTTTGGTCTCTTCATCCATGCCATGCCCGGTATCGATAATATCGAGTACCACATAATCCCCCTGCCCCAGCTCAAGCACCCGTGCCTCAACCTCAGCCAGTGACCTATTTACTGTTTTAAAGGTCAACCGCCCACCTTTGGGCATCGCGTGCATCGCATTAATAGCGATATTCAATATGGCATCTTCAAAGTCACTTTCATCTACCTTGATTGTCCATAGCTCGTCGGCTAGGTCAAACGTTAATACAATCCGCGAGGTCAAGGTCTTTTGCAGTAGGTGTGCCTGCTCCTTTAGCAGTGAATTAATATCAACTCGCTTGGAGTTGGAGGCGCTTTGTCGTGAAAAAGCCAATAATTTCTTGGTGAGCTTCTCACCGCGTTTGCCTGCCCGATGAATTTCACGCACATACTGAGCAAGGTCGGGCTGCTCGTCGAGCATATCTTCCAGCAGCTCCGCATAACCCAGAATAATACCCAGCATATTGTTGTAGTCGTGGGCGACTCCACCTGTCAGCTTGCCAAGCGCATCCATTTTCTGCGTTCTGCGGATTGTCTCATCCAGCTGTTTTCGAGCCGTGATATCTTGCGCAATACCCACAATGGCGGCAACATCGCCACCCTCATTTAAAACCGACTCCCCCATCAGATGTACCCATTTCACCGGCCCATGGCGCAACAGTAGGCGACACTCGATGCTCCAGTCCAAACCATAACCAATGGCATTGGAAATATGAGTAAGAAAGTGTTCAACATCGTCTGGGTGAAGCGCATTAACTAGATGATCCAGTACAATCTCACCACTCTCTAACTCAAATATTTTGCGTAACTCATGAGAGACCTCTACTGTATTTGTCTGCAGATCCAGCTTCCAGTTACCGATTTTTGCAATCTCTTGCCCCCTGATTAGATTGCTTTCGCTCTCATCCAGCTGCTTCTCAATACGTTTCCGTGAGGTGATATCAAGAAAGGTCACCACCGCGCCCACACATTGATCCCCAGAGAATATCGGGTGCGACCAATACTCTACATAAAATTGGCTACCATCCTTACGCCACAACACTTCATCATCAATATGTACCTTTTTTTGTTCGCGGCAAGCGCGATAGATGTGGCACTCATCCGCGGGGTACTCCGAACCGTCCGGATAGTGGTGATGAATGCAGTCGTGTATGTTGCGCCCAAGAAGCTCGGTATCTTGTTGATAACCCAGCATATCGAGGCAAGATTGATTAACAAATGTACATTCACCTTTATGGTTAACGCCGTAGATGGCTTCTGCGGTAGAGTTAAGCAGCAGACGAACCTGAGCCTCACTTTCAGCTACTGATTTTCGTAACTTATACTGTTCGGTCACATCGTTGAATACCAACACCATACCGAGGATCTTTTCATCTCCGTTGCGGATCGGTGCCGCTGAATCGGCAATTTGGTACTCCTGACCACACTTGGCGATCAGGGTAGTATTGTTACTGAGGTAGACTGTTTCACCATGGGAGATCACCTTATCAACCGGGTTTTCTATCGGCTCTCGTGTAGCGGCATCCACAATCGGAAATATCTCTTTTAGCGGTCTCCCTTGTGCCTGGTCAAAACACCAGCCTGTCAACGCTTCCGCGACTGGGTTCATACGTGTGACATCGCCCAATTCATCGGTGGTGATCACCGCATCACCAATGCTGTCGAGTGTAATTGTCAGACGTGCCTCGCTCTTTTCCAATGCAATGATGGCCGACTTTTTCTCGGTAATATCACGAATAATCTCTATAAAGGCGCTCTCTCCCTGAACCGAAGAGGTTGAAATCTCGACCCAAGATTGATCACTAATTTCCAACTCGCAAGAGGATAACTCACTCTCATTGGCGACTGCCTGGCAGATAGGGCAAACAGCCTGATCTGTATTTTTGTTGTGAAAAATAGCGTGGGATTTTTTACCGATTAGACCAACGACCGAGCTACCCGCCAGCAAACAGGCTGATTTGTTGAGGTGTCGTATGGTGCCGTCTCTCTCTACAATAACGGCAGCATCAGGAATGGCATCGTAGTAAGTTTCGGCCTTTGATAGGGTGCTAAAAGGCTCACGCAGTGTGGTGCGCACCACCGCTATAAAGATCAACCAGAATGAAAACAGTTTAAAAATATGCCCCGCAATATTGGATATCCCATAGACGCTGACATAAAAGGTGAAAGCCAGCTCGGCAGCCATGGTGAGCAGCATGGAGGCGACTATCAAAACAAATACCCGAGGATCGATCATTTTTCTCTGTGAGAAAAGATAAAAAATGGCCACCGCGAGTATAAAAATAATCGCATATTCACTTAGAATCTTGAATTGCGTCAGCCCTTCCCCATCAACAAATGCCGTCGGAAAATTACCGGAAAAAACTGAGATTACCAGTACCGTCGAAAGGGCACAAAATAGTGAAATAGCAATTGAGCGGCTCAAAGGGTGGGTCAAAAACCAGGGCGCTGTTAACAGCAAAAAAGCCTCTATGTAGCGCGTACCAATCCATAACTGTGTAGATAAATTTGCACCTGATGACGAAAATATCGGCATCCCTTGATAGGCCAGCGCATGGATCATATCCAGCGCCGCAACAGAGAGGTAGCCACACCCTAAGTACATCAAGAAATGGTTGCGGGTAAAGGAGTAGACCTGCCATGCAACCACCGTCATCAAAACGGCGACGGTAATGGCAAAAAATTCAACTAGAGTATGAAACAGAAGGAAATTATATTGACTTGAGATAATCAGAAACAGGCTCAACAGCAGCGGCAAAATCAAGGTATTGGCATCAATTAAACGACGTGAAGCACTCATGACTCTAATTCCATATCAGTGACATTGCCCTAATCCGCAGTTAGAACCACGTATGCTGCACAAGCTCTTGATTCCACAACGCAATAAAAAATAGCCGCCGAACCTATGGGTGCGACTCACATTTTTTATTACACTGTGAAACCAATATCTTGCACATCATCTCGCATTTCTATCTGCGGATTAGGGCATTGAATTAAACTCGCTCAGATTTTTTTTCGACAACGACTCCACATGATCAACGCTTCAGCGGGCATCGGCTTGGCAATGAAATAACCTTGTGCCACATCACAACCCAGTTTTTTCAATTCGTCCCACACCTCTCGCGTCTCTACGCCTTCGGCAACTAACCTCATACCCAACATGTGTCCCAGCATGATGCAAATTTTAACAATCACCATCGCCTCTTTATCTTCGATCATTCGCATGATAAATCGTTGGTCTATTTTTAGTTCGGTAAAGGGCGCTTGGTAGAGCTGTGTCAGTGATGAATAACCGGTACCAAAGTCATCAATGGAGAGGGAAAAGCCCTTCATTCTCAGTCGATTAAGAACATCCAATGATGAGGTCAACTCACCCATAAAGGCACTCTCTGTAATCTCCAGCTCTATTTTTTCGGGTTCAATAGCGTGTTTGTCGGTCAGCTCTTTTAGCTGCTCTGGCAGGCTCAAACTCTTGATATTATCCGCTGAAACATTGACCGAAATAACCACATCGAGCCCATCAGACTGCCAGCGCCGACTCTGCTCCACGGCCAGTATGATCACCACCTCAGTCAAACGGTCAATTAACCCCTCTTTTTCAGCCAGCGGGATGAAATCCCCAGGAAAAATGAGCCCTCTTTCAGGGTGCTGCCATCTAACCAGCGCTTCCACACCCAACAGTGCCTCTGTTTCAATAGTGACTTGTGGCTGGAAGTGCAGAACCAGTTGACGATGTTGAATAGCCTCTGTCAGCTCTTGTGCGGTGACCGGTTCATTGCGAGAGACGGGCCTGCTTTCAGTCCGTTCTCCCCCGGCAACACTCTCTAGCGCTTTAATAAACTCCTTTCTAACCACAGGTTTGGTTAGACTGGCGAGTACTTTTATATCGTGAGCTTCTGCCAGTTGCCGGGCGGAGTGCAGCACACGCGCATCAAAACCGCTAATCAAGATCAGCAGCAGCCGTTTCTTCTCTTTCGCCAACGCCCTGATCACCTCAATACCATCCATTTCTGGCATATTAAGATCCAGCACCAAAATACCACCCGCACTCAAATCGTAATCCAAAAATCGGCTGGCACTCTGCTCAGCCACAGCGGACCAACCAGAGCGTTTGGCAAGCTCAAGCAACAGATTGGCATACTGCGAATCATCATCAAGAATGTAGAGTTTAGGTTTCACAACCCAACACTAACCCAATGTAGAGAATCTAACTAGAAAAATATCTTAACGCCAAGGCTGGTTGGAAAGTATCTGAGCTGTTTTATTACGGGCAGGGGAGATATAGTTATTTGATTTAAAATGAATTAATGGGATAACTCAGGTCTGTTTCAAACGATTATTTGAAACAGATCAAAATTCAAAGAGGCTAAAAACAAGAAACCCCGCACGAGGCGGGGTTTCAAAAGTAGATCTGAACTACTGACTATATGGTCAGGTCAAGCCAGCGTAAAGCATTCACAACTTGATCAGAGCCTCCTTAGGCACGGCGACGACGCGCCATCATACCCATACCAAGCAGGCCAAACCCCATCAGGAAAACCAGTGCTGGCTCAGGCACCGCTTGAACCCGCATACCACTTAGCACAAAGTTATCATTCCACTCGCTGGCACGGATTGTAAAAGAGTCGCTGACATAGGTACCCAGAGAGAAGCTCTCCCAGCCACCTGTGGTTTCAAGGTTATGCGCCACACTGATACCATCCACATAGAGGTCAAATTCGTCATTAAGCGTATCGTGGTCAAAATTGAAGCCAAGCAGGCTAACGGTACGATCGAATGAGAGTGTCAGGTAATCATCACGCCAAAAACCATCAATATAAGAGCTATCAAGGAAGCCATTTTTCACCCCAAGACCATGCGGATCCCGACTGACATTGGCACTGTTACTAAAACCGTTGTAGCTTGCGGTAACGGTTACGGTCAAACCACCCACCGTAAAGTCGATTGATGGCGCATTACCACTGCCACTATCGCTAAAATCATATTGAATCGGTGCCGCAGTCGCACTTCCGACCACTCCAACAACCAGCACCGCTATCAACAACAAAAATCTATTCACTTTATGCACCTCAGCAAAAAACAATTTTGCAGACCACAATAACTCTGCCTTGCTTTAAGAGTAAAGCAATTAACGCGCCAAACTCACAACCAACTGATAAGCAACAAAAATAAATCCTTAAAATTTACGATGAAACTCATAGTGTAAAAAAAACCGGCACCTCGACTCTTAACGTTTGTCTGTAGAGCAGCACCCTAAACCACCCTCTTCTCCAGCAGCGCAACCACGCGATCCAATGCTCCTCTATTTTGCGCTACCAGCCGCTTACCGCGCTCACCCATGACGCGGCACAGCGCTTGGTCATTAAACAGGCGTAACAGCTCTTTTGCCAGCTGGTGACTATCTCCTACTTCTATGGAGGCCTCTGCTTGTCGTAACAATCGGTGAATTTCAGTAAAATTAAACATGTGGGGGCCGGTGAGTACCGGGATTCCCAGTGAAGCGGGTTCCAGCAGATTATGCCCTCCGGTAGCCACTAGGCTGCCACCCACAAAGGCGATATCGGATGCTGCAAAAAAGAGCATCAGCTCACCCATGCTGTCACCCAGAAAAATTGCAGTATCTGCCTGGCATCCACGCTGCTCACTGCGCCGAACCAAGCTAAAGCCTCGCTCCTGACACAGCGCTGCAACTCCATTAAAACGCTCTGGATGGCGCGGCACCAGCACTAACATGGCCTCGGGCAGCTGATTTTGTAGCTGCTTAAAGGTATCCAGCACTTGCTCATCTTCCCCCTTATGGGTGCTGGCGGCGATCCATATTTTACGCTCAACACCCCACTGTTCACGTAATCTCTTGGCGTGTTTTTCGATCTCATCTGGGGCTGTGAAATCAAATTTCAAACTACCCGTCACTTGAACTTTTCCAGGATCAGCCCCCAGCGCAATCAAGCGCTCTTTATCCACTTCGCCTTGCGCCGCGATAACAGTAAAGTTATTGAGCGCTGGAGTGGTTAACGCACTAACCCGGGCATAACCTCGCGCTGATCGCTCGGACATACGGGCATTCACCAACATGCTGGGGATTTGCTGTCGGTGACAGTAGTGCAGCATATTGGGCCAGATTTCGGTCTCCATGATAATTAACATGGATGGCTGAATGCGACTAAGAAAGCGTTTGAGGCAGCCCGGTGTGTCGTAGGGCACATATCGATGTTGTACCCGGCCTTTGATATCGGCCACCCGCTCGGCACCGGTTGGTGTCATGGTGGTGACAACGAGGGTATGTTCAGGAAATTTTTTCTGAAGGCGAGCAATCAGTAGCTTTGCCGCTTGCACCTCTCCCACGGAGACTGCGTGCACCCAGATCACCGGTGTTTTAATACGCGCCCCAAAACCAAAGCGCTCACGCAATCGCTCTCGGTAAGCGGGTGATTTACGCGAACGCAGGTAGAGCCGCAGCAGGATCAGCGGCAGCAGCAGTGTAAAAACCAGTGAGTAGAGGTGTCGCATCGGGGTTATTTATCTGCAGGGTGTTGTTGGCGGATCCGTTCCACAATAGCACTGGTTGAGCACCCTTCTGCAAAATGCAGCACCTGCACTTCACCGCCGTTGGCCTGGACACATTGATGCCCGGCGATCTGTTCGATCTGATAATCGCCACCCTTTATAAGGACATCAGGCACTATTTCGCAGATTAGACGCTCCGGAGTCTCCTCCGAAAATGGCACCACCCAATCCACACTGCGCAGGGCAGCTAATACTGTCATTCGCTGCACCAGCGGCACAATAGGTCGCTGCTCGCCCTTGAGCCGTGCAACCGAGGCATCATCATTCACCGCCACGATCAATCGATCGCCCTGCTCTCTGGCCTTCTCAAGATACCCGACATGACCTGCATGTAGCAGATCAAAACAGCCGTTCGTCATTACGATGCGCTCACCCAGCTCTTTGGCGCGCTGCACCGCCTGCTGCAGGGTAGCCTGATCCAACATACCCGTTTCAATACTGCCCTCAACCTTCTCATCCGCCTGAATGGCCGCACTCAGCTCCTCTACCGAAACGGTAGCGGTGCCCAGTTTACCCACCACAATCCCCGCCGCTAAGTTGGCTAGCGCGGTCGCCTCAGCCATCGGTTGTCCGGCGGCCAGTGCTACGGCTAACGTAGAGATCACGGTATCTCCCGCGCCGGTGACATCATAAACTTCTCGCGCCAGGGTCGGCAGGTGAAGGGGGGGGTGCCCTTTTTGCAGTAGCGTCATCCCTTTTTCGCTGCGGGTGATGAGCAGTGCCTCCAGCTGCAACTCATCACGCAGTGCATCGCCTTTGCTCACCACAGCGGCATCATCCTCACAGTGACCCACCACCGCTTCAAATTCGGAAAAGTTGGGGGTTAACAGGGTTGCACCGCTGTATTTCTGCATCTCTGATCCCTTCGGGTCGATCAATACCGGCTTACCCGCTACCCGTGCTGCTTGAATCATAAGTTGAACCTGATCCAACGTCCCTTTGGCATAGTCAGAAAGCACCACTGCGTTACAATCACCCAAACCCTGGGTAAAGCGAGCCAGCAATGCCTCACCGGCAAACGGCTGTAACGGCTCTTCAAAATCAAGCCGCAGCAGCTGTTGATGACGACTGAGCACCCGCAGTTTAGTGATGGTCTGGATCTTTTTCGAGCGCTCAAAACGACAAACCACACCCGCCTGCTCAAGTTGTTGTGACATGATGCGACCCGATTCGTCATCACCCGCCAGACCATCCAGTGCAACACCGGCACCCAATGCGGCGATATTGATCGCCACATTTCCTGCACCACCCGCCCGAGCGTCTAGCTCATCACGCTTGACACTCACCACTGGCACCGGCGCTTCGGGGGAGATACGCGAAGTTGCCCCTTGCCAGTAGCGATCTAACATCAGATCGCCTGCCACCAGAATCTGTGCTTTTTTAAAATCAGGAATAGAGAGGCTCATACTTCAATCGACTCGCAAAGCATGTGCAAAATAAGGATATGCATCTCTTGAATACGGGCGGTGCGCTCGATCGGCACCGTGATCGCGTAATCAACCAGCGGAGCCAGTTCGCCGCCGCTTTTACCTAGCAGGCCGATGGTTTTGATCTGGTTTGCATTGGCATACTCCACTGCTTTAATCACATTCGCAGAGTTGCCCGAGGTGCTGATCGCCAACAGAAGATCACCTTGGTGACTCAAAGCGGCAAGCTGGCGCTCAAAAATGGCCTCAAAACCGTAATCATTACCGATAGAGGTGAGCGCACAGCTGTCTGTCGTCAGCGCGACAGCCGGATAACCCTGGCGCTCAACCTCAAACCGCCCGGTCAACTCCGCTGCAAAGTGTTGAATGTCTGAAGCTGAACCGCCGTTACCGCAACCGTAAATGGTATGCCCGTTCGTCAACCGCTGGCGCATCAGCTGGCTCACCTCATGCAAAATCGGGTAGAGTTTTTCTACACAATCCAAGGCAGCGCGGTGCTCCTGCAGACTCGTTGCAAAATCAAAAGCCATCGATCATTCCCACTTTTTTCATCTCATTTTGTAACTATTCAGCGTGTTTAGATTTTGCTTCAAATTGAGGCATTTTCGCACGGTGAGAGGGAGCCTATAGGGAATAGGTGACCGATTGAGTACGAAAATAACCAAGAGTTGAAGCAAAAGATGAATACGCTGAGTAGTTACCCCATTTTAAGTTATGTACTGATATCCGGGATGGTATACTAGCACAGTCGCCTCCCGCTCTCTGAGCGAGTTTCCATGCTGAGTTTAAATCACCAAGATGCAGAAAAACAGACCGTCAGACAGATTGCCCATTCACCCTAAACACTGGCCCATTTGGTTAGGCTTAGCCCTGTTGCGCCTGCTCAACATGCTGCCGTTCCGCATGCAACTAATGCTGGGCAAGCAGCTGGGCAATCTTCTATTTCGTGTTGCTGCTGCTCGCCGCCATGTAGCCGCCACCAATATAAAGCTCTGCTTCCCGGAACTCTCTGATGATGAAAGGGCGACCCTACTGCGCAAGCACTTTCACTCTATGGGTATTATGCTGTTTGAGTTGGGCTTGAGCTGGTGGGGGCGTAATCAACGTTTGGCCGCACTCACCGAGATTGAGGGGCTGGAGCACCTAGAAAAAGCGATAGCGGCAGGAGGTGGCGCGCTGTTGTTAGGTGCGCACTACACCACCCTCGACATCAGCGGCCACCTGCTCGCCACCCAAACCGACCTGACGATACGCAGCATGTATCGCCCCCACGAAAACCCGGTAATCGAGTATGTAATGCGAAGGGGTCGCGAAAGTTACTTAGACAGCCTGATCCCCCGCGACGATATTCGCGGGCTAATTCGCAGCCTCAGGCAGAATAAAGTAGTCTGGTATGCACCCGATCAACACTACGAAGGGAAAGGGTCGGCACTGGTCCCCTTTTTCGGCATTCCCGCCGCCACTAACACCGCCACTTCACGCATTGCAAAGATGGGGAAAACGGTAGTTATCCCTTTCAGCTCAGTTCGCAAGGAAGATGGCAGTGGCTATACGCTCAAACTACTCCCCGCGCTGGATAACTTCCCAACGGATGATGAAGTGGCTGATGCCACGCGAATACATCACATATTTGAAGCGCAAATCCGTCACAATGCAGCGCAATATTTTTGGGTGCACAAGCGTTTCAAGCGGAAACGTATCGGGGGGGAAGATCCCTATAAGAAACCCTCCTGACACTAAACTCATACCAGTGATTGATAGACCTTGAAATTACCTTCCACCATCGCCTCAATTGAAAACTCTTCCTTTACAATCTGCTTACCCTGCTCTCCCCATGCGCGGGCCTGCGACTCATTGGCCAACATTTTCAGCAGTGCATCCCGTAGTTGGGCAACATTTTGCGGTGCGACCAGAATGCCATTTTCACCATCACGTACAATTTCGGGAATCCCCCCGGCACGGGTTCCGATCAGAGGCACCCCGGCGGCAGCGGCCTGTAGCAGTGAAACGCCCAGCCCCTCCATATCTGCCGGATGAACCACCGCATACAGGTTGGGCATTACCCGGTGCAGGTCATCACGAAAACCGATCAATCGAACATGATCGCTTAACCCCTGTTGCACTATCTGCTGTTGCAGCTCATCGGCCAGTGGCCCTTTGCCAAAAAGTAACACCTGAATATCGGGGTGTTGGGCGATCACCTCGGGCAGTGCGGCAAACAGGTGACGATGCCCCTTGCGGTAGATAAGCTGCGCAATCACCGCCAACACTCGACTGTTGTGTGGCAACCCCAGCGTCTCGATAAACCACTCGCGCTCCGCCGGTTGATCAAAGCGCTCAACATCCACCGCGCTGTGCACACAAAGCACCTTATCGGCGGGCACCCCTTCACTAATAAGCACTTCACGAATACCATTTGAGATGGTAATCACCTGATCATAGAGACGATATTTAAAGCGCGCTACCCACGGCGACTCTGGGTTATCAACCCGCCGAGAACAGATAGAGTTCACCCCCGCCCATTTTGCGGCAAGCCCCCCCAGCACATCAGCACCCCGGCGACTGTGCAGGTGCACCAGGTCAGCCTGCTCCTCTTTAAGTACCCACTTGAGCCGTCGGATGAAACCGATATCAAGATCACCCTTCATGGGCATCTCATACACCTTATCCACCACATCCCGTGCCGCTTCGGCAATGGCACTTCCCTCGGGGCAGACCAGGATGCAGCGTACCGGCTTGTTAGCCAGCCCCCGCAACAGATAAAAAACCTGCAAGGCACCACCATAGAGATGCATCCCCGCCTCAACATGCACCACCGTTAGGCTCACAGTGTTACCTCTCGGATATTTCGCATAATCTCATCAACGGTAATTTTTTTCATACAGCTAAAATCCCCCTCACAGCTCGGATTGCGGCGACAAGGAGAACACTCCATTTTATGGTAAAGCACCCGCGCATTCTCATGGGTGGTATCGGTATAGGGGCAGGTGGAACCAAACAGTGCCAGCGTCGGAACATTAAAGGCGATACCCATGTGGGTCAGACCGGTATCGACCCCAATCAACAGCGCGCTCTGTTTAATAATCGCCGCCGTCTGTGTCAGCGATGACTTACCCACCAAATTAACTATCTTATCATTTTCTGCCTGAATATCAGCCGCAGCCGCCACATCGCCCGGCCCTCCCAACATAATCACCGGAACGCCTCGCTGCGCCATTATCTGCTGCGCCAGCTCAGACCAGCGCGAGGCCAACCAATGTTTTTGCGGGCGGGTGGTAAAGGGGCAGATCACCGCATATTCACCCTTCTCACGAAACTCCGCCGCATAGGCTTCATCCTCATCACTGAGGGCGATATCCATCGCAAAGTCGTCCAGATCCAGCTTCATCTCCTGTGCAAGATGATAATATTCGGAACCGATGCGCGGGTCATCACCTTGGCGGGAGATCACCTGAGTCATAAAGCGGGCACTCGCCTCCTTGGAGCCGAGACCGATACGCACCGGCGCATCCGACCAGAGCGCCCAAATACCACTTTTCAGCAACCCTTGCAGATCGATTGCCAGATCAAACTGCTTCTCCTTAAGCCGCTTACGCAGCAGACCCAACGCCCTGAGCAGGGTGAGATATTTTCGCTGCTTCCACAGCTGCTTCCACTCATCCTTTGGCCAAATTATCAGCTCATCAATATCCGGATTATTTTTCAACAGCGGTGCCGCCGCTGGCTCCACCATCCAACTGATCTTGGCAGCGGGATAACGGCGGCGCAGCGCCTTAATCAAAGGCGAGGAGAAGACCACATCGCCAATGGCGCTGAGGCGGATGATTAGGATATTTTTGGGTTGGGGCATTATTGGTTTATCTCGGCTAAAAACTGCAATGGGTCAATCAACGTGGGGGGGCGTGCACCGCTGCCTTCAATGAACAGTTTGTGCCAGATAGAAAATTGCAATAGCGCATAAATATTTTTAGTCACATCGCCTTTTTGCTGCTGGCGTTTCAATAGCACCTCAATGCCACGCCGCTGCGTCCACTCAGCAATGGCAGGGCTAGCGAGTAACGCTGCTCCCACCTTAGCTAGATACTCCCCCCTCAACCAGTCACCCACCGGCACACTAAAGCCACGTTTCTTTTGCCAAAAATGTTCGCTTGGAAGGTGGCGGCTAGCCCAGCGCTTCAAAAACATTTTACCCTGTTTACCCTCTATTTTCAGGCCATCCGGCAGTGATAGGCCAAACTCAATCACACGATGATCAACAAAGGGCAGTCGCCCCTCCAGGCTCCAGCTCATTAACATGCGATCGGCCTTAACCAACAGGTTATCCGGCAGAGCGGTGGTAATATCCACATACTGGCGGCGTTGTAAGTCACTCCATTCATCCGGTGTCTCCTGCCAAGCTGCGGTGATGGACGCGCGCCACTGATCAGCCCGCTGTAACAGCTTTTCCGAGAAGAGCTGTTTTGGCAAACCACCCCGAAAATTACCTCCGGTACGAAATCCGCCCGAGCCGGGATAGAGCATGTTTTTCAACATGCTCTCCAGCTTCCCCGGCCGATAACGGCCATAACCTGCAAACGCCTCATCCCCCCCTTCACCCGAGAACACCACCTTGAGATCCTGCGCCGCCTCTTCGGCGAGCAAAGAGGTGGGGAGATTAGCAAAATCACGCATCAAATCATCTGCTGCCCAAGTGCTGTAAACCAGACGTTGCAACATCGACTCACCCGCCGGACGAATAATAGTGTGTTGGCTGTTAAAGTGTTTAGCAATCCGCTCTGCGGTCGAGAGCTCATCGCCCACACTGGAGTTGCAAAAACCCAGCGAAAAAGTTCGAATCGGCTCATCCTTGTAACGGCTTAACAGCGCCAATAGAGTAGTAGAATCCACGCCACCTGAAAGAAACAGACCAAACGGCACATCCGCACGCATGTGCTGAATCATCACCCTCTCCATCAGCACATCAAATTCAGCCTCTGCCTCAGCGTAACCAATATCACGGGGCTGAACACGCAGCGCAGACCAGTAGCGTTGCCGCTCGATAATCTCCCCGCGCTCAATCACTACATACTCAGCGGGCAAAATCTGCTCAACACCTGAAAGCATCGTTTCACGCCCACAAGCATTTTGGTTTTGCAAAAATTGAATTAATGCTGAGGGGTTTATCTCTGGTTTGACCGCAAGAGCCGGTAACAGTGCTTTCATTTCAGAAGCGAAGCAGATGCCATCAGTGGTTTTCGCCATAAACAGTGGTTTCATACCCAGGCGATCACGCACAAGAATCAGGCGTTGTTTATTTCGATCAAAAAGCGCAAAGGCAAACATACCGCCCAAGTGCTCAATAAAAGTATCGCCGTAGACCGCATAGGCATGCAGAATGGTTTCGCAGTCAGAATGAGTTTGAAATTGGCGACCTTGATCTTCAAGCGATTTACGCAGCTCAATGTGATTATAAATTTCACCATTGGCCACCAGGACTAAGCCATCCTGCTCGTCAATAAAGGGTTGATCACCGCCTGCTAAATCAATAATAGAGAGGCGGGAGTGAGCCAACCCCAGCGAGCCCTCACGATATATACCCTGATGATCGGGGCCACGATGGTGGAGCGTTTTAATCATGGACTCAAGAAGCTGTACACTGATACCCCTCTCACACTGGAAAACGCCCGCTAAACCACACATCTAATATTCCAACTTGATCAAAGGTAAGCACAATTCTACAACAACCCGCCCCACCTTCGTCATATTTTATGATAAATTAGCCACAATCAAATCAACCCAACATGGACAGTCCATAAACCATGAGCAGCTTCACTTCTCTATTGACTCAACTGGAGACACTCCCTCTATCATTCGCAACCACTGACATGGGGTTTCTCTTGAATCTTCCTGCAAAAACAATGCTCTATACAGAATACCCCTCGGATATATGAAATATCCGAGTTAAATGTATCACCCACTAATTAACAGCTCTCAGGCTCAATCAAAATGTTAGATTTCTTCAAGAAACGACACAAGGTGCGTAACACAGAATTAGCTCGCCAAATTAAAGAGCTAGAAATTCAAGTTGAACGAATTAAGAACAAGGTCGATGTTGAACAACACCTGTTTGATGAGTTTCAGCGCGTACGCCATACCAAGGAGTACCTAACCGCATTCAGTGAAGAGCAGCCATTGGTTACAATTTGCATTGCCACCTATAACCGGGGGAAACTGCTGCTAGAGCGTTCGGTAAAATCAGTACTGTCACAAGATTACTCTAATATCGAACTTATCGTGGTCGGTGACCATTGCACAGACGACACCAGTGCATTAGTTGCAACCGTAGATGACCCGCGTCTAATCTTTATAAACCTGCCACAGAGAGGGGTCTACCCAGAAAACCCCGACTGGCGCTGGATGGTAGCAGGTACCACGCCCGTCAATCATGCATTGCAACTCGCCCGAGGTCAGTTTATAACCCACTTGGATGATGATGATGAATTCCCATTAGATCGGATCGGCAAGCTGGTCGGCTTTGCCCAACAAAAGAGGGCAGACTTTATCTGGCACCCTTTTTGGAAAGAGAGCGCAACGGGTGAGTGGGAGCTAATTAAAGCAGAGGAGTACGCTGCAGGCTTTGTAACCACCTCCTCAGTCTTCTATCACCAATGGTTCAGAAACATTCCGTGGGATGTCAATGCCTATCGCTATCAAGAGGCTGGGGACTGGAATCGCTTCCGAAAGATTAAACATTTAGCACCCAATACTGCACGATTCCCAGAGCCTCAGCTAAGGCATTACAAGGAACGCAATCAAAAGGCTTCATAGTGAAAATCCCTTTCTTACGTCCAAACCTTGTTAAAAAAGAGCAATATCTCGACTACCTTACTGAGATTGATCACTCTCGCATGTATAGCAACTACGGCCCACTCAATAAAAAATTTGAGACTCGTGTTATTAATGAGTGGTTTCAGGGGGATGGATACTGTAGCACCGTCAACAATGCAACCACTGGACTTATACTCGCAATCTCAGCCCTGAAACGCACAAATGCAAAATATGCAGTGATGCCAAGCTTCACCTTTTCAGCAACACCTTTAGCGGCTATGTGGTGCGGACTCACTCCCTACTACATAGATATTTGCAAAGATGAGTGGAGCATGGAAAACAAATCGCTACGCAAAGCCATTGAGCTGTTGGGCGATGATCTTGCTATTGTGATCCCCTACGCAACTTTTGGCAGTGCGATCGATACCACCGGATACGAAGAGTTGCATAGCTCAGGCATACCTGTGGTCATCGATGCAGCAGCAAGTTTTGGCACCACCACCAACGGTGCCCAGTTTGGCCAAACCTTCCCTGGTTGCGTCGTATATAGCTTCCACGCAACCAAAGCCTTTGGCATTGGTGAAGGCGGCATGGTTTATAGCGGTAATCCGCAAACCATCCAAACAATCAGAAACAACGGCAACTTTGCATTCAGCCCACAACGAGAGTCCATTGACTTGGGCATGAATAGTAAAATTTCTGAATTTACTGCGGCCATTGCACTTGCAACGTTAGATGTTTACAAGCAAAAAATAGAGACTCGGCAAAAAATACACGCATGGTATATTCAATATTTATTTGAAAACGGACTCGCCGCACATGGCTGGCGAACCCAGAAATATGCAGGCCATATTCCATACCAATTTATGCCCCTGGCAACGCCAGCAAAAACCAATAGCCTCATCATTGCAAAAAAGCTTCGTCGGATAGGCATTGAGGCTCGAAGTTATTTTTCACCCGCCTGCCACCAACAACAAGCATTTTGTTCACAACCTCACGGGGGTCTCGGCAACACAGAAGAACTCACTACTCAAATTTTAAGTCTGCCACTGTGGGAGGAGATGAGTGAGAGCCACGTCGAATTTATTGCCCACTCATTACATAAGCTGACAAAAGGAAAATCCTGCGATGCCTGACTATAGCTTCAAATCAATCGGAGAGAATGTTCGGATCTTCCCCGGAGCAAAGATCGTTGGTGCTGAATACCTCGAAATAGGGTCAAATGTCATTATAGATGATTTTGTTTTTATCCAAGTAACAGAGCCATCCTACATTGGAAACTACGTTCATATTGCCTCGTTCACCTCAATCACGGGCGGGGGGGAGTTTAAAATCAATGATTTTTGTGGTCTTGCCTCCGGGACCAGAGTCATAACAGGGTCCGATGACTTTTTAGGTAGTGGACTAACCAACCCCACAGTCCCCCAAGAGTTCCGCTCTGTTACGCGCTCACACGTCACACTACACAAACACAGCATTATCGGAGCCAACGCAGTAATTTTCCCAGGTGTAACCATCGGAGAAGGCTGTGCTGTCGGCGCGGGCTCAATCGTAACAAAAAACTTGGATGCGTGGTCTGTGTATGCAGGTACTCCGGCGAGAAGAGTAAAAGAGAGGCCATCACGAGATATCCGTAAAAAAGAGGAGCAACTTTTCAATAAAATGGGGCACCCAAAAAAGTTATTTTCCTGATCCCCCCAGCCCACGCATCATAATAAAAACGACAACCCATCAATGTGCATCTCGAGAAGCCAAAAAAGCGACTGCACCATCACAGCGGCTACGGCTAAAAAGTGCCTGCCCATGTTGAAAAAACAGCAATGAAAGAAAAAGCCTCAAACGATTTTTACGCAGCATACGACGCGCTTTCTCCAAGCTCTCATCGCTCTTCCCGTATTTAGCCATTACATACAACTGAGAAAAGGTCTTATGGCGAAGCTTTAACGCCTCTATCTCCAAGCCGGGTGGAGACGACCTCCCCACCAGATGCATTACCTTGGCAGAGGGAATCAGTATTGTCGTGTAGCCCCTAGCTCTACTGCTCATGCAAATATCATCATCTTCAAAATACATAAAAATATTAGGGTCAAAAAAATACTCAGCATCTACGAAAGCACTCATTCGTAGCAACATCAGCGCCCCCGAAAGAGAGAAGCTGCATGTATCACCCACCACATCACCCATCGAAAATGAACTGTTTTTGTTCATCTGCCTGCGGCGCATCAATGGTGCCGGAAGTGTGCGCTGTACAACTCCATTTTCATCAATAATACCCGGCGCAAGAATAGCCGCATCTGGATAGCAAACGGCAGCTGATAACAGCTGATTAATAGTGCCACTCTCGATAAAACAAGCATCTGGGTTCATCAACAGAGAAAAGGGGGTTTTAACCCTTTCTAAGGCAACATTGTTGGCTGGACCAAAGCCAATATTTTCTGGCATCACAATGAGTTTTACCTGAGAAAAGTGCTCTTGAATATATTCAACGGTACCATCTCGGCTGGCATTATCGACCACAATTATGGAAGCACCCTCAGGGATACTTTTTAATGCGGATCCTACAACCTCTTTACTGTTATAGGTAACGAGAACAACGGTTACTTTTTGTATTGTGGCATCACTCACTAAGGAATTCTCCAATACTCTTCTGCGTAAGGAGGCAGGTCAAATGAAGCAAGATATGCACTCGTACTGGTCTCAATTTCATACGCCTTTGCAGCCTCTTGAAGCGTCTCTTTAGACAAAGGGTTGTCGAGTGCATTGATAATTTCTTTGGCCATCTGCTGATCATCTCCCAGCCGGATCAGTGCCCCATATTTTCCTTCCTGAAGAATTTCTCGAGGACCACTCGGGCAATCAGTGGAGACCACCGGAGTACCCACGGCCAATGCCTCTATCAAAACAAAACCCAACCCCTCCCAAAGTGATGCAAACGCAAACACGGCAGCATGCTGCATGAAGGCATAGGGGTTGGGCTGAAAACCAGCCAGATCAACATCTTCAGACAGACCGAGTTCTTCGGCCAGTGCTAATAGCATCTCATGCTGCTTCCCCTTACCGAGTATCACCAAACGGCAATTACGAATTTTCCTCACGCCAGCAAAGGCACGAATGAGCGTAGCGAAATCTTTTCGGTGACCTAGCTCACCCACGCCCAAAATAACAGGAGGTTCTCCCGGTTGAAACCAGGGGTGGTCTGGTCTTGGAAGTTTATCTGTAAATAGAGTAGAAGCTACTACCGGACTGGGCACTACACTGATTCTATTTCGTGCCAAGCCAGTATAATCGGCCATATCATCTGCAACACCTTTTGAGGTAACAATCACCTCATCTGCATAGGGATAGAGCTTACCCATGGAGGTTCGCTGCAACCAGCGATCAAGCCAGTCCCGACTCGCAAGGTCAATGGAAATGGTCGTACCTGAACTCAATACTAAGCGCGTGTTAACACCTGCCAACCACTTGGAAAAGATTGCTGTACGATTAACCCGGTCTTTATCTGATAGCATCACAAATGGCTGTTCACGCTTCAGATAACGCACCACAGCAGGCAGGCTGGGATAAACATGCTTGCTACCCAAATCAATGATATTTAACCCAGGCAACTTAGCCTCTATGTAGGGGCCATGTTTACGCACATGAAGCAGATCAACAGGATATCCACGATCCAGTATCGCTGGGATAAGATGCTTCATCGCACGATCTACGCCACTGTGCCCCGAGGTAGCGAAAAAACAGGCGATTTTTGGGGTCTGCTTTATTGGCATGAGAACTCCTTGACTTCACATCTACAGCCGCCCTTCATCAAGGCTATAGCGCCATTTATAGTGGCATGATTATACCCTACGACCCCAAGATAAACTCTGATTAAGCCTAAATAAAATATTTACCATTTACTCAGCTTTCCAAGGACATCTGCGGGCTATTTTTCACCCCCTCAGGCAGAAGCGTAAAGCAATGCATAAGGCATTGTTTTTGCGGTTAAATAAAAACAGAGGTCACCCATTGTCTCACCAAATATGGTTGTTTTATTTGAAATCAAAGATTTGTGCAGTACGTGTATTTCTAATTTTTCAATTTAGTCACGACAAAACAGCTGACTAACATCTGTACAGCGTTTATAATTTCTAGCTTTCTCTTACTGGGGCAATATAATACCCCACCCTCCAAGATGTATTTTATGAATAAAACAGCCCCTCATATCGCAATACTGACCCCCTTTAAGCATCATGCCTCTGGCTATGGTGGAATCACACCTTGGCTGGTCAATCTTGCAAATGGCTTTATAAAAAAAGGAGCGCGGGTAGATATATTGGTCAATGCCAAACAAGAGACCCCGCTCAGTTATCCCCCATTGGACAATGAAATTCGGGTTATCAACCAAGGCTATCACAAATATGAAGCATTTAGAGCACTACTCAAGTACCTGAATAATGAGCAACCCACCGTATTACTCACCGCAGGGCACCGTTATAATGCCATGGGAGCATGGGCAAGAAACCTCAGCAAAAGCGACTCAAAGATTTTTTTAAGCATGCATGAAAACATCTCTGCAGGCTCAAAAAACATGTCCTGGCTGAAAAAACGTCTACGCTTCTCAGTAATTCGCCGACTATTTCCCGCCACTAATGGAGTTATTTCCGTTTCTCAGGGAGTGGCTGATGATTTAATTAATCATGGGCTACCCCTGGGGTGCAGCCAGGTAATTTACAACCCCATTGTCAACGAATCTTTGATCACACAGTCACGTATAGCAGTCACACACCCTTGGCTGAGCGAAAAGTCCATGCCCGTACTCGTGGGGGTAGGTAGGCTTGAAGAGCAGAAAGACTACCCAACCCTGCTTCGCGCCCTAGCCATCGTTAATAAAAACCGCCCCTGCCGCTTGATTATTCTTGGGGAGGGACGTGAGCGCGACAGACTAGATGTGCTGGCAAATGAGCTAGGCATCCAACAACAGCTGGATATGCCAGGCCATGTCAGCAACCCTTTTAGCTACATGCGCGCCAGCGATTTATTTGTACTTTCATCGGCTTGGGAAGGCTTTGGTAATGTTATTGCGGAAGCATTAGCCGTTGGCACACCGGTCGTCTCAACCGACTGCCCTAGCGGCCCCAGTGAAATCCTGAACAGAGGCCAGTTTGGGCCACTAGTAAGCATGAGGAGCCCTGAGGCACTAGCAGACGCAATTTGTACCACACTAGACTCACCATTACCCTCAGCAACTCTTGAGGCTCACGGCCAGTCATTCAATGTGCAGACGGCGGTTGACCAATACTGGCGTTATATGCTTGGCGAGGTTTAGACCCATTATGCCTGAAGCGGCCTACCCTACATTTACCATCTTCATCCCCACCTATAACCGGGCAAAACTACTACCCCGCGCATTTACCAGTATCGAACGACAAGCCACACGCAACTTTGAAGTATTGATTATAGACGATGGCTCCACGGACAATACGTTTGAAGTGGTCACTGAGTGGTGCAAACATGTCACGTTTCCCGTTCATTACCACCACCAGGCTAACCAGGGAAAACCGGCAGCCCATAATTTCGCGCTAGAATTCATCAATGGCTTTTTCACTGTCATACTTGATTCCGATGACATACTGGCGGATGACGCATTGGCACTATTGCTTGAGCACTGGAATACCATTCCTGATGAAGAAAAAAAGAGCTTTGCGGGTGTGGAGGGGCACTGTGCGCTATTGAAAGACAAGAAGATAAGTGGCAACAACTTCCCTGCCGATATATTTGACTCTAACTACCTGGAAACACGCTATACCCTGAACATTTCCGGTGATAAAAAGAACGCCATACGCACTGATGTACTCAAAGAATACCCCTTTCCGCACTTTCCCGGCGAAAAAAGCATACGCGACTCAGTGGTCTGGAATCGGATCGCAGCAAAATATAAAATGCGCTATATAAATAAAACAATTCAATATATTGAGTATCAGGCTGAGGGTCTATCTACAGGTATTTTTCAACGCAGGGTAAATAACCCGCAAGGCTTCCGCCTCGCACATCAAGAGATGCTCAATAATTTCAGCAACTACTGCTCGACTACGGAGCTGATGCGAGAGATGGCAAAATATATTCGCTTCTCCTTCCACGGGAAAATCCCCATTAAGCAGCAACTTGCCGATATTCAATACAAAGCTCTGTGGCTGTTTATGCTGCCGAAGGGGTGGATCAACTACCGACTTGACCTACATAAAAAAAGCTCACTCCAAAAGGAAAATCGCCATGCATGAAGTTGCGAAAAAGGCCAAGATCACTCTATTCATCTCCTTCTCCGGCGAAGGCGGTGTAGAGCGCATGATCAGCAACCTAATTCACGAGTTTGTGCGTCAAGGGCACCCTGTTGACTTGCTATTAATTAAAGCGCGCGGCGAGCACCTTAAACAACTGCCTCCAGAGGTCAACATCATAAAGCTCGGCTCTGACCATTCAGCACTGACACTCTGGCCGCTGATACGCTATATGCGCAAACACAAGCCTAAGTGTATGCTAGTGGCCAAACATCGTGCCATCGTGATTGCGGTACTTGCCCGCGCGCTCGCTGGAGTAGAAACCCGTATTATTGGTCGCTTAGGCACCAATCTATCTCGTGCGCTAGAGGGGAAAAATGCACTGCGAAAGTGGCTATGGCATGCCCCCATGCGTAAGATTTACCCTAAAGTTGATCTTATTATCCCTGTTTCTGAAGGTGTTTTAGATGATATCGCCTCAATTACCCATCTTGATCACAGTAAGCTACGGGTCATTCGCAACCCTGTCATTACCCCTCAAATGTATCAGCTTGCAGATCAGCCCGTTGAACACCCTTGGTTTTCTGAAGGAGAACCTCCGGTCATTCTTGGCGCGGGCCGCTTCACTCGACAGAAGGATTTCATCACCTTAATCAAGGCCTTCGCAAAAGTACGCCAACAACAAGCGTGTCGCCTTGTGCTACTAGGCTATGGCGCATTACAAACAGAGTATGAAGCACTCGCAACTGAGCTGGGTGTGGCAGAAGATATTTCGATGCCGGGCTTCACCAGCAACCCCTACGCTTATATGAAGAGGGCTGATCTTTTTGTTCTATCTTCTGCTTGGGAAGGCTCACCAAATGTACTCTCTGAGGCTTTAGCGCAAGGAACCCCAGTAGTCGCAACTGACTGCCCAAGTGGCCCCCGAGAAGTGCTGAGAGGCGGCAAAGTCGCGCCATTGACCCCCGTAGGGGATGTAGAAGCCATGGCAAAAGCCATGATTGAGACCATCAATAATCCGCCACCATCAAAGTCATTGCAAGATGCCGTCAGTGAATATACTGCACAAAAAAGTGCTCAACACTATCTCGAAGCACTGGGCATCGACGCTGTCCAATCGGTGGTAGAATAAGTGCGAAATCAATCTTAGGTAAATGTGAGATGCTACTATCCCATCGCTATAACTTCCTCTTTGTACATATCGCCAAAACGGGCGGCACTAGTGCCCGCTCAGCCTTGGCATGCAAAGCTCGATGGGATCGCTACCGCCCAGCTATGTGGTTATGTAGCAAACTAAGCCATGCAACAGGTCATAAAATAGGCAGTAAATTTCCTCGGCACTCAAAAATAATTGCAGCCAAAGAGATGTTGCCCCATGATTTTTTTGATGGATTATTCAAGTTTGCGTTTGTACGTAACCCGTGGGACTTGCAGGTCAGTTCATTTCACCATATTCGTCGTGAGCGACCGCAGTTCCTATTTGGTCATGATGACTTCAACAGTTTTATGAAATTTAAGTTTGACCCTGATCGTCCCTACCAATATCACATTGACACCTCAATTGAGCTACAAAGTGACTATCTCGTCGATCTACGCGGCAATATCATGACCAATTTTATTGGCCGCTATGAAAACTTACACGAGGATTTTTCCCATGCCTGCTCCCAGATAAATATTCGATGCTCACTACCTGAAAAACGTATTTCGAAAGATCGAAAAAAAGATTTCCGCAGCTACTATGATGATGAAACAACCGAACTGGTTGCCCAGCATTTTGAGCAGGACATTAAACGACTAAACTATTCATTCGAGTAACGCCAAAATGCAACCTCTCTCTGCCTACAGTTCGGGGCGTGATAACAACTTCAATTTAATCCGCGTTATTGCAGCAACATTAGTTCTATACAGCCACTGTTTTCCTCTCGCATTAGGCAAAGGAAGCACAGATCCACTCGGAGCATTAATTGGGCGTTCCTTGGGTGAAATTGCGGTAGATATTTTTTTTATAACCAGTGGTTTTTTGGTCAGCCAAAGCCTCGTTCATCGCCCAGGCATTGCCAGTTTCATGTGGGCAAGAGTCGTTCGTATCTTTCCTGCCCTGATTGTCGCCATGTTATTTTGTGTATTTGTCGTCGGACTTTACTTCACCTCTTTACCGAGCAGTGAATATTTAGCTCATCAGGAAGTGCATACTTTTCTCAAAAAAAATCTAACGCTAATCTGGGGCGATCGCTACGCATTGCCTGGAGTATTTGAGCAAAACATTTACCCTGGCGCAGTTAATGGCTCGATATGGACACTACCTTGGGAGCTTAAAATGTATATTCTACTCGCCTTGGTTGCGCTCATTTTTCGTGGCTACAAACACTGGCTGATCATTGTAATCGCGCTGATCGGCACTCTTGGCTATCTCATTGACCATCTCGCACTGTTTGGTGGCTTGGAAACCGACCCGAACAAGCCACGTTTTCTTGCTTTCTTTTTTGTCGGCTCACTCTTTTATCTCTACCGGGACTATATCCATTTGAGTCATCGATTGATGACCGCTATCACCATTGCGCTGCTATTGAGCATTTTTCTACAGCTGAGCACGCTGTTTTTCACAGTTTACACCCTAACACTAGCCTATGCCGTGCTCTATCTTGCTTATATACCCACAGGCGCAATACGAAAATTCAATCATCTAGGAGATTACTCCTACGGCATCTATATCTATGCTTTTCCAATTCAACAGGCCAGTGCAGCATTATTACCTGGGATCGGTGTTTATGAGATGTTTGCCATCGCCACTCCACTGACACTGTTACTTGCAATCGCCTCATGGCACCTGATTGAAAAGCCCGCACTACGTCTAAAAAACAAGACCCCGACACGCTAACAGCGTGACAGGGTCTTCATAAACGAACTTTTTTCGAGTGCTACTCACTCTTCAGCTGATACTCCGCCCCACAATAAGGGCACTTACCCTGGCCATCTTTCATTTTAATGTAGACCCGGGGGTGTGAGTTCCACAGGCTCATGCCATTCATTGGGCAGTGCAGTGGCAGTTCATCTTTACTCACCGTGTATTTGTTCTCTTTGTTTGGTAATACCTCACCCACTTCTGGGCCGGTTTGTGAAATGCCAGATGTCATGTCGCCTCCCGTTGTCTCTGTTTTTATCTGTTCTGAGCACCCCATCACGGGGGCCAAGCCCTGATCAAGTCATGAATGTTTTTTGCTGGCTGAAATCGCCCTCATTCATCCTGAAAATTGCAGCAATAGAACAGCTATTACTACGCATTTCGGAACAAATGAGAACAATCTCCTCTCAGCCTAAACTCATCCAGCGTTAATCCGAGATTCCTAAACCAGTGTCAACCAGTCGCTTTTACTTGGATCACGACCGTGCACAATGTCGAAATACATCGTCTGTAATTTTTCAGTAATCGGACCACGGCTGCCGGTACCGATTTTACGGCCATCCAGTTCACGGATTGGGGTCACCTCGGCGGCGGTACCGGTGAAGAAACACTCATCGGCCACATAGACTTCATCACGGGTGATGCGTTTCTCTCGCACCTCGATCCCTAGCTCTTCGCAAAGTGTCATGATGGTGCCACGGGTGATGCCATCCAGTGCCGAGGTTAACTCGGGTGTGTAGACAATGCCGTTATAAACCATAAAGAAATTTTCACCGCTGCCTTCGGCCACAAAGCCATCAACATCCAGTAGCAGTGCTTCATCGTAGCCATCTCGCATCGCTTCGCTCAGTGCCAACATTGAGTTCATGTAGTTACCATTGGCTTTTGCCTTACACATGGTGATGTTGACATGGTGACGAGTAAAAGAGGATGTTTTAATGCGAATCCCCTGCTCTAGCGCCTCTTTCCCTAAATAGGCACCCCATGACCAGGCCGCGATCATCACATGTGTTTTCAGGTTATCTGCTCGCAAGCCCATCCCCTCTGCGCCAAAAAAGACCATTGGACGGATATAAGCTGAATCCAGATTATTCTCTTTTACCGCTGCAATGGTCGCTTTGTTGAGGGTCTCTTTGTCATAAGGCATCGGCATGTTCAAAATATGTGCCGAGCGAAAAAGACGATCAGTATGCTCTTGCAGGCGGAAAATCGCAGCCCCTTTGTCGGTGTGGTATGCACGCACCCCTTCAAAAACACCCATGCCATAATGCAACGTGTGAGTCAGTACATGTACTTTGGCATCGCGCCACGGCACCATCACACCATCCAACCAGATGACCCCATCACGATCATCCATACCCATACTCATACGGTAACTCCTCAAATCCAATAAATTCTATGAGACCTTTCTTATGGAGGGTCTCTCTATAACGACTGATCAGCACCTATCAACTGCTGCCAGATTCGGTAAACTTGTTGCCGATACACTAGGTGTTCATTTTCATCGGCAAGTGCTGGCTGCTCTTGCAGCGAGAGGCGGTGCCCTTCTGCACGATAGCAGCGATAAGCATCACACAACAACGTC
>Ga0256839_1000706_pt1 | contig 42907 bp, 40 predicted proteins | sample 354166metaG_FD_185968 | JGI IMG/M metagenome (GOLD analysis project Ga0256839, IMG submission 185968) | Hydrothermal vent microbial communities from Mid Atlantic Ridge, Atlantic Ocean - 354-166 | ecosystem: Environmental > Aquatic > Marine > Hydrothermal vents | place: Atlantic Ocean: Mid...
CCACGGCTGATTACACCGTGGCATTAACTGCCTATCGGAGTGCATCACTTGAAGCGTGTGCCGATGTGCTACTGCCGATTACACCGTTGACAGAAACCTCAGGCTCCCTAGTTAATGTGGAAGGGTGTATGCAGTCTTTTTCTGCTGCGGTGATGCCAAAGGGTGAATCACGCCCGGCATGGAAGGTGCTACGTGTATTGGGTAATATTTTTGATATTGAAGGGTTTGAGTACCTCTCCAGTAGTGACGTGAACCAAGAGTTGCAAGCAATGATATCGAATGTGAAGCCAGCTAGCCAAACGGTGTCGGCACTCTCTGGTGATGTTGCGGTGGCTGAAGGTTTGCAGAGAATATCAGAGTGCGCGATCTACTCGGGTGATGCGCAAATCCGTCGCTCCGCTAGCTTGCAGCTGACCCGTGATGGCTTGGAAAGCTCCGCAGTGCAACTCAATAGTGCTACGGCTGAGAAGAGTGGCGTGCTTGATTGTACGCACCTACGACTCAAGCAGGGTGATGTGGAAATTGACATGCCAATGGTTATAAATGATCGTGTTGCCGATGGCGCACTCTTGGTATACAGTGGCCTGCCGCAGACATCGGGTCTTGCCGCAGATTTTTCACCAATAACAATTAAAAAAGCTTAATTAAGCTGTGTTTCAGGGGTGAGAGGGTTTAATGATTGAGACATTGCAAAATTTGTTGAGTTTCCTGCCTGAGGTAGTGCTGAGTTTAGTCATCATTACGGTGAAGATTCTTGCGATTGTGTTGCCTATAATGGGTGCCGTGGCCTATTTGACTCTAGCTGAGCGTAAAGTTATCAGTTATATACAGGTTCGAATTGGCCCGAATAGAGTCGGCCCTCGTGGTTTGTTGCAACCGATCGCTGATGCGCTTAAGTTGATCATGAAAGAGGTGATTGTACCTGCTCAGGCAAATAAAAAGCTGTTCATGATTGCACCGGTTTTGGCTTTTGCACCTGCAATAGCTGCATGGGCTGTCGTGCCATTTGATGAAGGCATGGTTCTGTCAAATATTGATGCATCGCTACTCTATATATTGGCCATTACCTCAATGGCTGTTTATGGTGTCATTCTCGCCGGTTGGGCATCCAATTCAAAGTACGCTTTTTTGGGTGCAATGCGATCTGCTGCACAGATAGTGTCGTATGAAATCGCAATGGGCTTTGCGCTGGTGACGGTGCTTATGGCTGCAGGCAGCCTGAATCTAACTGAGATTGTTAACGCCCAGCAGGGCGGTGTGTGGATGTGGTTCTTCATCCCGCTATGGCCAATGTTCCTTGTCTATTATATTTCAGGATTAGCAGAAACCAACCGCGCTCCGTTTGACGTTGCTGAGGGTGAATCTGAGATTGTTGCTGGCTTCCATGTTGAGTACTCCGGCATGACATTCTCAATATTCTTCCTTGCTGAATATGCGAACATGATATTGATCGCGCTGTTAACTGCGCTGATGTTTTGCGGCGGCTGGTTATCACCTTTCCAAGGCATTCCAGTATTAGAGTCAATGTTTAGTTGGGTGCCAGGAATTGTCTGGTTGTTGCTTAAGACAAGTTTCTTCCTGTTCTTATTCCTTTGGTTCCGTGCAACCTTTCCACGTTACCGCTATGACCAAATCATGCGACTCGGTTGGAAAGTGCTAATTCCAATCACTATTTTTTGGGTACTACTGCTTGGTTTGGCTATTGTTGAAGGCTGGGGCCCCTGGTTTGGCTAGGAGGCCGTCCGAGAATAGAAGCCGTAGCGAGGAGAAGCAATTTTGAGTACATTTTTTCGGTTATTTGAGGCGAATAGTTGTTCATGTTTAACGAAAATGAGCGCAAAAATGGGCTGGAATGGCTTTTCCGCAGTAGGCTCTCTATTTTCGGACGGACTCCTAGGGGTTGGAGAAGAGATTTATGACTGCTATTAAACACTTTTTTAAGACTTTTTTCCTTTGGGAGCTTGTGCTTGGTCTTAAGCTGACGGGTAAGTACCTGTTTGCACGCAAGATCACGGTTCAGTACCCAGAAGAGAAAACACCTCAGTCTAATCGATTTCGCGGTCTGCACGCGCAGCGTCGTTATGCGAATGGTGAGGAGCGTTGTATCGCATGCAAGCTTTGCGAGGCAGTCTGCCCAGCGCTGGCGATCACCATTGATATGGAAGAGCGTGAAGATGGTTCGCGCCGTACCACTCGCTACGACATAGACCTTTCTAAATGTATTTTTTGCGGTTTTTGTGAAGAGTCGTGCCCAGTTGATGCGATTGTTGAAACGCGTCATTTCGAGTACTGTGGCGATGTCCGCGAAGATTTGCTCATGACAAAAGAGAAGCTGTTGGCTGTTGGTGACCGCTTTGAAACAGAAATTGCAAATGATCGCGCTGCTGATGCGCAGTATCGCTAATTAACCTAATGGCGCAATATCATGGCTTTTGAACTGATCATATTTTATATTTTTTCCACCATACTTGTGGGCTCAGCGCTGGCGGTTATTACCGTGCGAAACCCAATCTATGCTGCACTCTTTTTGGTGCTCGCCTTCTTTACCTGTGCGGGCGTTTGGCTGCTGCTTGAAGCGGAGTTTCTTGCCATTACACTGGTGCTTGTCTATGTCGGTGCGGTTATGGTGCTGTTCCTTTTCGTGGTGATGATGCTCGATATAAATTTGGCACCACTGAAAGAGGGTTTTATAAGATTCCTTCCGGTTGGTGTTGCGGTGGGTGTCATTATCCTTATCCAGATGGCGATGATTCTCGGTCCAGAGAATTTTGGCCTAGAGAAGTTTGCAATGCCAGTAGGGCAGGGTGAAGACTACAGCAATACAAAGGCTCTCGGACGTATCTTATATACTACCTATGTCTACCCCTTCGAGATTGCGGCCGTTATTCTGCTGGTCGCGATTATTGCAGCGATTTCATTAACGCTGCGAAAGCGCCCGGATTCTAAAAAACAAAATGTTGCTGATCAGGTGAAGGTGCGCCGTGAAGACCGTGTTCGCTTGGTTAAGATGCCCGCCACAAAAAAAGATGAGGTACAGTCATGATTACGTTGTCCCATTTCCTCATTTTGAGTGCGATACTATTTTGCATCAGCATGGCGGGTATCTTCATAAACCGTAAAAATATTATTATTTTGCTGATGGCCATTGAACTGATGCTGCTTGCGGTTAATATTAATTTTGTTGCCTTTTCATACTATCTCAATGATTTGGCGGGTCAGGTTTTCGTGTTCTTCATATTGACCGTTGCCGCTGCTGAGGCCGCAATCGGACTCGCCATTCTCGTAGTGCTATTCCGCAATAAGCGCACTATCAATGTTGACAGCCTTGATTCTCTGAAGGGATAACGATGACAGATTCTATGCATAACGTTTATCTCGCCATTGTGTTGGCACCACTGGTTGGTGCGATCATTGCGGGTCTATTTGGTAAACAGGTCGGCCGATCAGGTGCGCACTGGGTCACCAATATTGGTGTTGCGGTCTCTTTTGTTCTCTCTGTCGTTGTTTTTAAACACATGATAATCGATGGTGCAGAGAGCTATAACGCATCTGTTTACACTTGGCTGATCAGTGATGGCATAAAGTTTGAGATTGGTTTTTTGGTTGATGAGCTGACGGCGATGATGATGGTCGTTGTAACCTTTATATCTCTGATGGTACATATTTATACCATTGGCTATATGAAAGATGACCCTGGTTATCAACGCTTTTTTAGTTATATATCGCTATTCACGTTCTCCATGTTGACGCTGGTGATGGCTAATAACTTCATGCAGCTTTTCTTTGGCTGGGAAGCGGTGGGGCTGGTTTCGTATCTACTGATTGGTTTTTGGTATAAAAAAGAGACCGCAATCTATGCAAACTTAAAAGCATTTTTGGTTAATCGGGTGGGTGATTTTGGCTTTCTGCTGGGTATTGCTGCGGTGGTTATGTACTTCAATACGCTCGACTATGCCGAGGTATTTGCGGTGGCTCCCATGATGGCCGATATCACCATACAGGTGATACCGGGTCTGGACTGGTCACTGATGACCGTCATTTGCATCCTATTATTTATTGGCGCGATGGGTAAGTCTGCGCAGGTGCCACTCCATGTTTGGCTCCCTGACTCCATGGAAGGTCCAACGCCGATTTCTGCACTGATACATGCCGCTACCATGGTAACCGCAGGCATCTATATGGTCGCTCGGATGTCGCCACTCTATGAGCAATCGACCACCGCACTAAGTTTTATTCTGATAATTGGTGCCATAACAGCACTTTCGATGGGCTTTCTCGGTATTATCCAAAACGATATTAAACGCGTCATTGCCTATTCGACACTTTCACAGCTGGGCTATATGACGGTTGCGTTGGGTGCATCAGCTTATGCAGCCGGTGTGTTCCATCTAATGACACATGCATTTTTCAAGGCGCTGTTGTTTCTCGCGGCAGGGTCGGTGATTATCGCGATGCACCATGAGCAGGATATTCGCAAGATGGGGGGGTTGAAAAAATACCTACCCGTTACCTACGGGGCGATGTTGATCGGCTCCCTTGCACTGATCGGTTTTCCATTCTTCTCAGGGTTTTTCTCTAAAGATGCCATTATTGAGGCAGTGCGACACTCAGAAATAACCGGAGCGGGTTTTGCTTATGTTTGTATCTTGTTGGGCGTATTTGTTACCGCGTTCTACAGTTTCCGTATGTTCTTTCTGGTGTTTCATGGCAAAGAACGTATGGATGAACATACTAAACAACACCTGCATGAGTCGCCAAAGGTTGTTACTTGGCCACTGATAGCCCTTGCGATACCCTCCGTTCTTGCGGGTGGTTATTTCATCGGCCCAATGCTGTTCGGTGATTTTTTCGGCAACGCGATCTATGTTTCTCCAGAGCGTGATACGCTGGCGATTGTCGGCGGCTACTACACAGGTGTAGTCGGCTTTGTAGCGCACGCGTTTGCTGGTCCTGCTATCTATCTCGCTGCGGGAGGTGTCGGCTTGGCCTGGTTCTTCTATATGAAGCGTCGTGACTTGCCGGGTAAAATACAGAAAACATTTAAGCCCATTAATACGATTCTCGAAAATAATTACGGCTTTGATCGCTTTAATGAAGTTGTTTTTGCCAATGGTTCACGGATGCTGGGTCGCTTCTTCTGGAAGGTGGGTGACGTGATGATTATTGACGGCATAATGGTCAATGGAACTGCAAATGCGGTAGGTTGGATTGCTGCGAAGGCTCGCCGCATTCAGACCGGCTACCTCTATCACTATGCATTCTCAATGATTATTGGTCTGTTGTTGTTGCTGAGCTGGATTCTGCTCAAATAATAAAAAAGGTTATGATTTAAATGTCAGATTTGCCACTACTCAGTCTGGTTATTTGGGTGCCGATTATCGGAGCCCTGTTTGTGCTTGCCTGTCATTCAGAGGAGAGAGCACCGCTTGCGCGAATTCTAGCGCTGACAGTTGCTGTTGTGACCTTTCTCTTGTCTATATTGCTCTATACAGGTTTTGACCTGACCACCCATGAAATGCAGTTTGTTGAGCATGTTTCGTGGATTCCCGCATTCAATGTTTTTTACCATCTTGGTGTCGATGGCATTTCAATGCCGCTGATTATTTTGACAACCTTTTCCACTGTTTTGGTGGTCTTGGCGGGATGGGAAGTTATTAAGCACAAGCCTGCACTCTACATGGCCTCATTCTTGATTATGATGGGTTTCATGAACGGTGTTTTTGCGGCACTTGATGCTGTTTTGTTCTATGTGTTTTGGGAAGCGCTGTTGATTCCAATGTTTCTCGTTATTGGTATCTGGGGCGGTCCGCGCCGGGTTTATGCAACGATCAAGTTTTTCTTGTATACCTTCTTTGGTTCGGTATTCATGCTGATCGCATTGATCTACATGTATATGGAGTCAGGCAGCTTCTCAATTCTTGGGATGCAGGATATGTCGCTGGGCTTGACGGCGCAGATATGGATATTCTTGGCGTTCCTGATTGCATTTGCAGTCAAGGTTCCCATGTGGCCGGTACATACTTGGTTGCCTGATGCTCACGTGGAGGCACCGACAGGTGGCTCGGTTATTCTGGCGGCTATTATGCTGAAGCTAGGTGCCTATGGTTTCTTGAGGTTCAGCTTGCCGATAACCCCGGATGCGAGTGCTGAGCTGGCATGGCTGGTGATTACCCTCTCATTGATCGGTATCGTCTATATCGGCTTTGTTGCGCTGGCGCAATCCGATATGAAAAAGCTAGTGGCCTACTCATCCATTGCCCATATGGGGTTCGTAACGCTTGGCCTCTTTGTTCCTTTCTTGATTTTTTCCAATACCGGGTCAATGTCGGGTGCGGCACTGGGCTTAGAGGGTGCGATGGTGCAAATGGTCTCCCATGGTTTTGTTTCAGGTGCCATGTTCCTCTGTATCGGGGTTCTTTATGATCGCATGCATAGCCGTGAAATCAGCTCTTATGGTGGGGTGGCCGAGAAGATGCCGTGGTTTGCTGCCTTTGCGGTTCTGTTTGCCATGGCAAATGCTGGGCTACCTGGAACATCCGGTTTTGTCGGAGAGTTTATGGTTATCCTCAGTGCATTCAAAGCTAATTTCTGGATCGCCTTTTTGGCGGGAACAACATTAATTATCGGTGCAGCATATACACTGTGGATGATCAAACGGGTCTTCTTTGGTGCGGTCAGCAATGAAAATGTAGAAAAACTCGAAGACTTGAATAAACGAGAGTTTTTCATATTAACAACCCTGGCTATCGCTGTGCTTGTGCTGGGTATATGGCCTGCACCGTTACTTGAAGTGATGCACCCAACTGTAGATAATCTGATTTACCAAATCAGCAGCTCTAAACTATAACAAGGTCGAGTAATAGAGTATGAACTTTGAAGTGCCGAATTTTACGCCTGCGATACCAGAGATGTTTGTGCTCGGTATGGCGTGTGTCATCCTGTTATTAGACCTCTTCGTTACAGATAAAGGTCGTGTGCTGACCTATATCCTGTCATTGGCAACGCTTGCCATCGCAGCGGTCTTAACCATCACGCTACATACCCCCGAGCCAGTTTATACCTTCAGTGGCAGCTATGTGGCGGATCCTATGTCAGCACTGTTAAAGGTGTTTATCTATCTGACAACGGCGTGTGTATTGATCTACTCACGAGACTACCTGCTCCAACGTGACTTACTAAAAGGCGAGTTTTACGTCCTCACACTGTTCGCCGTTTTGGGTATGATGATTATGGTCTCAGCCCACAGTTTCATTACGATCTACCTTGGTCTGGAGCTACTCTCTCTCTGTTTATACGCTATGGTTGCGCTTAATCGCGACTCGGAAGTTTCGACGGAAGCCGCCATGAAGTACTTTATTTTGGGTGCTTTGGCATCCGGTCTTCTGCTCTATGGCATGTCGATACTCTATGGAATGACCGGCTCCTTGGATATCGCGGTTGTCGGCGAGAGAGTTATGGAAGCTGATCACGATAATATCGTGCTGATCTTCGGTCTGGTGTTTGTGATTATTGGCCTTGCATTTAAGTTAGGCGCAGTTCCTTTCCATATGTGGATTCCAGATGTTTATCACGGTGCGCCCACGCCAGTCACACTGTTTATTGGCACAGCGCCAAAATTAGCAGCCTTTGCAATGGTGATGCGTATGTTGGTTGAGGGTATGCAAGGGTTGCATGTGCATTGGCAAGAGATGTTAATTATATTGGCTATTTTGTCGATCGGTATCGGCAATATAATCGCAATCGCCCAAGGCAATATTAAACGGATGCTGGCCTACTCAACCATCGCACATGTTGGCTTTATTCTGCTGGGTGTGATGACGGGTACCGCGTTCGGCTACTCTGCCGCGATGTTTTATGTTATCTCCTATGTAATTATGGGGCTGGGCGGTTTTGGTATGATTATTCTACTGAGTCGCCAAGGTTTTGAAGCTGACAAGATTGACGACTTCAAAGGCTTGAACGACAGAAGCCCATGGTTTGCCTTAATGATGATGATTCTTATGCTCTCTATGGCAGGTGTTCCCCCCGCTTTGGGCTTCTACGCAAAGTTGGCGGTGCTTGAGTCAGTGGTTAATGCAGGCTTTATCTGGCTGGCCGTGCTGGCAGTTATCTTCTCTGTTGTTGGTGCCTTTTATTACCTGCGAGTCATCAAGGTTATGTATTTCGACAAGGCGGAGGATACTAACCCTATTATTGCTGGTAGTGATATGAAAATTGTGCTGAGTCTCAACTCATTGGCTGTATTGGCGCTTGGGATATTCCCGGCAGGGTTGATGGCGCTCTGCATGACGGCACTGTAGACATGAAATAGTGTGAGTGGTTCTGATTTCCCTCGAATGCTCCTTGCTTAGTGGATGTGGATGTGGTCTACTGCACCACCAGTTTTAGAGGCCATGCTCAGTTTGGTCGACGTGTTACGAAAATTATAACTACCTCAACGCCTGCTAAATGGCAGACCTCTTAATGATAAAGAGAGGATGTACGCAGTGTGGAATAAGTTTAAAAAGCGAAAGTGGCGGAATTGGTAGACGCGCTGGATTTAGGTTCCAGTGGGGCAACCTGTGAGAGTTCGAGTCTCTCCTTTCGCACCATATTTATCGAAAGAGCTCTTTATGAGCTCTTTTTTTTACGTTAGTGTAATGAGTTTTTCTTAAGGAGTATCTTATGCAGGTTTCAGTCGAAACAACATCCGTTCTAGAGCGCCGCATGAAGGTCGAGGTCCCTGAAGAGCGTATCAAATCCGAAGTCGACAGCCGTTTGAAATCAATTGCACGGACAGCGCGTATTGATGGTTTTCGTGCGGGTAAAGTACCCATGAGTGTCATTAGAAAACGTCACCACGGCCAAGTGCTGCAAGAGGTCATTGGTGAGGTTATCCAGAGTACATTCTATGAGGCGATTAGCAACGAAAAGCTGCAGCCTGTCGGTTCACCTTCAATCGATCCTCAGCCGTTGGCTGAAGATGGTGGGCTTTTATATATTGCAACCTTTGAGGTATACCCTGATGTGACTCTCGCGGCGATGGAGTCGCTGACGATTGAGAAACCAGTGGTTGAAATTGCACCTTCTGATATTGATGCCATGATCGACAAAGTTCGTAAGCAACGCTCTGCTTGGCAGGTTGTTGAGCGTGCAGCTACCGATAAAGATCGCGTTAATATAGACTTTAAAGGCTCGATCGATGGCGAGGAGTTTGCGGGTGGTGCAGCAGAAAAGATGCCAGTAGAGCTAGGTGCAGGACGTATGATTGCCGGGTTTGAAGATCAGTTGGTTGGTGTTGTGGCAGGTGAAGAGCGTACTTTGGATCTCAGCTTCCCAGAAACGTATCACGCCAAAGAGCTGGCTGGAAAACCTGTTCAGTTTGCAGTCACTGTCAATTCAGTCGAAGAGCCTGCGGTTGCGGCACTGGATGAAGAGTTTGTTAAATCACTGGGTATCGAAAGCGGCAGCGTCGATGAGCTGCGCGAGCAAATAGCAAAAAGTATGCAGCTTGAACTTGATAGTGCGCTACGTGCTGCACTTAAGAGGCAAGTGACTGAAAAGCTGTTTGAAATTAATGAGGTAGCCGTTCCAAAGGCGCTGATTGATCAAGATGTGGCAGCCTCTGCTGAGCGTTCAAATACGTCACTAGATAGCTTGAGTGATGAGCAACGTGCCGAGATGGCTGAAGCATCGAAAAAGCGCGTTACGATAGGCCTGATATTTTCCCAAATAATAAAAGAAAATGATTTGAGTGTAAGCCCTGAGCGGTTGCGAGCTGAAGTGGAGAAAATGGCATCCACCTATGATGACCCGCAGCAGGTCATTGATTGGTACTTCAATGATGCGGGTAGACGTTCAGATGTAGAGGCGGTAGTGCTGGAAGATTTGATTGTTGACTTCGTTCTCGATGCGGTTAAAGTGACTGAAGTACCATCAACTTTTGATGAGATGGTTAAATCTTAAGAGATCTCTGATTCAGCCAGCATAAAATATTCATGACTTGTTCAGAGCTTTCCTAATAAACCTGAAAAAGAAAAGGTGTTATGACGGATATTCAAAGTGGCTTAGTGCCGATGGTTGTAGAACAGACTGCTCGAGGTGAGCGGTCGTACGATATTTATTCTCGCCTGCTAAAAGAGCGGGTTATATTTTTGGTTGGCCCTGTGGAAGATTACATGGCTAATCTAATTGTTGCACAGCTGCTTTTTCTGGAATCCGAAAATCCAGAGAAGGATATCCACCTCTATATTAACTCTCCGGGTGGCTCGGTCACAGCGGGTATGTCGATCTACGATACGATGCAATTTATCAAGTGTGATGTGAGCAGTATGTGTATCGGTCAGGCGGCTAGTATGGGTGCGCTGCTACTGGCGGGTGGCGCTGAGGGCAAGCGCTTTGCTCTGCCGCACTCGCGTGTCATGATTCACCAGCCATTGGGCGGTTTTCAGGGTCAAGCCTCGGATATTGAAATTCATGCTAGGGAGATCCTGCAAATCCGCGATCGCCTCAATAATGTTCTTGCCAGCCATACAGGACAACCCTTGGATGTTATCGCAAAAGATACCGACCGGGATAATTTTATGAGTGCGGCAGAAGCTAAAGAGTATGGCTTAATCGACGAAGTACTTGATAAGCGAACGGTGTCGGCTGAGTAGCACGGCGTGAGTGAGTCATTTGCGCTTGTTGAGAGTGATACGATTAACCTGTATACCAGTAAGGCCTAAGAGATGAGTGATGATAAACAGAATTCGGGCGATGACGAGAAACTGCTCTACTGTTCATTTTGTGGGAAAAGCCAGCATGAAGTTCGTAAGCTGATCGCAGGCCCCTCTGTCTATGTCTGTGATGAGTGTGTTGAACTCTGTAACGAAATTATTCGTGAAGAGATTGACGAGCAGGCACCGGGTGATGATGAAGAGAGCCTACCCACTCCCCATGAAATAAATAAACGTCTCGATGAGTACGTTATCGGCCAGGCGCGCGCTAAAAAAGTTCTCTCAGTAGCGGTTTATAATCACTACAAGCGACTAACAAGCTCGATCAAGGGCAATGAAGTTGAGCTATCTAAGAGCAATATTCTGCTGATCGGACCGACTGGCAGCGGTAAAACCCTCTTGGCCGAGACGCTTGCGCGCCTGCTCAATGTTCCTTTTACCATTGCCGATGCCACCTCGCTAACGGAAGCGGGTTATGTCGGTGAAGATGTAGAGAACATCATTCAAAAGCTTCTCCAGAAGTGTGATTATGATGTTGAGCGTGCCCAGACAGGTATAGTCTACCTAGATGAAATTGATAAAATTTCCCGCAAATCAGATAACCCCTCAATTACCCGCGATGTCTCCGGTGAAGGCGTTCAACAAGCGCTGCTAAAGTTGATCGAAGGCACGGTGGCATCGGTTCCTCCTCAAGGTGGGCGTAAACATCCACAGCAAGAGTTTTTGCAGGTGGACACCTCAAATATTCTCTTTATCTGTGGCGGCGCATTTGATGGACTAGAGAAGGTGATTCGCGATCGAACCGAAAAATCGGGTATCGGTTTTTCTGCGCTAGTGAAGGGCGATAGTGAACGTGAGGCACCAGGTGTAGCACTTGTCGATGTCGAGCCTGATGATCTGGTGCGGTTTGGCCTGATTCCGGAGTTTGTTGGACGACTACCGGTTATTGCTAGCCTAGAGCAGCTAGACGAAGAGGCCTTTATTCAGATCCTCACGGAGCCTAAAAACGCATTGATAAAGCAATATGCACGCCTGTTTGAGATGGAAGGGTGTGAGTTGGAGTTTCGTGAGGATGCGCTGCATGCAGTCGCGAAAAAGGGAATGGAGCGAAAAACCGGTGCGCGTGGTCTTCGTTCAATTATGGAGAATATACTGCTTGATACCATGTACGATATTCCATCAATGCAAGATGTTTCCAAGGTGGTTATTGATGCCGATGTTGTCTCTGGTGATTCAAAGCCATTGCTGGTTCATGATGGCGGCGAGCAGGCACCTCTGGTGGCCGCGAAGAACTAAATTTTCAGTTAAGGGTTGATTTGCAAAGAATCTATCGCCATTCTAGGGCTAGGGAAGCTCTGATTAAGTCTGGATGAATTTAGGCTGAGAGGAAATTGTTCTCATTTGTTTCGAAATGCGCAGTAATAGTCGCTCTATTGGTGCAATTTTCGGGATAAATGAGGGCGATTTCAACCAGCGTAAAGCATTCATGACTTGATCAGAGCTTCCCTAGGTAGTTTTAAGTAGTCTCCATCCAATCGGAGAGACCAGAGAGGATTCTTTGCAATGTCCCAAAAAGATAAATCATCAGAAATAATTGAAGACCAGTTGCTGGCAGTGCCGGTTCTTCCACTGCGTGATGTTGTTGTCTACCCCTATATGGTGATTCCTCTCTTTGTCGGCAGAGAAAAGTCGATCAAATCATTAGAAGCCGCAATGAAAGATGACAAGCAGGTGCTGCTTGTTGCTCAGCAAAATGCATCAGACGATGACCCCACGCCTGACGATGTTTACCGGGTCGGTACACTCGCAAATATTCTTCAGCTCTTGAAACTGCCTGATGGCACCATCAAAGTATTGGTTGAGGGTGGTGAGCGTGCCAAGATCATCCATTTTCTGGCTTCAGATGATTATTTCAAAGCGCAGGTGACCACCTTTTCTGCTCACGATCTGGATGAGCGCGAAGTGGAGGTTTTGACACGCTCTGTGCTGGCTCAATTTGATCAATATGTGAAGCTCAACAAAAAAATCCCCCCCGAAATACTCTCATCTCTATCAGGTATTGATGATCCTGCGCGTTTGGCAGATACCATTGCCGCACATATGTCACTGAAGATTGCTGAAAAGCAAAAACTACTTGAAACGGAAGATGTGCGTGAACGGTTGGAGCTGACGATTGGCTTTATGGAAAATGAGATCGACCTTCTCGAAGTCGAGAGGCGTATTCGCGGTCGAGTTAAACGTCAAATGGAGAAGAATCAACGGGAATACTATTTGAATGAGCAGATGAAGGCCATTCAGAAAGAGCTGGGCGAGATGGATGAGGCACAGAGCGAAATTGATGAGCTAGCGTCAAAAATTGAAGCGGCGGGTATGAGCAAAGCGGCCACTGAGAAGGCCAATGCGGAGCTGAACAAGCTGAAGATGATGTCACCCATGTCGGCAGAGGCGACCGTTGTTCGTAACTATATTGAGTGGTTGACGGGTGTTCCTTGGAAAAAACGGACAAAAGTCAGAAACGACTTGGTTCGCGCACAAAAAGTGCTCGATGAAGACCACTACGGCCTTAGTGAAGTAAAAGAGCGCATTCTGGAATACCTTGCAGTCCAACAGCGTGTTGGCAAGGTTAAAGGTGCCATATTGTGCTTAGTGGGGCCGCCAGGTGTGGGTAAGACCTCATTGGGTCAATCAATCGCACGGGCAACTAACAGGAAATTTGTACGCATGGCTCTCGGTGGTGTTCGTGATGAAGCTGAGATTCGTGGGCACAGACGTACCTATATCGGCTCAATGCCCGGTAAGATTGTGCAAAGCTTATCCAAAATAAAGGTCAAAAACCCGCTTTTTTTGCTGGATGAGATTGACAAGATGTCAGCAGATTCCCGTGGTGATCCGTCATCTGCCATGCTCGAAGTGCTCGACCCTGAACAGAACAGCAGTTTTGCCGATCACTATTTAGAGGTCGATTATGACCTTTCCGATGTGATGTTTATTGCGACCTCCAATTCAATGAATATTCCCGGCCCCCTTCTTGATCGTATGGAAGTTATTCGAATTCCTGGTTACACAGAAGATGAAAAATTTAACATTGCATCGCGCTATTTATTGCCAAAGCAGATGAAAAGTAATGGGCTGAAAGATTCGGAAATAACCATTACTGAGGATGCTATTCGTGATGTTATCCGCTACTACACGCGGGAGGCTGGGGTACGAAACCTTGAGCGTGAGCTTGCAAAAGTCTGCCGTCGCGTGGTTAAAAAGGCATTGCTTTCAAAGGATAAGACGACAACGGTTGAGGTGAGTATTGCCAACCTTGAGGATTATCTGGGTGTGCAACGCTTCCGTTACGGTGAGGCGGAAGAGGATGATCGTATCGGTCAGGTGAATGGGTTGGCGTGGACTGAAGCGGGCGGAGATCTATTGACGATTGAAACGGCTGTTGTTGCCGGTAAAGGTAAGCAATTCCTCACGGGTAAACTGGGTGATGTGATGAAAGAGTCGATCCAGGCGGCGTTAACCGTGGTGCGCAGTCGAACCACTGCATTGGGTATTCCTGCAGATTTTGCCGATCAAAATGATATACACATCCACGTGCCTGAGGGCGCGATTCCTAAAGATGGGCCTAGTGCGGGTGTTGGTATGTGCACTGCACTGGTCTCGGCTCTGACAAATATTCCTGTAAAGGCTGATGTGGCAATGACGGGTGAAATCACCCTGAGAGGCGAGGTTTTACCAATTGGTGGGCTTAAAGAGAAACTGCTAGCGGCTCATCGTGGTGGCATAAAAACAGTCATCATCCCAGAAGAGAACCGGCGAGACCTAAAAGAGATACCCGATAATATTCTCAAGTATGTGGAAGTGCATCCTGTTAAATGGATCGATGAGGTGTTTGCGTTGGCACTCAAGGTTATGCCCGTGCCAAGCGATGAGATGAAAAAAAACGAGAGTAGCGCAAAAACAGGTGTGCAAAACAGGCAGGCCCACTGAGCGCTGTGTAGTGCGGCTTTATGAATAGTTGTGTGATATTTGAGCAAATAGCATGAAATATCACCCACTATTGGGTATACCTGTTGACGCAAGCGGCTTGCAGTTGATATAAACGCAACATCCAAGCTGTATATAAATTGTTAATACCATAAAAACGGGTGTAGAAATTGCGCCTATCAAGCAATAAAAAGGGGATTGAAAATGAATAAAACTGAATTAGTCGATGCCGTAGCCGAAAGTGCGGACTTATCAAAAGCTTCAGCGGCTCGTGCTGTAGATGCCGCCCTAGCCGCGATCAGTGGAACTCTTGCACAAGGCGATCAAGTTGCACTGATTGGCTTTGGCACATTCTTGGTTCGTGATCGTGCAGCCCGCACAGGTCGTAATCCCCGCACCGGTGACAGCATCGAAATAGCGGCCGCTAAAATTCCGGCATTTAAGCCCGGTAAAGCGTTAAAAGATGCGGTTAATAAATAGATTGTAAGTTTTGGGTGTCTTGTCTGGCCATTTGAGTGTTAGCCTTTCAGTTTAGGGCTGCCGCCCCGGTTCAGTTTGCACCCACTTGAACATGAGGAGTGGTAGTTCAGTTGGTTAGAATACCGGCCTGTCACGCCGGGGGTCGCGGGTTCGAGTCCCGTCCACTCCGCCAATATAAAGAGAAAGGGTGCTTCGTTCCACGGGTGCCCTTTTTTCATATCTAAATTCAGACAACATGAGTTGTACTAACAATGCTTGATTTTATTCGTAGTCGCGCCCAAACATGGGTTGCATGGGTGATCGTTGGACTGATCATTGTTCCTTTTGCACTCTGGGGAATTGGTGATTATGCCACGGGTGGTGCGGAAGATAATGTGGCAACCATTAATGATGTAAACATCTCACAACGAGAGTTTCAGCGCGCCTACTATCAGCAGGAGCAGCGTTTAAAGCAGATGTTGGGTGAGAATTACGATGCCACCCTGTTTGAGGATCAGATGCGAAAAAGTGTTCTTGAGGGGATGATCTCTCAAGAGTTAATGGTTCAGGCTGCGCGGGATGAAGGCCTGCAAGTGGGTGCAACCCAGTTGGCGGCGGTTATCCAGAGTGTTTCCTCATTTCAGGAGAATGGGGCATTCAATCGCGCAACCTATGAGTCGACGTTGAAGGTGCAGGGTCAGTCAGCGGCTTATTTTGAGTCACGTGTCGCTAGAGACCTATTGTCGCAGCAGCTCTATGCGGCGGTACACGACTCTGCCATTGTTACTGACTATGACGTTGACATGCTGCTTAAGTTAGAGCGTCAGCAGCGCGAAGTCAGTTATGTCCAGATACCTGCGGCACGTTTTCTTGCTGATGCTGTTATCAGTAATGATGATATTGAATCACAGTATAGTGCGAGTATTGATCGTTATAAAATGCCCGAAATGCTGGATGTCGAATATCTTGAGCTTTCGATTGAATCGCTTAAGAACAGTGTCGATATAAGTGATAGTGCCCTTGAAGAGGCCTATCAGAATCAAAAAGAGGCGCTGGCCACTCCTGAGCAGCGCCGTGCGAGCCACATACTGATTGAAATACCTTTTGAAGCGAGTGATGAAGAGAAGCAGCTAGCAGAAGAGAAGGCGAACGATATTTTGGCCAGATTGAAAGGGGGTGACTCCTTTGATGCTTTGGCTAGAGAGTTTTCTGATGACCTTGGCTCATCTGAGCTGGGTGGTGATCTCGGTTTTTTCCGTCGCGGTGACATGGTGCCTGAATTTGATGCAAAAGTTTTTGCTATGAATGTGGGGGAGGTAAGTGAGCTGGTTGCAACTGAGTTTGGTTATCACATTATTCGCCTCGATGAAGTCGACGAAGGTGAGGTGCCGAGCTTTGCAGAAGTTAAAGATGTGCTGCTCGCTCAACTGCAGCAGAGTGAGGCAGAGCGCCTATACTATGATATGGCCGATCAGCTGACCAATCTGGTGTTCGAGTATCCAGACAACCTAGAGATTGCCGCAGATGAGTTAGGTCTCAAGATTGGCAAAGCGGAAGACGTTACACGTAACGATGCCCCCGGGATACTGGCAAACCCTTTAATTATGAGGGCGTTATTTTCAGATGAGGTTCTGAAAGAGAGATTAAACAGTGAGCCGGTTGATATTGGCAATGATCACCTGGTTGTAGTTCGTGTCAGTGATTACACCCCAGCACAAGCAAAACCGTTAGATGCTGTACGTAGTGAAATTGTTGAGTGGTTGACTCGCCAGTATGCAGAATCCGAGGCACAAGCTTTAGGTGAAAAGCTGCTTGAAAAAGTTGAATCTAATGCTGATTTCTCGACGCTTGCCGAAGAGTTTGCTGTGGAGTGGGTTGAGCTGGGTTTGATCGAACGAAATACCGCCTCAGTAAATCGGTTGATCTCAAAGCGTGCCTTTGAATTGCCCCGCGTCTCTGCGGGTGAGATAAGCGCGGGAACAGTCTCACTGGGTGGTGACTATGCTGTGGTGGTGGTTAAGTCGATTAAACCCTATGAGACGGATCAAATCAGCGAGGCTGATCGTATCTCCATGCGCCAACAGCTTATGACTATTCGCGGTAATGCCGATTATGAGGCGCTCTCCCAAGGACTCAGAGGGGCCTCTTCAGTCGTGATTCGTCTTGAGGAGTAGTCGCGCAATCCGGCTAGTCCGGGATTTTCATGAGCTTATGCCTCACCACGAAGCTGAAGGCGGCGGGATACGGGTTGTTATGATCAGACAATAAGCACTATTTTAATAGCGCTTATTGTATATGCCTCACTGTTTACGCCTAAGCACGCTATAATTTAAGGAGTCTTTGATTAAGTCTTGATGCGTGCGCTGGAGGTTAGGGGTATGTTGGTGAAGTGGTTATACTTGTCGCTGGGGCTGCTGTTTTTGGCACTTGCTCTGTTGGGTGTGTTGCTGCCTGGTTTGCCCACAACGCCATTTATTTTATTGGCTGCGGGCTGTTTTTCAAAATCATCTTCGCGGCTCTATAACTGGTTGTTGGGTAATCGCCTGTTTGGGCCTATGATTCGTGACTGGGAAACTCATCGCACCATCAGTCGTCGAGTGAGAAATATTGCGGTTGCCTCCATGTTACTTATGGGGTCTCTCTCCATATTTTTTATACTGGACCAGCTCTTTATCCAGCTGCTGGTAGGCTCAATGGTTCTGATCGGCAGCTATGTGCTAATGCGTATTCGATTGACAGAGTTGAGAGCGGATTAGGTATAAGGCTTGTTGGCTTCCCGTTATGCAAGATAGATCCCATTATTATTGGAGTTAAACTTGAAAAGTTTTGAACATTTTATAGAGATGATCATCTTCAACAGCCGTTGGTTGTTGGTGCCTTACTATCTTGGTTTGGTTTTTGCGATTGCACTACTCTTGGTGAAGTTTGTTAAAGAGTTTATCGGTTTTGCAATGGTGGTTTTTACTGGTACCGGGACAGATGTCATCATTGGTGTGCTTACGCTGATCGATGTGGTGCTGCTTTCAAATCTGCTACTAATCATTGTATTTGCCGGTTACGAGAATTTTGTATCTAAAATTGATACGGGTGAGAGTGAAGATCGTCCATCTTGGATGGGTTCTGTTAGTTTCTCCGATCTAAAAATGAAGCTGATCGGCTCGATCGTTGCGATCTCAGGTATTGAGCTACTGAAGGCATTTGTTGCGGTTGGCGATGGTAGCCTTACCAATGAAGATCTCGCTTGGAAGGTTGGAATTCACTTGGTCTTTGTGGTGACTGGGTTGCTGTTTGCAATGTCAGAGTGGCTTACCTACAACAGGAAGAGCTAAGGTGCCTCTGCGCGCCTCAGTTAGCACTACGTGAAAGGGTAAAGGTGATCTGATGAAATTACTATTGCTTGCGCTCTCTTTCGTTCTAATTCAGGGGTGCACCAGTACACCCGACAGACTGCATAGCTTGGATATGTCGCTTATCGGCTATGAGAAGGCGCTACGCTGGGGGCATGAAGATACGCTTGCAGGTTTCATGGTCTCTGAGCAGTCGATTGATACCGATTTGATTAAGCGTTTCAACCAGATCGATATTGCGGGTTATAACACCCTGGGGCGCACTCTTTCTGAGGATCTTAATCGGGCAGAGCTAACCGTAGCCATTGATTATATTGATAATGAGTCGATGAGCGTGCGTGATTTAATCGATAAGCAGGTTTGGGTTTATGACGAAGAGGTGGGGCGCTGGTTATTGATGAGCGCGCTACCACACTTTAAATGAAGCAGGGTTTATCGGCCTCCTTGTTAACTTTACTCTGAAATAAATGATGCCGCCTTCCGTATGACATTGCAATCGACACCTGGTCGGTGAGCGCTCTCACTCAAGTGGCGACGCCAAGCGCGTGCCCCCGGCACTCCTTGAAATAGCCCCAGTATATGGCGTGTGATCTGATTTAACCGAACTCCGTTCTTTAGCTTTTGCTCTACATAGGGGTAAAAGAGTTCTAATATTTCCACTCTATTGGCTGATGTGGTGCTGTTTTGGTAAAAGCGCTGATCTACCTGCGAAAGGAGATAGGGGTTGTGGTAGGCTTCTCGGCCAATCATTACACCATCAACCCGCTCAAGGTGAACGGATGCTTCGTCAAGTGTTTTGATGCCACCATTGATACTGATTTGTAGCTGTGGAAAGTCGCTCTTTAATTGATAGACTCGTGGGTAATTCAGTGGTGGGACTTCTCTGTTTTCCTTTGGGCTGAGGCCACTCAACCAGGCTTTGCGGGCATGGATAATGAAATGCTGGCATTGGGTCTGCGCGACCGTATCAATGAAATTGTGCAAAAAAGGGTAGTCATCCTGCCGATCTATGCCGATGCGGGTTTTTACTGTGATCGGTATCTGCACGGCGTGGCTCATGGCAGCAACACACTCAGCGACCAATGTGGCATCAGCCATCAAACAAGCACCAAATCGCCCCTCTTGTACCCGATCACTTGGGCAGCCTATGTTAAGATTGATCTCATCATATCCATACTGCTCTACGATGCGTGCACACTCCGCTAGATGAAGGGGGTTGCTGCCGCCCAGTTGAATGGCCAGTGGGTGCTCACACTCATCAAACGCTAACTGATAGTCACGGTCACCCTTTAGAATGGCTCCGCAGGTGATCATCTCCGTATAGAGTTGACTCTGTTTGGTGATCAGGCGCATGAAGTAGCGATAGTGTCGATCACTCCAGTCAAGCATAGGTGCGACCGAGATGCGATGATGGGGTATTTGAACCATGTGAGTGCTTTGCAGTCTGTTGAAGGTGCTCAGTATACGGTGAGTTGAATTGTTTGAGCTAATATTTCGCCATGAAACTAATTGACAGCCACTGCCACTTGGATTTTACAGTTTTTGACGATGACCGTGAAGCGTTGTTGGCCAGATGTCGCCAGCAAAAAATAAGCGGCTTTGTGGTTCCCGGTGTCAATGCTGAGCGCTGGCCTGCGTTGATTGACTTGGTTGACAAAACTGAGGGTATGTATGGTGCGTTGGGGTTGCATCCGCTGTTTATGTCACAGCATCGTGCAGAGGATCTAGCACAACTGAGATCATCGCTTGATTGTTGGAATGCGGTGGCCGTCGGTGAAATTGGGCTTGATTTTTATCATGGTAAGGGTGGTGCGACAGAGCAGATCAGGCTGTTTGAATCGCAGTTATCGATTGCCAAGGCGTTCTGTTTGCCGGTGATACTTCATGTGCGAAAGGCTCATGACCAAGTGCTGGCGCTGTTGCGAAGAGTTCGCCCTGAGGGTGGTATCGTGCACGCCTTTTCGGGTAGTGAACAACAGGCTCTGCAATACATTGCGTTGGGTTTTTCTCTGGGTGTGGGCGGGGCGGTTACTTATGAGCGGGCGACGCGCTTACGGCGTACACTGTCTCGATTGCCACTAACCGCTTTAGTGTTGGAGAGTGATTCGCCCGATATGTTGCCCGCAGGCGCGGTGCGAGGGGGGCGTAATACCCCGCTCTGTTTGCCCTCTGTTGCGACGGTATTATCTGAATTGCACCAGTGCTCGCTGGCTCATATTGCCCTTCAAACAACAAATAATGTGGCCTTGTTCCTTAAATTGCCACTTGAGGGCCTGAGTCCATAGCTCTATCGGCAGGAAATATGCGATAATTCGGTTAGATTAAATGACAACAAAACTAGGGGTTCAATGTCGGGGGATTTTATAAAGCTATGGCAACGTGCGTCGCAGTCGTCCTTGCCTGCGCTGATCTTTGTTGCTCTTGCCATGTTGCTAGCTTACCAACTCGCTTCTTTGACTTGGTATTGGCTCGCCCCTCCTTGGCAAAATAGAGCCTATGTGGCTATTGAGACAGATCTCAGCGGGCATGCCGACTCGGCAGCTTTAGACGTTAATGCTATCTCCCGTTATCAACTTTTTGGCAAGCAGATTCAGCGGGTGGCTGAGCCGACTGAGCCGGTTATTGCGCCTGAGACAAAACTCAAACTTGAACTGCGCGGTGTGATTGCCACGGGTGACTCTTTTGGTGCGGCTATTATTGCGGATGATGCGCGGCGTGAAGGGTATTATCGTATTGGTGATGAGTTGCCTGGCGGAGTGGGGCTACATGAGGTTTTTGCCGATAGAGTCATTCTGGATCGCAATGGCGTATATGAAACATTAACACTACCCAGTAAGCGCATGTCGTTTACGGGTGCAAAAGAGCGTGGTCGTTCTGCAGGGGGCGGTACGGCTATTAGTGAGGAGGCCACGGAGCTTCTACACAGTTATCGAGAGTTGCTGTTAAATGATCCTCAGCAGTTAATGGGGGCTGTGCGTACTTTTCCGGTTAGACGAAATGGCCAGTTGATGGGGTATCGTATTGCACCGGGACGAGACAGAAGCTTGTTGAGTAAGTTTGGCTTGCGTCCGGGGGATATTGTGACCGCAGTCAATGGCATTTCACTCAATAGTCCCGCCAACGGTTTGGCGGTGATGCAAAAGCTTAATAGCGCTCAATCTCTCTCACTGGAAGTGGAGAGAAATGGTAGAAATCAATCCTTCCAGTTCTCGCTGGAGTAACGAATGAGCATGTCAGGAAATTCTATGGGACAGACCGGTAAAAACGGAGCGCTAGCCTCTCGGTTTTGGAAAAAAACAGGCATCATTGTCGTGCTCTGCCTGCTCTCGGGTTGGGTGCAAGCCGCCATTACCTTGAACCTCAAGGATGCCGAAATTGGTGCGGTAGTTGAGATGGTTTCAAAAGAGACCGGCAAAAACTTTGTGGTTGACCCTCGGGTTAAGGGCAAGGTGACGGTGATCTCATCCCACCCCATGGAGAAAGAGCAGCTGTATGAAGTTTTTCTTTCACTGCTGGATGTGCACGGTTTTGCGGCAATTGAGAGTGGTGATGTGATTAAAATAGTCCCGGCAGCCAATGCAAAACATATCGGCGGCAATGTGAGTTCAGAGGTTGTAACAGGTGATGCCCATGTTACCCGCGTGGTGCAAATTAAAAATGTCTCAGGTGCACAGTTGGTACCGATTCTGCGCCCTCTTGTCCCCCCTCAGGGGCACTTGGCTGCCCATGCACAGAGTAATAGTCTGATTATCTCCAGTCGAGCCTCTACGGTTGAGCGCTTGCTGTCGATTATCAAACGCATTGACCTTCCCTCCAGCGGTGCCATTGAAATTGTTCCACTGCAACATGCTTCCGCTACGGAAGTGGTGCGGGTGTTAACCAGCTTGCAACAGCAAGGGCGCAAGGCAGATCCCCAGGCCACCGCATCCACCCTGGTGGCTGATGAGCGAACCAACAGTATATTGCTGGGCGGTGACCCTGCCGAGCGACTGCGCCTGCGTGCACTGATTACTCACCTAGATTCACCCACTGAAAACATTGGTAACACCCATGTCATCTATCTGAAGTTTGCAAAAGCGAAGGAGATGTTGACGGTACTGACCGGAGTTGCCGAGGGGCAGGTCAAGGGGAAAAGTGGCGGAAAAACACCTGCGGCTGCGGCGAAAAATAATTTTCAAATTCAGGCGGATGAGAGCACCAATGCGCTGGTTATTACCGCTTCACCCGAAATGTTTCGCTCGTTGCGCTCTGTGATTCAAAAGTTGGATATACGGCGTGCCCAGGTCTTGATTGAAGCGGTTATCGCTGAGGTACAGATGGACAAAACCGCAGAGTTGGGTGTGCAGTGGATTGTTGGCAGTAAGGGAAGTGGTGTTGCGCCGGTCGGGGTAGTAAATTTTGGCGGTTCGGGCTCCAGCATTGTCGGCCTGGCAGCGGCGGCGGCTTCAGGTGGGACGGTGGTGCCCAGCATACAAGGGGCACTGTTTGGCGCAGGCCGTGTGAGTGACAATGGTGTGAGCTTTGCAGCACTGATTCGCGCACTGGACGGTAGTGGTGCTTCAAATGTACTCTCTACACCCAATATAGTTACTTTGGATAATCAGGAGGCCGAAATTGTTGTCGGTCAAACCGTTCCCTTTCTAACCGGTTCATACACCAGTACCGGAGCCAGCTCTTCAGCAACCAACCCTTTTCAAACCATCAAGCGTGAAAATGTCGGTTTGACGTTAAAGGTGTTGCCGCAGATTAATGCGGGCAACTCCGTCAAGCTTGATATAGAGCAGAAGGTGGATAGTCTTGCCGCCAGCGCGGTGAATGCCGCTGATATCATTACCAATACTCGCTCCTTTAAAACCAGCGTGATTGTCGATGACGGTAAAATGATTGTTTTGGGTGGCTTGATCAAGGATGAGCTGATTGAGAGTGAGCAGAAGGTGCCGCTATTGGGTGACATTCCACTGTTGGGGGCGCTGTTTCGACACAAACAGACCACCAAACTTAAGACCAATCTGATGGTTTTTCTCAAGCCGACGGTGTTGCGCACCAGTAATGACAGTGTGCAAGCTACCAATGAAAAATATAACACCATCCGCCAGTACCAGATGCAGCACGGTAGCCGTGGTGTGGGGCTAATGCCCGAAGAGACCGCGCCTCTGCTGAAAGAAGATGAGCCTGGATTACGTTATCAAAACAACCCCGCCCCCACGGGTAAGGTGGAGAAAGTCGATAATTTCCTAGAGAGTGATATTTTTGTCGATGGATGAGCAGCCACCTAACGCAGTAGACCACAGTGTCAGCTCACTGCCGAGAGTGCCCTTTGCATTTGCCAAGCGCCACGGCGTGTTGCTGAATGGATATGATGGTGTGGCCGCATCGGTGGTCTGTCGCGAGGGTGTGGTGAGTCAGGCCATTACCGAGCTGCAACGCTTTCTGGATTGCCCCATGGCGCTGGAAGAGGTGCCGCTGGCCGAGTTTGACCGGCGGCTTCAAAAACAGTACGAACTCGGCTCCGAACAGGCGATTACCGCCGCTGATGATATTGATGAAGACCTTGATCTATTTCAGGTGGCAGACCAGATGCCTGAGCCGGAAGATCTGCTCGAAAGTGAAGATGATGCGCCCATTATCCGCCTGATCAATGCGCTGCTGGCACAGGCGATCAAAGAGGGCTCTTCGGATATTCATATTGAGCCTTACGAAAAACATATGGTGGTGCGCTTTCGTATTGATGGTGTGCTGCGTGAAGTGCTGCGCCCCAAGCGAGTATTGGCTCCACTGCTGGTCTCCCGTATCAAGGTGATGGCACGACTCGATATTGCTGAAAAACGTCTGCCACAAGATGGCCGCATCTCATTGAAAATAGCCGGTAGAGCGGTCGATGTGCGGGTATCTACGCTGCCGACCGGGCAAGGTGAGCGAGTGGTGATGCGCCTGTTGGATAAACAGGCGGGGTGCTTGACACTTGAGCAGCTGGGCATGGAGGCGGGCGCAATGGCGGGCATGGATCGCATTATCCATAAACCCCATGGCGTTCTGTTGGTTACCGGGCCAACCGGATCGGGTAAATCGACCACGCTCTACGCTTCTCTAATGCGTATTAATAATAATCAGCGAAATATCATGACCGTCGAAGACCCCATTGAGTATTCGTTGGAAGGGGTGAGTCAAACCAATGTTAACGCCAAGGTGAATATGAGCTTTGCCCGGGGCTTGCGCGCTATTTTACGCCAAGATCCGGATGTGGTGATGGTGGGCGAGGTGCGTGACCTGGAGACCGCAGAGATTGCAGTTCAGGCCAGTTTGACAGGGCACCTAGTAATGTCCACCCTGCACACCAACAGCGCGGTGGGCGCAGTGACCCGTTTGCGTGATATGGGGGTTGAACCCTTTCTACTCTCTTCCAGTCTGCTAGGGGTGCTGGCGCAACGTCTGGTGCGGGTACTCTGCACCCGTTGTAAGGAGGTGCGCACCGCTTCAGAGGTGGATTGCCGCACCCTGAATGTCGAGTGTGAAACGCCGCCGACACTCAGCTATCCCACCGGCTGCGAGCACTGCGGTCAAACGGGCTACATTGGCCGAACCGGTATCTATGAACTGATTGAGGTGGATGAGACGCTGCGGGTGATGATTCACGATGGCGCGGGTGAACACCAAATGGAAGCCTACGCACATCAGCATTCAAAAACCATTTTTCAGGATGGTGTTCGCCGGGTGCTTGCGGGTGAAACCTCGCTGGAAGAGGTGTTGCGGGTAACACGCGAGGATTAACCCATGGCTGCATTTGAATATTTAGCAGTGGATGAAGCAGGCCGTGAGCAGAAAGGGGTGCTGGAGGGTGATGCGCCCCGCCAAATCCGCCAGCAGCTGCGAGAAAAGGGCTGGATGCCGCTCGAGGTGAACGCGGTTAAGCAAAAGGTGCATCGCCGTGGCTTTAGTTTGAGTCGCCCCTCACGTATCTCGAATAATGATCTGGCGATGATTACCCGTCAATTGGCGACACTGATTCGTTCCGGGGTGCCGGTTGAAGAGTCCTTGCGTATCGCTTCGCAACAGGCCAGCAAGGGGCGCTCTCAATCGGTATTGGTGGCGATCCGCTCCCGAGTGCTCGAGGGACATGGATTGGCCGCTGGCATGAGCGAGTTTCCACAAATCTTCTCAGAAATGTACCGGGCAACGGTTGCCGCAGGCGAACAGTCTGGACACCTAGAGCTGGTGTTAGAACGCTTGGCTGACTATGCCGAAGGTGCCTTGCAGGTAGGGCAGAAGATGATGTTGGCGCTGATCTATCCCCTAGCGCTCACACTGGTGGCTCTGGGAGCCATTATGTTTCTGACCGCTTATGTGGTGCCGCAGGTGGTAGAGGTGTTTGAGGGGCTTGATAAAGCGCTCCCCCCCCTGACCATTGCGGTGATCTGGGCGAGTGATGTGATTCGCGGCTACTGGCTGATGATGCTAGTCACCCTTCTGTTGGGTGTCGCAGGTTTCAAATACCTGCTGCGTATGCTCTCCTTTCGCCGTCAGTTTCACCATATCTTGCTGCGTATTCCAGTGATTTCGAAAGTTTTAAAAGGGGTCGATGCTTCACGCTTTGCGCGTACCTTCGGTACACTACTGGGCGCGGGCGTGCCTGCGCTAGAGGCAATGAATATTTCGGCCCAAGTAATGTCTAATATCCCAATGCGTGATGCGATACAAAAAGGTGCGAGAAAACTGCGTGAAGGAGCGAGCCTACAAGTGGCACTGGGTACCGGCGGTTATTTTCCGCCCATCATGCTGCACCTAGTCGCCAGTGGTGAGGCGAGTGGCAATGTGGAAGAGATGCTGTTTCGTTCGGCTGAAACCCTGGAGCGTGAGTTGGATACACTGCGCGGCACCCTATTAGGCCTTATGGAACCGCTGATTATTTTGTTAATGGGTGGCTTGGTGATGGTGATTGTAATGGCGATATTGATGCCGATTCTTGATCTTAATCAGCTTATTCAATAATCATAGTCACTATTCAGCGTGTTTAAATTTGGCCTCAAACTGAGGCACTTTTGCACGCAAAGAGGGAACACATAGGGAATATGTGGCCGATTGAGTGCGAAAATAACGAAGAGTTGAGGCAAAAGATGAATACACTGAGTAGATTACTAATCAACTTAGGAGTGATATATGTACGTTGAAAAGAAGCAGCAGCGTGGCTTCACGTTGATAGAACTGATTGTGGTTATCGTTATTCTTGGGGTACTGGCCACTATTGTAGTCCCCAAGGTGATGGATCGCCCCGATGATGCGCGTATTGCAAAAGCAAAGCAGGATATTCGAGCACTACAGACCGCGCTGGATCTGTATAAACTGGATAACTACACCCACCCCAGTACGGACCAGGGGCTAGAAGCGCTGGTGAATAAACCGGCCGGTTCTCCTGCACCTAAAAATTGGAAAAGTGGCGGCTATCTGGATCGCCTGCCAAAAGATCCGTGGGGCAATGAATATTTCTATCTGAAGCCCGGTAGCCGTGGGGGTGCAGTGGATATCTATTCATTGGGTGCTGATGGTCGTCAGGGGGGCGAAGGTGCGGATGCGGATGTGGGTAATTGGGAGTCAAAATAAGCAACGGGAACCGACCGATGGCTGACACAGCATCGAGAAGAGCGCAAGCGGGTTTTACTTTGCTTGAACTGCTGGTGGTGATTGTCATTATTGGTATCATGGCGAGCTTTGTGGTGCTCTCCGTTGGCCTAGGGCACAGTGATGAGGTCAAGCAAGAGTCGCGTCGCGTACAGGCCTTGATTGAGCTGGCCGCTCAGGAGAGTTTAATGAGTGGCCGCGAGTTTGGTATTCGCTTTAACCCGCACGGTTACAGCTTCTATACGCTTAATGTGGGAGAGGAGAAGTCAGAGTGGCTGCCTGTGGTTGATGATGAGCATTTGAGCCAACCTCGCAAGTTGCCAGAGCAGATTGAGTTGGAACTCTATGTGGAGGGTTCGATTGTTGCCATTGAAAAGCCACTGGAGAAGGGCGTGCATCTCTTTTTACTTTCAAGTGGCGAAATGACCCCGTTTGAGTTGTTGATCAAGCAGTACGAAAGCGGGCAGGTCTACTATTTGACCGGCTCAATTACCGGCAAGCTGGCGCTACAGCTTGATGATGCCGATGATGCGTAACCAGCGTGGTTTTACCCTGATTGAGATTATGGTGGCGTTGTCGATTTTGGCGATCTCGATGGTGGCTATCTATAAATCGGTGGCGGGCTATGTGAATAACGCCGGCTACCTCGAACAGCGCACCTTTGCTCAGTGGGCTGCGGTTAATGTTGCCGATGAGATGCGATTGAGATCACCCTGGCCAGATCTGGGTAAAAGTGATGGTGAGTTAGTCGGTTTTGCCGGACATGACTGGTTCTGGCATGTGCAGGTGCTGAAGAATGAAGCGGCGTGGATGCGCACTGTTGAAGTGAAGGTTTTTGCAGATGAAGAGGCCGACAATGCACTGGGTCAGCTCACTTTTTATGTTGTGAAGCCCTGATGTTGCGGGTTGCTCGAAAACAGCGTGGCTTCACCCTGCTGGAGCTGATTATCGCCATCTCTATTTTTGGTGTGATTATGGTGATGGCGTATGGTGCGTTGCGCCATATTGCCGATACCGCACACCATCTCGAGCAACGCAGTGAGCAACTGGCCGATCTACAGCGTGCCTTCTTTATCATCAGCAAAGACTTTCAACTACTGGCTGATCGTAAAATACGTGATCAGTTCGGTGACGAGCAGCCAGCGCTGATGGTCGATGACGAGGGGCGTGTAGAATTTACCCGCTCGGGCTGGCGTAATCCGTTGGGGCAATTACGCTCGAGTTTGCAGCGTGTCGCCTACCACCTAGAAGAGGGCGTGCTCTACCGTGACTACTGGCGTGTATTGGATCGCGCACAAGATAGTGAGCCGCTACGCACCGACTTGATAAAAAACGTGGAAAAATTCGAAGTTGAACTGTTGCCACCGAAGGGCGAAGAGTGGAAAACCAGCTGGCCACCCTACAACAATAACCCCGAGCAGGTGCCCGCTTCACTGCCGAAAATGGTTAAGGTCACGTTGAGCTTGAAAGGGGTGGGCGATGTGTGGCGGTTTTACGCGGTGGTGCAGGATGAATAGGGTCACTGGACTGCCACACAATGAGCGTGGCGTTGCCCTGTTAACGGTGGTGCTGGTGGTCTCTATCGTCACGGTACTCGCCACGGCGATGGCGAGTCGCCAGCAGATGGATATCCGCCGGGCCGCCAACGTGCTCTCCATCGATCAGCTTGATCAGTATGCGCGGGGGGCTGAGCTTATCGCCGCGTGGGGCCTGCAAGAGGATATCACCGCAAACGAGGGTGCGCAGTACGATACGCCGGATGAAACCTGGGCGATGCCCGTAGGGTTTGAGGTTGAAAATGGTAGCGTAGGTGGTCAGATGGTAGACCTCAATCGCTACCTTAACATTAACAACCTGGTGAATGATGATGGCCAGCCGGTCACACCTGAAATAGAGCGAATGAAGCGGTTGTTTGATGCCTTAGGGCAGAACACTTCACTGGTTGATGCACTGGTTGATTGGATTGACCCAGACCAGCAAGTGTTTGGGCTGGGTGGAGCCGAAGATGGTGAGTATCTGTTGATGAAGCCACCTTATCGTGCCGCTAATCGGGCGATGCTCTCCATTAGCGAGTTGCAACTGGTCAAAGGATTTACCCCAGAGGTGCGGCGTGAGTTGGTGGATGACGATGGCAATCCGCTGTTGACGGTATTTCCGGGTGAAAATAACAGCAAGGTGAATGTGAACACGGCATCGTGGCAAATTATTCAAGCATCACTCAAGGGCATGGGTGATGGTGATGCCGATACACTGGCCTCAGAAGAGTATGAAAAACTATCAGACTTTATGGCGGAGCCGGTGGTTAATCAGGCCTCCAATAGAGAAGATGCAGAGCAGATGCTGGATGTTAGTAGTCACTATTTCTTGCTGGATGGTTATATCACGTTTGGTAACCGCGATCTGGCTCTGTATAGTGTGCTAAAACGAGATAACAGCACCGGTAAAAGCATTGTGATCTATCGTAGCCAAGGGGTTAACTAATGTCGGATCATTTTTTCTTGCGACTCGAGCCGCATGAGCCTGATAGTGAAGAGCCACAAGCTAGCTGGTATCAAGCGGGTCAAGCGGGTCAAGGGAAACTGGCCGAAGCCGCTGATGCTGCTCATGGTCTCCCTGTCACCGTGATTGTTCCGGGGCAGCTATGCACCGCCACTCAGGTCTCTCTGCCGGGTGTTAGTCGCAGCCGGCTAGCCAAAGCGACTCCGTTTGCTTTGGAAGAGCAGCTGGTTGATGATGTTGATGAGTTGCATTTTTCACTGGGTGAGTCCAGCGATGGCGCGGTCCCGGTTGTGGTGGTCAAACGCGAGGTGTTGGAGCAGTGGCTGGCATTGCTAGAGCGTTACCATATAACACCGCAAAAAATCATCCCCGACTACTCTGCAATACCCTCTCCACAGCAGGGGTGGCACCTCTGGTTTGATAAACAGGGTGTTATGTTGCGTTATGGACGTGAAGCCGGGTTGCGCATGATGTTGTCGAACCCCCTGTTTATATTGCAACACCTCTATGATGAAGTGGAGCAAAAACCAGAGCAACTCTTGGTGAGTGGCGATCCAGAAGCGCTGCAAGATGAGCTGGTTGCGTGGTGCCAACAGAACGAAATTGAACGGGTTCAAGGGGAGGTGTCACCACAGCTGCTACCGGTAGCGGCGGCTACCGTACCGAATGGTGACGTAATTAATCTGCTGCAAGGTGTCTTTAGCCATCAAGAGAAAATGAGCCGACAGTGGCGTCCTTGGTGGCCATCGGTCGCTGTGTTGGCCTTGATGGTGTTGTTTCAGCTTACCTCAATGGCAGCCGACCATCAGCGACTCACCACGCTGCAGGCGACGCTGGACCAAGAGATAAAACAGCTCTACCTAGATACTTTCCCCGACGCGAAAAGAGTGGTGGATCCGCGAGCGCAAATGGAAGCGCGGCTAAAAGAGCAGGATGTTGGTATGCAAGGCGATCAGTTCTACCAACTTCTAGGCGGTGTCACGCTGCTTTCAGACAACAAAGTTAAATTTGAGCTGCAACGCTTGCGTTATCATGATGGCGAGTTAAATGTGGATATGCATTTGCAAAATTTACAGGTACTGGACCAAATTAAACAGCTGTTTTCCGATAAGCCGGGTCTGCATGCTGAAGTGATTTCGGCCAGTGCCCGTGGCAACAAAGTAGAGGCGCGCCTGTTGATTAAAGGGAGCCGCTCATGAAGGCGTGGTATGAAGAACTCAATAGTCGTGAGCGCTCCATTCTATTGCTGGGTGGTGGTGCATTACTTCTGATGCTGCTTTATAGCTTGCTATGGTCACCTTTGAGTGCTGAAAGTGAGCGCCTACAGCGAGATATTGAAAGCCAGCGTGCGACACTCGCCTGGATGCAGCAGGCGGCTCAGCAGGTTAAAGCGAGCGGCATGGTGAACAATACTCGTCGAGGTGCAGAGGGGGAGTCGCTGTTGACGCTGGTCGATCGTACCGCTAAAAAAGCCGTGCTTGGCGGCAATATCAAGCGTGTTCAACCCGACAAGGAGGGTGCAGTGCGTATCTGGCTGGAGGGGGTGGAGTTTAATTCAATGATGCGTTGGCTTGCCACACTCTCCCGTGAATACGGTGTGGTACTCGGTAACAGCAATATTGAAAAGCAGTCAACAGCGGGGCTGGTCGATGCGCGTTTAACCCTTAAGCGGAGTCGCTCGTGAAGTCAAAAATCGGTTATGCGGTGCTGTTCTTTGGCGTTTTTTTGCTCAGTTTATTGGTGATGACCCCCGCCACTTATGTTGCCTCGATACTGGAGGAAGAGGTGGATGGCTTGACGTTGTATGGTGTCGAGGGGACGTTATGGTCGGGTGAGATGCAGGCGCTTGAAATTGAAGGGGTGGTGCTGGAAAATATTGAATGGTCGCTCTCGCCCTTGGCGTTGTTATTTGGAAATGCACAGTTACACATGACATCCAGCAGTGATGGATTGCAGGGGGATGGCGTGGTTGAAATAGGCCTGCTCAGCCATGAGATAACTCTATACGATACCGTGGTTCAACTACCGGTTGAAAAATATGCACCACAATTAGGCTTGGCGGATTTTGATCTGACCGGTGAGCTTGAGCTGAACTTAAAGCAGTTAAGGTATCAGCAGGGGGTGATTTATGACCTCTCAGGCTTGCTGGTTTGGCACCAGGCCGGTATTTCGGGTGCGCTGGCGCTGGGAGTGCTACAGGCTGAGTTTACACAGCAGGAGGGTGTGCTCGAGGCCGTTCTGAGTGATCGAGAGGGGCCGGTAAAGCTGGATGGTGAGCTGTCACTACAAAGCTCAGGTCACTACCAGTTTAAAAGTAGACTCGGGGCGCGTGATGAGAGTGATTTGGGGCTGAAGCAGACCTTGCGATTGATAGGGCGCACCATTGACGAGAATCGAGTAGAGGTGAAGATGAGCGGAAGTGTGGTGTTGCCGAAGTGGTTGGTGTTGGGTTGAGCTACACAGGCAGGGCGTGGTGTGATCTCCTAACTTGAGACCTTTGCATGAAAGAGCGGGTGTTGCAAAGGTCTCGGTTTATGAGTGCGACTTATCTCATTATGAGTCTAGCCGTGTCCCTTCTCCCTCATCTTCTGGCACCGTGATTTTAGTGGCCTGAAGCCCTTTGGGGCCTTCGGTATACTCAAATGCAACCTCCTGCCCCTGCTTGAGTGTGCGATAGCCGTCCATCTCAATAGTAGAGAAGTGTGCAAAAACGTCCCCCGAGGTTTCTGCGCCCTCAATAAAACCATAACCCTTTGAATTGCTGAACCATTTAACGATGCCCGTGTCCATATACTTCGACCTCCTCATTACTTACATGTATAACAAAATACAGAGTGACGGCTTGTTGTTGTTTTTATAACCATCAACACTAAATTTGGTACGGATGGGGTGGTGAGTCAAGTTTTTTTTGTGGAAAAGCCGAGAGAGGCTGATTTTGGGGGCAATAGTGTGCTCATGGTATACGGCTTATTTTTTTGTAACATCATGAATTATGGTTGATTATCGAGGTGAGAGGGCTTGATGTAATGGCAGGAAATGATCAGTTCGATTTTGATGATGAGCTGGCGGTTAAAGAGGCTAAACCAGCGCTTAAGCCTCCGCCAATGTATAAAGTTATTATTTTGAATGACGATTATACTCCTATGGACTTCGTGGTAGAGGTGCTTGAAAGTTTCTTCTATTTATCGCGTGAACAAGCCACCCAGGTGATGTTTCAGGTACATAATCAGGGTAAAGGTATTTGTGGTGTTTTTAGTCGCGATGTGGCCGAGACAAAAGTTGCTCAAGTGAATGATTTTTCGCAACAAAATCAGCACCCGCTGCTCTGCTTGATGGAAGCGGAGTAGATAAAACAAAGGTGGTATGTCGTTATGATTAGTAAAGAATTAGAGCACACCTTAAATCAGGCTTTCACCATGGCACGGGAAGATCGGCATGAATTCATGACCGTCGAACACCTGCTACTGGCACTGCTTGATAACGCCTCAGCAACCGCCGCTCTGAAGGCATGCAGTGCCAGCCTTGAGCAACTGCGAATGGAACTTAGCCTCTTTTTGAGTGAAACCAGTCCCTCCCTACCGGCTGATGTTGAGCGTGAAATACAACCAACACTCGGCTTTCAGCGTGTCTTGCAACGTGCTGTCTTGCAGGTTCAAGCATCTGGAAGTAATGAAGTCTCAGGCGCGAATGTGCTGATTGCCATTTTTAGCGAGCAGGAGTCACAGGCGACCTATTTTCTGCATAAACAAAATGTCTCGCGCCTTGATGTGTTGAATTACATCTCCCACGGCATCTCCAAAGTACCCGGCGAAGAGAGTGAAGAGATGGATCACCCCCATGACGATGCTGCGGAAGGTGAAAGTGAACAGAGCCCACTGGATAAATACGCCGTTAACCTTAATCGTAAGGCTATTCTGGGGAAAATTGACCCGGTAATTGGCCGTAAAGAGGAGCTGGATCGCACCATTCAGGTGCTGTGCCGCCGCCGTAAAAATAATCCACTGTTGGTGGGTGAAGCGGGTGTGGGAAAAACGGCTATCGCGGAAGGCTTGGCGAAGATGATTGTGGATGGCGACACCCCAGAGGTGTTGGCAGAAAGCACTATTTACTCTCTCGACATGGGGGCGCTTCTGGCCGGCACCAAGTATCGGGGAGACTTTGAAAAACGCTTAAAAGCGGTGGTAAATCAAGTCTCCAACGAAGAGGGTGCTGTACTCTTTATTGATGAAATTCATACCATTATTGGTGCGGGTGCCGCCTCGGGGGGGGCCATGGATGCCTCGAATCTGATTAAACCTGCGTTGGCATCGGGTGAGCTGAAGTGTATCGGTTCGACCACCTATCAGGAGTATAAGGGGATCTTTGAAAAGGATCGTGCTTTGGCGCGTCGCTTCCAGAAGATTGATGTTCCCGAGCCAACCGTTGATCAAACCATTAAAATTCTTGAAGGCTTGAAGTCCCGCTTTGAAGAGCACCATGCGGTGCGCTATACCCACCAATCCCTGCGGACTGCCGTTGAGCTTTCATCACGTTATATCAATGACCGTTTTTTGCCTGATAAAGCGATTGATGTGATTGATGAAGCGGGTGCCAGTCAGTGGCTTAAGGCACCTTCGAAGCGCAAAAAAACCATTGGTGTACATGAAGTGGAAGAGATTGTGGCGAAGATTGCGCGCATCCCCGCCAAGAGTGTTTCAAAGTCGGATAAAGAGACGTTACGAAACCTGGGGCGGGACCTCAAACTGCTTATCTATGGCCAGAATGATGCGATCGGCACACTTGAAACGGCCATTAAAATGGCGCGCTCAGGGTTGGGGAGTAAAGATAAACCGATTGGTTCGTTTATGTTCGCAGGGCCAACCGGCGTGGGTAAAACCGAAGTCACTAAGCAGTTAGCCTATTTGATGGGAATCGAATTGATTCGTTTCGATATGTCCGAGTATATGGAGCGGCATACGGTCTCCCGACTGATTGGTGCGCCACCGGGTTATGTGGGATACGACCAGGGTGGGTTGTTAACCGATGCGGTGAGTAAACACCCCCACGCGGTAGTGCTGCTGGATGAGGTTGAGAAGGCGCATCCGGATGTCTTTAGCCTGCTGCTGCAAGTGATGGATCATGGCACTTTGACCGACAGCAATGGCCGTAAGGTCGATTTTCGTAACATTATTTTAGTGATGACCACCAATGCCGGGGCAGAGCAGCTACAAAAAAGCTCCATGGGCTTTACCGAGCAGAGCCATGCCAGTGATGGGATGGCAGTGATCAAGCGAGCCTTTACACCGGAGTTTCGCAATCGCCTAGATGCCATTGTGCAGTTCCAGGCGCTCGATATGCAGACCATTCAGAATGTGGTTAATAAGTTCCTGTTTGAACTCGAGGAGTTACTGCGGGCGAAAGGTGTCACACTGGAGGTGGATAATAGTGCACGTAGCTGGCTTGCCAAGCGTGGTTATGACCCGCTGATGGGCGCAAGGCCGATGGCCAGATTGATTCAGGAAAACCTAAAAAAGCCATTGGCGGAAGAGCTGTTGTTTGGCAAACTCGCTTCAGGTGGCAGTGTTAAGGTTTCTGAAAAAAAGGGTGAAATTGTGCTTCGCTGTATGGCGAAAAAGAAGGAGCCTGCAAAAACTGAGTAATCTGGATAGCGGAGACGTTATCTGCTCTTTTGAGAGGGATAAAAACACCCCCGCAACTTTGTTCTGTGTGCGGGGTGGTTTTTGGGTTGTTAGCGGTTGCGGAAGGTGATGCGACCTTTCGAAAGATCGTAAGGTGTTAGCTGTACCGTCACTTTGTCACCCGTCAGGATGCGGATGTAGTTTTTGCGCATCTTTCCAGAAATGTGTGCCGTCACAACGTGGCCATTTTCCAGTTCTACGCGAAACATCGTGTTTGGCAGGGTATCAATTACCGTGCCTTCCATCTCAATATGATCTTCTCTTGGCATAGGGCCCTTTAACTCTGTGGTTCAGTTGTCTATCCGATTCGGCGCTCATAATGCCTATCTTTCTATTATAATTCAAAGAGTTTTTACTCATAAAGGCCAAATAGCTGAATCTTTCGGTTGCTTTCGAAGTCAGTATATTGCGATAACTTTTTGAAATTAATGGCTATTAATCGCTATTTTTCACTATAAACTGTTCGGCATAACAATCACCACTCCCCATCACTATTTTGGCTTAACCGTCATCCACTCAAGCTTATTTACTTGATGCCCTGTTGGTGGATGGTGGGTTTGTTGGTAGAATGGCCGGCTTCGTAAATCTGAGTATTTCTGATAGAATTACTCAGTTATAAATGGGTGATGAAATATGGCTGCTGTATATACATTAAAAGTGCTGGCTGACTTCGGTTCAGCCCACTCTTTGCGCGACTATCCCGGGGATTGTGCGCGTCTTCATGGCCATAATTGGAAGGTTGAAGTTGAGGTGGTCTCCCGTTTACTTAATGAACTGGGGATTGCGATCGATTTCAAACGCATAAAACAGGTGACGCGTGATATCTGCGGCGAGCTGGATCATCGCTATCTGAATGAGATTCCACCGTTTGATAAGATCAACCCGACAGCAGAGAATATTGCAGGCTATCTCTATGGACGGATTGGTGAAAAGATCAATTCGGAGCATGTGCAGGTAGCGGCGATTACCCTGTGGGAAACCGATAACGCCTCAGTGCGTTACACCGAGGAAAAGTAGGCATGAGTGAAAACACCATTGCGGATGTTCAGAATTCGGCAGATACCCGCCAGATTACAATTAATAAGGTAGGTATTAAGGATATTCGCCACCCCGTGAAAGTGGCTGATCGCAGCGAGGGTGAGCAGCACACCATCGCTGTTTTTAATATGTATGTGACGTTGCCGCATAACTTCAAAGGCACGCACATGTCGCGCTTTGTGGAGATCTTGAATAAAAATGATCGTGAGATCAGCGTGGAGTCTTTCGATGTCATGTTAAAAGATATGGCCGAAAAGCTGGAAGCTGAAACAGGTCATATCGAGATGAACTTCCCCTATTTCATCAATAAAACAGCACCCGAATCCGGGGTGAAGAGCTTAATGGACTACCAGGTGACGCTGCTGGGTGAAATCAGCGGCGGAAAAACCGACACCACCATCAAAGTGGTGGTGCCGGTGACCAGCCTCTGCCCCTGTTCGAAGAAAATTTCTGCCTATGGCGCGCACAACCAACGCTCACACGTAACGGTGACCATTCGTACCTGTCAGTTTGTCTGGATAGAAGAGGTGATCGACCTGGTGGAAAAGCAAGCCTCTTGCGAGCTATATAGCCTGCTTAAACGCCCGGATGAGAAGCATGTCACCGAGCGGGCTTACGACAACCCTAAGTTTGTAGAAGATATGGTGCGTGATGTGGCCGCGCAGCTTAATGCAGATGAGCGGATTGTGGCGTACGTAGTTGAGTCTGAAAACTTCGAATCGATTCACAATCACTCGGCCTATGCGCTGATCGAAAGAGACAAAAGCAAGGGCTAACCTGTTGAAGCCGTCACAATAATGACGAAGTGTATGACGGCCTCTTCTTTCTGGACTCAGTGTTTCAACACTTTTCGCATCCGGCGCATGCTGTAGAAGACCGCACCCACCACGACGGGGATGGCGATGCCGATACTCAGCTCCACATTGAGCGGGATGCCTGCTGATTTTAGGCCTTTTAAACCATACCCCACAATACCGAGCAGATAGTAACTCAGCACCACCACCGACAACCCCTCAACCGTCTCTTGCAGTCTAAGTTGCAACTTGACACGATTATCCATGGATTGCAGTAGGTCACGGCTCTGCTCCTCCATAGAGATCTCTACACGGGTACGCAGAAGTGATGAGGCGCGTGAGACATGATTGGAGAGTGTCTCCAGATGTTTTTGTACCGATGAACAGGTTTGGATCGAACCCGTAAGACGTTGATCCATGAACTCATGGAACATCTGCAAACCCTGTATGCGATTCTCTCGCAGCCGGGTGACGCGTTGTTTAACGATATGGTGATAGGCTAGGGAGGCATTAAACCGGCTGGTTGTTTGTGCTGAAATACGTTCGATTTCGGCGGCCAGATGGGTAATGTCATCCAGCAGTTTGCGCTCATCTTCTAGGCAATCCAAAGCGCTGTTATTGGAGGTGAGCTCGGCTAGGCGTTCATCAAAATCAGCCAATACGGGGATGTATTTTCGTGCCATTGAGACCGGGCGCATCGCCAGCATACGATAAGTTTCGATCTCGATAAGGCGCTGCACCATACGACCGGCCTGGCGTGCGCGTAAATCCACATCATGAATTAAAATGCGCCCAAAGCCATCGGCATGGATCTTGTTATCGGTCCAGACAATGGCCGCCCCCGCCGTCACTTCAGCGCCCATCAGTGTGTTGGCCGTGAACAGGTGAGCCAGTTCGTCCAGACTGCGGTGAGGGCGCTCATTGCTCTCAATAGCAATATGAGTCGCCGCAATCACTTCACCCGGTAGCCCCTCTAACCAGCTGCTAGGAACCTGATCAATGGCATTCGCCAAAAACGGTGTGTCGAAGGGTGCCTCTATAAAAAAAGTGTAGTTCGAAAACTCGGTATGGCGCTCCCACTTAAAACGAAAAGTGCCCAGTTTAACGGTAAAATGGGTGACATCTTCGGGGGGTGGCGTGACGCTATAGTGTTCGCACAGCTGTGTGATCATGCGGTGTTCGTGGCGCGTCTCATCATCATCGATCAGTAGCGCAAAATGAGAGACATGGGTCGGTGCCTCCAATAGCTCGCAAGGCCCCATATGTAGCTCATTATGGAGTTTAAAGCGGGTGTTGTGCTCCAAAATGCCAACCACTTTTTTCTGAAGCGGGGTTGTTTTGGGTCTGTTGGCTGGGTCGACTTTCATTTTGATTCAGAAATCCTTGTAAATGGGCATCTGCCGCAGGGGTAAGGGTAATAGCGGCTGTCGTTGGTCATCGCATTATATCAATGGGGTATATCGATTGAAAATTCAACCCGGATATTTCATGAGTTTGCGCAAAAATCACGCAGGGTTTTGGTTTGACAGGTAAATTTCTGAAAGAGTTCCGTAGCAGTGATTACGGGCTGTGGAAGAAATATCTCCTGTAGAATCAACTGGCAAGTGAGATTGTGCATAATTTATGTATTATCCGGGTCAATTGATCAGCTGAAAATAATAATTCTATTGTAATTGGTAATGAGAATGATTACTATTAAAAAAATAACCGATTAATAGGAGTGATATTCAATGAAGTGCAAGCAATGGCTGGTATTGATAGCCGCTGTGGTGGCGATGTGGGTCTCATATAGTGCGCTGGCTTCCGATGAGGTGGTGGTCTACTCAGCACGAAATGAGCAGCTGATCAAACCACTGTTTGATGCCTACACTAAAGAGACCGGCGTTGAGGTGAAATTTGTTACCGGCAAGGCCGGCTCCTTAATGCAGCGGCTGAAGGCCGAAGGGGAGAATACCCCCGCCGATCTGCTGATTACCGTGGATGCCGGCAATCTTTGGCAGGCAGCCAATATGGGATTGTTGCAAACGGTTTTGTCGGAAAAACTCAACCAATCGATTCCAGAGTATCTACGCGACCCCGAAAATCGCTGGTTTGGGCTTTCGGTTCGGGCGCGTACCATTGTTTACAATACCGACAAGCTGAGTGATAGCGACCTATCTAGCTACGAAGATCTTGCAGAGCCTAAATGGAGAGGAAAACTCTGTTTACGCACCTCTAAGAAAGTTTATAATCAGTCGCTAGTGGCGATGATGATTGCCGAACATGGTAAACCGCAAACGGAATCTATCGTTAAAGGCTGGGTTGCCAACCTGGCGACCAAGCCCTTCTCAAGTGATACCAAAATGATGCAGGCGATTGCCGCCGGTCAATGTGATGTGGGCATTGGCAATACCTACTACTTTGGTCGTCTTGAAGATAAAGACCCGACTATTCCTCTCAAGCTCTTCTGGCCAAATCAACAGGGCAGTGGTGTGCATGTGAATATCTCAGGGGGTGGCGTAACCCAGCACGCGGGCAATGTGAAAGGTGCCATCGCACTGCTGGAGTGGCTCGCTTCGGAACAGGCACAAAATCTGTTTTCAGATTCAAACCATGAGTATCCAGCCAATGCCGCCGTCAAACCCTCTGCTCAAGTAGCGGCCTGGGGAGCGTTCAAAGCCAACCCACTGAATGTGGCCAAAGCGGGCGAGCTACAGGTAGAAGCGGTTAAGCTGATGGATCGGGCAGGCTATAAATAGCTGAGGTATTTCACGAGTCTGCGAAAAAATCGCGCAGAATTAATGCGTTATCCGGGATAAATTCAAGAGTGATGGGCGAGTGCAGCAATAATGAGTAAGGGAGAGTCTGGGGTTAAATTATGGACGGCTCGTCTCTTTAGTCAGGGCTGGCGTTTGTCGGCACTCGCCATCTCACTGGTGGTATTAACCCCGGTAGTGGTGATTCTCTGGTCACTGTTTAGCCCCGATTTGGCGGTATGGCAACACCTGAAAACTCACCTTTTATGGGAGCTTAGCAGTAACACCTTCTGGTTGGTGTTGGGCACCGCCAGTGGCACCTTAGTGCTGGGCGTGGCACTGGCATGGTTAACCGCCGTTTGTGAATTTCCCGGGCGAAAAATTTTCTCTTGGGCATTAATGTTGCCACTGGCAGTGCCCGCCTATGTCACCGCATTTGTCATGGTGGGCATTCTCGATTTTACCGGCCCGTTACAGAGCTGGATGCGCGCCTCCGGCATCGAGTGGCAGCCACCAGAAATCCGCTCCCTGGGCGGGGTGATACTGGTCATGGTGCTGGCGTTCTACCCCTATGTTTACCTGATCGCCCGTAACGCCTTTGCTACCCAAGGAAAGCGCGCGCTGGAAGCGGCGCAGTCGCTGGGCTATAGCCCACAAGCGGGTTTCTTCCGGGTAGCCTTACCGATGGCAAGGCCGTGGATTATTGGCGGTGTGATGCTGGTCATCATGGAGACACTGGCGGACTTCGGCACCGTTTCGGTCTTCAACTACGACACCTTTACCACCGGCATCTACAAAGCGTGGTTTGATATGTACTCGCTACAGGCCGCATCTCAACTCGCCTCAATACTGGTTATTTTTGTCTTTATCATCGTGCTGCTAGAGCAGCAGGCGCGTGCCCGTATGCGCTACACCACGGTAGGGAAAACCGCAGGCAAGCAAGTGCGCATACAGCTGAAAGGGTGGAGCCGCCTGGCTGCCGTCGCCCTCGCGAGTGGTGTCATGCTACTGGCGTTTATTATTCCAATGACTCAACTGCTGATCTGGGTCAGCGATGTTGGAATGGACGACCTGGATAGCCGTTACTTTGAGTTTCTGTGGCACTCGCTCCTGCTCGCGGCCATGGCGGCACTGCTGGTGGTGAGCGCCAGTGTGATACTGGCAGTGGCCAATCGCTACTACTCAGACCTAGGCACCCGCATCATGGTGCGGGTGGCGACACTGGGCTACGCACTGCCCGGGCCGGTGTTGGCCGTGGGCGCTTTCATACCCATTGCGTGGTTTGATAATCAATTGCGTGACGGCCTGCACACACTGTTTGGTTATGATGGCGGCTTGTTGCTGCAAGGCACCATGGTCACCCTGTTAGCCGCACTCTGCATCCGTTTTATGGCGGTAGGGTTTAGCGCTGTCGATGGCAACCTGCAACGCATCACACGCTCAATTGACGAGTCCGCCCACAGCCTGGGCAGTAGCGGCCTAGTACTGCTCAGGCGGGTGCACCTGCCGATACTGCGCGGGGGAATATTCACCGCCATGACACTGGTCTTTGTAGATGTTATGAAAGAGATGCCCATCACCCTGATGACCCGCCCCTTTGGTTGGGATACCCTCGCGGTGCGGGTTTTTGAAATGACCGCCGAAGGTGAGTGGGAACGCGCCGCACTCCCCTCCGTTGCCATCGTACTCGCAGGACTCATTCCGATAATTTTGATGAATCGCCATGCCCAACACTGATCAGCTGCTCGAACTTAACCACATCACACAGCGCTACGGAGAGACCACCGTTGTGCAAGAGATGAGCCTCTCACTGCAACGTGGAGAGATCGGCTGCTTGCTGGGGCCATCCGGCTGTGGCAAAACCTCGGTACTGCGCGGCATTGCCGGTTTCGAAACAGTACAAGAGGGCACCATCACCCTCTCAGGCCAACAGATTGCCGGGCGCGGCCAGCATCTGGCAGCAGAAAAAAGGCGCATCGGCATGGTCTTTCAAGACTATGCACTCTTCCCGCATCTGAGTGCGGCTGAAAATATCGCCTTTGGACTGCAAGGCAAATCTCGGCACGAAAAAAAGCAACGTGTCACCGAAATGCTAGCACTCATCGACATGCCGCAATGCGGTGAACTTTACCCCCATGAACTCTCTGGCGGGCAACAACAGCGCATCGCCCTAGCACGCGCCCTGGCACCACGCCCCAGCCTACTGTTAATGGATGAACCCTTCTCAAACCTGGATGTCACGCTGCGTGAACGACTCTGCCTCGACGTGCGTGACATTCTCAAACAAGAGCAAGCCACCGCCATTCTGGTCACCCACGACCAACAAGAAGCGTTCATGGTAGCCGATGTGATCGGTGTTATGAACGAAGGGCGTATCCAGCAGTGGGATAGCGCATACAACCTCTACCATCGCCCCAAAAATCGCTTTGTCGCAAACTTCGTTGGCGAAGGGGTTTTTCTTCCCGGAAAGGTGGTCGACAGCGAGCGGGTGGAAATAGAGCTAGGAATAATCGACGGCGAATTCGATGCCCCTTGCTGTGCCGACTGCGGTGTTGATGTACTACTCCGACCCGATGATGTACTGCATGACGACAACAGCCCACTGCAAGCCGTGGTAAAAGCAAAAGCCTTTCGCGGCGCACAAATCCTCTACACCCTAGAGCTACCCACCGGCTCAGAGATCCTCTCACTGGTACCCAGTCACCACAACCACCCCATCGGCGAGCCCATTGGCATTCGCCTCGACACAGACCATGTGATCACCTTTCGCATATAACCGAGCAGGGGGCGCGCCACCCTACCGCAACAAAATGACAGCGCTGTCAGTCGCCCCTTCTGTCAGATAGTATTGGGTTTGGAAAGAGCGTATGCAGGCTTTGAATGCCCCCCATCACGGTTGAGTAATGTGGGCACTCTGTACACTGTTTTTCTGAATTGGCCATTGCAAACGGAATATCTCCCCACTTTGGGGTAGATTAAGCGTTGATATGATTCCCCCTATCAACAGGCAATAGCAACCTAAACCAATCTTATTACTGGTTTAGATCTTTTCATATGATTGGATGT
>Ga0256839_1000707_pt1 | contig 42899 bp, 37 predicted proteins | sample 354166metaG_FD_185968 | JGI IMG/M metagenome (GOLD analysis project Ga0256839, IMG submission 185968) | Hydrothermal vent microbial communities from Mid Atlantic Ridge, Atlantic Ocean - 354-166 | ecosystem: Environmental > Aquatic > Marine > Hydrothermal vents | place: Atlantic Ocean: Mid...
TTTTAAATGCCTATATGCACAAGGGCAATAATGAAATACAAATTGTTTTTGCCCCTTCGTCAATAATTGCAGAAGCAATTGATAAGGGTGTTCAATCTCTTTTTATAGAAAATATTTTTGCGCGAGCTCTTATGGTGAAAGGTGCTTTAACAAAAAGTAGTTTAGGTATTTCAACAGAAGAAATTGACAAATTATTAACCATAAACCAGCCAGAAGTTGAGGTGCTTGAAGATAAACTTGTAAAAAATATTTCGGAAGAACATATAAATAAACCTATAAAAATGACTTTTGCCATTAATGTGCCTGAAAACGAAATGGAGCATCTTGGCCAATTACAATATTGCGAAGGCGCCATTAATACTTCAGGAAACTTTACTGCAAATATTTTATTAAATAACACACCAATATTGTACATCGAAAACAATACAAGCACTATAATTGAGCCATTTAATAAAATTGTGCAACCGTTTAATAATACATTAGAATTACAAGTATTATCAATTAATGATAAAACCAAGGAAGCTTATTTTGAGTATTACCTTAATTACGAAATGGCAGATATTATTAAAAAAATAGGGCTGGAACCAACATATAATTACGTATCGTTCGGAGATTTTTTTAATAGATTACGTTTGCGATTATGGACTCTAACATTTAATAAAGAAGAGAGTTACAAATCGACCTTTAGTCTAAAACAAAATTAATGAAATTTGCCAGTCAAGAAACCGCTAAAGTAAAATTAGACCTCTTTGAAAACAAGTTGGTTTATGCATATAATGAAGCATTTGAAGCCAATGTAAAACTACCGCTAAAAGTTACATTGGTTTCTGAAGCAACAAGTTATATAAGTAACGACCAATGCTATGCTGATCATACTCCCACAACCTTAGGCTATTATTGGATTAATGATAACAAGTGCTTAAGAACAGCAAAAGGATTGGTTTTTAAAAGAGTAAAAAAAGAACAGTCCATTCAAACGCAATTAAACACAAATAATAACACCTTAATTTACCAAAATATAGATTGGAAGAACTCTGTTAAACCAGTAGGTGAAAAAGAATACAGGTTTGATAAAATATCTCAGATAAACGGACTATTAAATAAGACCAGCGATAATACATGGTATTTAGAAATTAGAGGTAGAAAATTTATCCTATTAAAAGATGGATTAGAGTTTTCTTACGAATATGATAGTGAAACAGGCTTTGAATTAATTAACAATTCCATTTCGTACTATAATAGGCCACTTACAAATGTTGATTTAGATTCGTTTAAAGTATTAAATTGTAATTACGCCATAGATAAAAGCACTGCTTTTTGCGGAAATGAGGCACTTTTAAATGCTGACATTGGCACTTTTAAAGTACTGACCCATAGTTTGGCAAAAGACAAAAACCAAGTATATTATTTTTCAAGTGTATTAAAATATGCCGATTCAGAAAGTTTACAGTTATTCGAGGATCCTACAAATATCTTTTACCGAGATAAAAATTACATTTTTCAAGGAGAATATATTCTTATTGGTGCAGATGTAGGCACTTTTAAAACTAAAGGAGAAATTTTTGGCGTTGATAAAAACCATGTCTATCGATTTTCGGAGCAATTACAATATGTTGACGCAAGTACCTTTGAGATTATTAATAAGACATATTTTAAAGATAAAAACAATATTTATTGTAGTCTTTTTGCTGGTCTTTCCGAAGTAAAGGTGTGCAAAAGTGACCCTTCTTTTAAAGACCTTACTAATGGATATTATAAACTAAAAAATAACATTTACTATTTTAATGATGACGGTCAAAGTGTTAGAATTAGTAATAACAACAAGAACTTTACAATGCTATCTTGCGGTTGGGCAAAAGACAACACAATACTTTTTTTAAATGGAGAAAAGGTGTACCACGGAAACACATCTTCGGTTAAAATTCTTAGCGAATCGTATGCTTTTGTTAATAAAAAAATATTTTGGCGCAATGAAGAAATAGAAAATGCAGACCCAAGTACATTTATTATTGATGTATGTGATTTTGCAATGGATAAAGACCATATTTATCATGCAGGAAAGCAAATAGAAGGGTCTAATCCTTCGTCATTTAAGCAACTAGATGCGTTTTTCTTTACAGATAAAAGCAATGTTTACTTAATTTCAGAATATGATGCATATTATTTTCTCAACATAAAAAATATTGACACTTCTAAAATAGAGATTTTACAATCTGGTTTTTTTAAAACCAATAAAGCGATATATTGCGATGAAAAGCAAATTACAGGAGCAGACCCTCTAACTTTCGAACTAATTCAAGGAGGATTTTCCCATGATAAAAATTCAGTTTATTATTTAGAAAAAAAACTTTCTGGGTTAAATCCGCAAAAGCTCAACATACTAAATCACCAGTTTATTCGAGATGAAGAATTCGTATATTATTACGATGTTAAACTCAATTTAAATGCCAAAAATTGCGTATTGATTTCAGATGATTTTATTAAAGACAAAAAGAAAGTTTACTACAAAGAAACCTTAATTAAAAAAGCGGATGCGGAGAGCTTTGAAATTATCAATCATTGGTTTCAGAAAGATAAATACAGATTATTTCATCAAACAACACCATTGGAATTAAACCCTAATACTGTTAAAGTAAATGACATTTATGCTTTTGATGAACATTACATTTATTTTTCGGATCATAAAATAGAAGGTGTCGATATTGCTAGTTTTGAGGTTTTGAGCAATAATTTTTCAAGAGACAAATTTCACGTTTACTATATGGAAAAAATCTTAAAAGAAGTAGATGCCCCAAGCTTTCAAATAATGAGTTACTCTGCTTTTAAAGATAAAAACAATGTATATACTTTTAAACAAGGTGAGTTTATAATTGATGAAAACGGGAATAGCTAATAACAAGGGCTTTTTCGTAATTTGATAAAGCCCTTGCAGTAAGAATTAACTAAAATTGGGTTGTCAAAATTAGCCAACATACTTAGATACCTCCGTATAAGGCATATCAAACGCATCGGCCACAGCTTTATAAACAATGTCGCCATTAATTATGTTAAGCCCCAGTTTAAGCTCATTGCTGTCTTGGCAGGCTTGTTTCCATCCTTTATTAGCCAAGCTTATAGCGTACGGTAAAGTTGCATTTGTAAGTGCCAATGTAGAGGTGTAAGGTACAGCACCAGGCATATTGGCCACGCAGTAATGAATTACATCATCAATGACAAACGTAGGATCTTCGTGCGTGGTTGGAGTACAAGTTTCAATACATCCTCCCTGATCAACAGCAACATCAACCAACACAGTACCGGGCTTCATATCTTTAAGCATATCTCTAGTTATAAGCTTAGGCGCTTTGGCCCCTGGTATTAGTACGGCACCAATAATTAAATCGGTTTCTTTAATCATCTCACGGATATTGTATTCGTTCGACATCATGGTATGCACATTTGGAGGCATCACATCATCTAAGTATCTTAGGCGAGTAAGGCTTAAATCCATTACGGTAACTTCTGCCCCAAGACCAGCAGCCATTTTAGCCGCTTCGGTGCCTACAATGCCACCCCCTAAAATTAATACTTTGGCAGGTTTAACACCGGGTACACCTCCTAATAAAATGCCGCGCCCGCCCATTGGTTTTTCAAGGTATTTGGCTCCTTCCTGAGTGGCCATTCTACCAGCTACTTCACTCATAGGAATTAACAGTGGCAAGGCTCTTTTAGTAGTTTCAACAGTTTCGTAAGCTAAACAAACTGCTTTTTGCTCAATCATTGCTTCGGTAAGTTCTTTGCCCGAAGCAAAGTGAAAATAGGTAAATAATAATTGGTCTTTTTTGATAAGCGGATATTCAGAAGCAATAGGTTCTTTTACTTTCATAATCATTTCAGCAATTTCATAAGTAGCTTCAATGGTAGGTAAAATTTTTGCACCTGCACCTTCGTAGTCTGTATCTGAAAAACCACTGCCAATACCAGCGGTTGATTGCACATACAATTCGTGGCCACGTTTTACTAGTTCTTTAGCACCAGCTGGAGTTAAAGCAACACGATTTTCGTTATTTTTAATTTCTTTAGGAATACCTATAATCATGACTTAATTGTTTAATTACTAGACAAATATAGCAAGCGGTTTATAGATTTACTAGGACATTTGTTGCAGCAGTAATTAGAAAAAAAACAGATTTTAATTTTCTATGGAAGAGGCCTTGGAATTGTTTGGTAAAATTTAAAAGACTCTTTCTAGCCCAAATATTATTTGTTTTGATGATGTAATTTCCGAATAAAATTAATTAACATTTTTTTCGAGTTTGTTAACAAAATTTGAATACCGGTTATGATGACGTAAATTTGTTATCAAGAGTACAAGAACAGCAAATTTTGCTTCCCATAAACCGTTAACTATCGGTTTGGATTTTTTAACTAAAATTAATTTGTCTTGAAAAACACAGCAGCCAAAGAGCCCATCATAGAAATATCAACCATTCTTGAAGATTATAAATTGGCGGTTGTAAGTCGTGAAGCCAGCTTAATGGGGCGCAAGGAGGTTTTTATGGGCAAAGCCAAATTTGGAATATTTGGTGATGGCAAAGAAGTACCCCAATTGGCACTGGCTCATGTATTTAAAAACGGAGATTTTAGGTCGGGCTATTACAGAGATCAAACGTTGATGTTTGCCATAGGGGAATTAACTATTCAGCAATATTTTGCACAGCTGTATGCACATACGAGTTTAGAAGATGAGCCTGCTTCTGCTGGTCGATTAATGAATGGCCATTTTGCCACACGTATGCTTAATGATGAAGGCCAGTTGAAAGACTTGATTAATCATAAAAATAGCACGGCAGACATATCTTCTACTGGAGGGCAAATGCCACGATTGGTTGGATTGGGGTTAGCTTCAAAACACTTTAGAGCTAATAAAGAGCTACACCAGTATAAAGGACTTTCAAATAAGGGCAATGAAATTGCTTTTGGTACTATTGGCAATGCCTCTACTTCAGAAGGTATGTTTTTTGAAGCGATGAATGCCATTGGTGTACTTCAAATACCCGTTATCATGTCGGTGTGGGATGATGAATTTGGTATTTCAGTAGGTGCTGAGTACCATACAACCAAACAATCTATATCAAAGGCACTGGCAGGTTTGCAACGAACAGCCAAAGAAAAGGGATTTGAAATATTAACAGCCAAAGCCTGGGATTATGAAGGGCTGGTAAAAGTTTATAAAAAAGCAGAGAGTCTTGCCCGTAAAGAACATATACCTGTATTGGTACATGTAACAGAAGCAACTCAACCTCAAGGGCATTCAACTTCAGGCTCGCACGAGCGGTACAAATCGGCCGAGCGATTGGAATGGGAAGCTGCCCATGATTGCAATATAAAAATGCGTGAGTGGATTTTGGCAAGTGAATTTAGTACAGAAGCAGAATTAGAAGCCATCGAAAAAGAAGCCAAAGATTATGCAAAACAGGCTAAGAAGGATGCTTGGAAAGCTTTTATAAACGAAGAAAAAGAGGCACAAGCCATTGTTTCTTCCCTCCTAAGTAATTTAGCCAAGGCTGTTCATAGTCAAGAAATAGAAAATCTTAAAAATGAATTATCCTCTGCCATTAATCCTTTAAAATTAGATGCCGTAAAAGCTTCTAAAAAAGCATTGCGGATTGTACGAGGACAATCACTGGCAGAAAAGCAGCCATTGATAGAATGGCTTAATGCTTTTGAAGCGAAAGCCAGCGATGACTATGGCTCTCATATATTTAGCGAATCGGCTGATGCTGCTCTAAAAGTAGAACCTGTGCCTGCGCAGTATAAACCTGACTCTGAAGTAGTAGATGGCCGCCAAATATTGCAAGCGTGTTTTGATAATGCCCTTGCACGAGATCCACGAGTGCTGGCTTTTGGCGAAGATGTGGGTAAAATTGGGGATGTAAACCAAGCTTTTGCAGGGTTGCAAGCTAAGTATGGTATAAATCGTGTTGATGACACCGGTATTAGAGAAACCACCATTATTGGGCAGGGTATAGGTTTAGCACTACGAGGGTTGCGCCCCATTGCCGAAATTCAATATTTAGATTATTTGGTGTATGCACTGCCTACTTTAACAGATGATTTGGCAACACTGCAATACCGAACCAAAGGAGGGCAAAAAGCACCTCTCATTATTAGAACCAGAGGGCATAGATTAGAGGGGGTTTGGCATTCAGGCTCACCTATGGGTATGTTGCTCAATAGCCTTAAAGGAATTTATTTACTAGTACCTCGTAATATGACCAAGGCCGCAGGGTTGTATAATACTATGCTGGCTTCGGATGACACCGCTTTGATGATTGAAAGCCTGAATGGGTACCGATTAAAAGAAAAAATGCCATCGAACTTGCCCGAATATACAGAACCTTTGGGCGTACCCGAAATACTGAGAGAAGGGGAGGACGTAACCATAATTACCTATGGTTCTATGTGCCGTATTATGATGGATGCAGCTCAACAATTGGAAGAAGCAGGAATTAGCTGTGAAGTGATTGATGTGCAAACTCTTATGCCGTTTGATGTACATCATAGCATACTAAGTTCTGTTAAAAAAACCAACCGAGTTGTTTTTGCCGATGAAGATGTGCCAGGGGGTGGCAGTGCTTATATGATGCAAAAGGTACTCGAAGAGCAAAAAGGATATCGATTTTTAGATTCAGCTCCGTTAACTATTACTTCCAAAGAGCACCGGCCGGCTTATGGCTCAGATGGGGATTATTTTTCTAAACCCAATGCAGAAGAGATTTTTGATAAAATTTATGAGTTGATGGGGGAGGCAGAACCCAGTAAGTTTCCGGATATTTATTAATAATTTAAAGCAGTATTCGAAATTCGCAAGCTTATTTGTTGTAAAAACATATTAAATTTGGTTAAAAAATAGTTGAAATGGAAAATCTGTTGACAAGAATTACGATTGACCCAGAAATTTGTCATGGTAAGCCTACAATTAGAGGATTAAGATATCCTGTGGAAAATATACTGGAACTATTGGCATCAGGAATGACAATAGAAGAACTATTGGAAGACTTTTCAGACTTGGAGCGCAAGGATTTTTTGGCTTGTTTAAGTTACGCTTCAAAATTGGCTCATGTTAAAAGTATCCATAAAATTGCTTCGTGAGATTTATTATTGATGCTCAACTTCCTAGATCATTATCTGTATTTTTTAATAATAGAGGGCATGATTCTGTACATACTCTTGAATTACCGAATGGAAATAATACAAGAGATTTAGAGATTTCTATCCTTGCAAATGATGAAGAAATAATTGTAATAACTAAAGATATTGATTTTTTAGAATCGTTTTTAGTAAAGTCGGAACCAAGAAAATTAATCATGGTGAAAACAGGAAATATTTCTAACAGACATTTGATTAAAATTTTTGAGGACAATCTCGAATTGCTCCTAAAGATGATTTCAAGGAGCAATTTAATAGAGGTTAGCAGTACAGAAATAGCTGAGCATGGTTAATAAATCTGCCAATTTAGAATGCGATTATTTTTCTAAACCCAATGCAGAAGAGATTTTTGATAAAATTTATGAGTTGATGGGGGAGGCAGAACCCGGTAAATTTCCAGATATTTATTAGTGCTACTCAGCTCCGCATAGTGCTACCTGTATTTTTTTAATAATAGTGGACTCATTATTACGTTTGAATTACCGAATGGTACAACGCTTAGGGCAGCGTAATTTGAAGACTTTTGCACGAATGCTTACCTTTGCACTATGAACAGTTTAATATCAGAAAATATTAACACCATAAAAAGACTTTGTGAGAAGTACGAAGTAAAGACAATGTATTTGTTTGGTTCAAGCTCTCAGGGAGAATTTCGTGATACCAGTGATATTGATATCTTAATTACATTCCATGAAATTCCAATTGATCGATATACAGATAATTATTTTGACCTCCATTATGAATTAGAAGCCCTTTTCGATAGGAAGATTGACCTAATCACGGGAAGGTCCCTTTCAAACCCCTATTTAATTAAGAGTATAGAGGAAACTAAACAATTACTCTATGCAGCATGATATACTAAAATACTTGTATGATATTAAGGAATCTATTGATTCGATTACTGAGTTTTTAGAAGACACAAGAGATTTTTGATAAAATTTATGGGTTAATGGGGGAGGCAGAACCCGGTAAGTTCCCAGATATTTATTAACTGATTGTTACGCAAAACCTTCTCTTCGTCATTTTTTTATTTCTTTTTTAAAACATATATTCCCCTACTTTCTGTAGGTTGGTTCGACAAACCAGAAGCGTCACCTGATAAAATAAAAGCTATATCTACATTATATATTTTTTCTGGAAAATATACCGAAATGTCTGGTTTAAATGAGCATATGTAAGGCACAAAAGGAGAGTTAGTAAAACGTTTAGATTCAAAAGCATACGATTTAAAATTAAATACTTCTGAGTTATAGCTTAGTTGAAAGTAACCTGTACCATTCCATCCTGATCTTCGATCCCTATTATCAAAAAAAAACCCTTCCCTTTCGCGAGATTCTTTCTTGAATTTTTGTAAAAAAATTATATTATCTTCTTTCTTCCAATCCTTAATTGGGGCAGTTCTGTTGCTCAGAGTAATTAATCTGGGCTCATTCTTTTTTGAGGAATTTTTGTGTTTTAATTCAAAATAATCTTTTTCATAATCATCTTCCAATTCATCAAACATCTTTTTCGATTCTATTACTATCCATTTATCTTGTATTTTTAAATGGCATCTACCTTTATGATTTTCTAAAGATTCAAATCCTTTATAATCCGCATGTTTTTTGGTAAAGCCAACAATAGTTGCTTTGTTTAAATAGTCTTCAAATTCTTCTTTAGAAAGTGAGTCGTAATTTATAATGGTATCGTATTTATGTTTCGATTTATTGCCCGTAATTGCCCAGTCTATGCAATAGTCTTCGTAAAAATAAACTCCTGAAGAAAACAAATAACCTTTGATTTTTAAAGAGTCTATTTCTTCTCCATTTTCGTTTATTTTTCGAGAGGTAATTTGGTATTCTGAGTTTCCTGTAAGAATAAAGTTTTTGGTAACCCTATCAAATAAAACTCTCCTAGGTTTTTCAAATGGCAATTTTATAATTTTGCAATTTTCAGACTCTGTTGTATTTTTAAATAAATCCTCATATTTATCGTATTTTTTATTTAAAAATAAATCAAAGGAGGCCTTTTTGGCAAAATCTAATGGATCAAGAATTAATATTTTTAAAATTATGGCTATTATTATCATGAGTTTTTCTTTTTTAAAACATATAATTCTCTACTTTCTGTATGGTAAGTCCAATCCGTTAAATGCCAAGAATTAGTTACACAATTCATTGCAAATCGAGGATTTAGATGGTCTTTATCAAAATCAGCATACTCTTCTAATAATTTATTAAATAGTTTTTTGAAGAATCAATTTCAAAAGTCAGATTTGGATTAATTTTTTCAGACATTTTCTTGTTTTGACAGAGTTGCTAGATATTACACACGACAAATCGCTAACAAGCACTTATCCATTTGTAAATGCTTGTGCTTGACTAAAGATAAGAACAACTACAACAAAATCAAGGTGTAAACTTGTTTTAGATACTTTGCTACATTGGAATAGCTGAAGCTGCAAATTTTTGCACTAATTTATAAATACCCCATGCAATGGCTGCTCCTAAAAGTGCTCCGGCTACTACATCGCCTGGGTAGTGTACGCCCAAATACACCCTGGTAAAACTAAAAATAATTGCCCAACCAAAGAAAATTCCTATCCATTTATAATGCTTGCCAAGGAGTAGCCAAAGCATAGTGGCTACGGCAAACGAATTGGTAGCATGAGATGAAACAAAACTGTAGAGCCCACCTCGGTAGTTATTAACAATATGCAAAACACCTTCCAAGTGTGGCTGGTGCGAAGGGCGTAGCCTGCCAACCCATGGCTTTAATAATGCAGAAGAGAGCTGATCGCCCACGAAGATAACAAGGCCTACTAAGAGTAAAACGTAGAATCCTTTCCATTTAAATTTTATAAAAATAAAAATAACGACAGTCAAAAATAACGGGAGCCATGCTTTGCCATCGGTTAAGGTAAACATAATCGAATCTAGCCAAGGGCTATGTAGCCCATTTATAAAAAGGAGTAATTTTTCGTCAAGTGCCAATATGTAATCTACCATAGCCATAAAAATAAAAAAAGCCTCCGACAATAGTCAGAGGCTTTTAACATTAGATACTAAAAACTTATGCTTTTTTTACATTTACAGCATTCAATCCTTTTCTACCTTCTTGTAATTCGAATTCTACTTCGTCACCTTCTTTAACCTCGTCAATTAGACCAGATACGTGTAGAAAGTACTCTTTGTTTGTTTCATCTTCAGTAACAAATCCATATCCTTTGGAGTCGTTAAAGAATTTTACTGTTCCTTTACTCATTATAATAATTAATTTAAAGCACAAATGTAGCATTTAATTAAACTTGCCATACAATTAAGTGAGATTTTTTTTAAAAAGTATTCGTATCTTCCGTAAGGTTTAATTGCTTTTGGGGTAATCAAACCGAATATTTACGCCTAAATCCATCAACTCCTTCATAGCCATTTTTTCGCCCTCATAAGCCATTGTTTGCCTATCAGTTTGGTTTTTATCGATGAAAATAAAATCAAGATTTATCAAATTTTTCATTTCATAAGGAAATTCTGTAATCATATTATTAGAAAGATCGAGTTCTTTGAGTTGTGTTAACTTTAAAACAGAGGAAGGAAACTCTGTGAGGATGTTATTATTTAGGTGAAGTACCCTTAATTTTTCTAAGGCCGAAACATCAACCATTTCGGCTATTTTATTATGATGGGCGTAGAGTTCTTCTAAGTTGGCCATACTGCCGATGGAGGAGGGTATTTCTTTAAAATTATTATGTGATAAAAATAAAATTTTCAGGTTTTGCAAATTGGCAATACTTTCATCTATATAATCAATATTATTATAATAAAGATCGAGCCAATCTAATTTATTGAGTTTAAAAAGCTCTTTAGGAACTGCCTGAAGGTTATTTTTATACACTACAAAATTCTCCAAATTTTTTAGTTTGCCAATTTCTGGGGGTAAACTCATAAGCCTGTTTTCGGGCATAGATAGTTTTTTAAGCGATTGCATTTGGCCTATTTCGGGTGGCAAATAGATTAAGCCACAATTATTCATAAACAGGTTCTCCAAGTTGGTAAGCCCTGCTAAATAACGTGGGTCGGGTAGCACAATGTTTTTGCCAATAACCAGCTCTTGTAGCGAGGTTATTTTTTCGATTCCTTTTAGTGAAGTAAGTGAATTATTAAACAGCACCAATGTTTTTAGGTTGGGTAGTTTATGCAGCCCTTTGGGGATGGTTTCTAGTTCGTTATAGCTTAATCGCAGATATTCCAGCGATTTCATTCTTTTAAACTTAATCTTTTTGGTGCTTTTGCCAAGTTTGTTATTGGATAGGTCGAGCCGTTTGAGGAGGGTTAGTTTTTTTAATTTTTTAGGTAGCGAGGTGAGGTTGTTATGACTTAAATTTAAAGATGTTAGCGACTCATTCTTGCTAATTTTAATATTATGGGCTTCTAGTTTGTTATGGCTCACATTAAGATTTTTTAAGTTTGCCATTTCAAATACCTGGGGTTTGAGAGAGGTAAGTTGATTGCTCTTAAAAGAAAGTGAATCGAGGTTGTGTAAATCAAGAATTTTGTCTGGTATTTCGAAATAACGTCCATTATTAAAAGCTAAAATTGTACTGTCGGAAAGATCTATTCTGGTAATGATTGAGTCTAATTTTATATGCGATATTGAATCTCGTAAAGCTTTTTCTTTTCGCTTACGTTCTTTGTAAATGTTTTTTTGTTCTTGTAAACTTATGCCGCCAGGAGTCCTAAATTTGGCCTCCATTTTGGCATAATCTTCTTTTCTTTTTTGTTTAATGTCGTATTCAATTTTTAATTGCTGTTTGGCAATAGAATCGAGGGCTAGTTTACGCTGCTTAGTTAGCTTAGGGGCTTGGGCATAATTAAGTTTGGGTGATAGAACAAGTGCTGTGGTAATAAGAAAAATAAGAATACGGATCATAATGTGTTAAATTGTTGATATTGCAATATAACTATTTATTTAGTTATATAAAATTAATTACTATGTTCCAGCACCCTAAATTTATTCTCATAGTCACTCCTTTTTCTTGTGTATTCAAAAATACCTTCGCTTTTACGAGCGTTTACACGGTATATTATTTCTAAGTTATTGTAATGCCAGCTAAGTTGATAGTTGTCTAACCCTTTGTTTAAAGTTAAAAATCCTTTTTCAGAGGTCATAATTATTTTGGCATCGATTATAGGGTGCATAACATTTTGTCGTTTTAGTTTAAACCATTTTGTTAAGCCCCCTAATTAAAAAGAAAAGCAAAATAGAAATCGTCATTCCTGCGCAGGCAGGAATCTGTAGATATGGAAAGAGATTAAACATTATGGCTATAATCAATCTAGGTTTTATAATCAGTCTTTATTAATTGTAGCATCCTACAGGGCGGATTCCTGCCTGCGCAGGCAGGACGTAAGTGGTTGTTTTTTTCTTTGCATGCGCTTAAAGGCAGTATGTGCACTTAACTACAGATTTCCGAAGCGTTAACTCGGGGAGGTGATTTGTGGTTTTAAAATCTGAATGATCATACGAAATTACTCCTAATAGTATTAATAGCAGGATAATTATTTTATGAACTGTTTTTGTGTTTACCACCAAATACAATCATAACTAAAAAATACGTTATATAACTAGTTTTGCAGTAGTAAATCCATCTCATTAAGCAATTTATCTACTGCTTCTTCGTCTGTGCCGTCATATATGCCTCGTATCCTTCGGTGTGTATCCACAAGTACAAATTTGCCGCTATGCTCAAAGCTGCCGTCATCGCGTACGCCAATATAATAGCTGGTTTGAGCGATAGAATAAATGCTATCTTTAATACCCGTTACAAAATGCCATTTATCACTTTTAACATCCAATCGGCTAGCGTATTCTTTCAGCACTTTTATATTATCGTACTCAGGGTCGATGGTATGCGATAAAATGCCAACATTTGGGTTGTCTTTGTATTTTTCGTAAATACGCAGCATCTGCACTTTCATTACTGGGCAAATGCTAGGGCAGGAGGTGAAAAAGAAATCGCTCACATAAATTTTGTTCTCAAAGGTGGTGTTGGTAATAAGGCTGCTGTCTTGATCCCAAAAAGCAAAATCTTTTATGGTATGAAACACAGTGTCGGTTCCTGTGCTGGTTTCTATGTACTCGTGCCTCCCAAGTATGGGGAGTTGCTTATTTTTGGTTTTAGTACAAGCGAGTAAGAATAGAAAAGAGCTAAGAATAAAAAAGTAGAATAGTTTCATAGTGTAAATTAATCTCGAAGTGTTTTATTTTAAATAAAACACAAACTTAAATAATGTAATGTTACCTTTTTAAGTGAACTAAGCAATATCCTGTTTTTTAATCGAGTATTTAATCGCAGGGCGATAGCCCTTTTGGTTTAATTCCCCGACCCTTGGGTCGGAAATAATTTTGTTTGCGTAGTAAACTTCTATAATACCCCAATGGCTCTGCCTCGGGGTAGTTTTATTAAATTGTAGTTAGCAAGATGAACTATTTTTTATAATCGTTGTTATTTAACGTATGACAAACTTCCGCTTTGCGGCTATATGCCTATTTGTGCTTGTTATAAGTGTTACAAGCTATGCGCAAGATTTAAACTTGCAAGATATTACACCTTCATCCATTATGAAAAAAGGGCAGGTTGAAATAAAATTCTTTAATAATTTATATACGCAACAAGCCTTTTATAATAGTTTCTCCGAAAAGCAAGAAATAGGTTTTAGAGAAAGCTATTTTACTTCGACCAATTACTTTCTTATAGGTGTAAATTCGTGGCTTAATGTAGGAGGCGAAGTTTGGATTAATAGTGTAAAACGAGGTACAGACCCCATTCAAAAAAGAGGAGAGGTTGCCTATGTGGCACCCAAAATTAAAATTGCTCCTTTTAATTCGCTAGAGCGATTTTCGATTACGTCCACCTTTTTAATTGCTACAGCTACTAATATGCAAGGCGGAGGCAACCCTAATGAGCCATTTTTGGCTTTTGACAATAATATTTGGATAAATCAAATTTTTTATGACCAATCTTTGGGGCAAGATTGGCAAGTGTTTTTTGAATTAAGTGGCTGGATGTACTTTAAAAAGCCAAAGGTGGAAGAATCGGATAATTTTTTTAGGCTACCTGCCAAAGCTATTGTAAGTTATTTTCCTACCAGCAGGATAACTCTTTATGCCTTAACCGAGCTAATGGTTCAGCTTGGGCAAGCCAATTTTGTAGATAGTTATTATGTGCAAATGGGCCCCGGTATAAAATACCAGTTAGTACCAGGCAAACTTGAAGTAGAAGGACTCTACACAAATTTTTTGGCTGGTAAAAGCCAAGGAGCAGGCTCTACTTTTAACTTGGGCTTGCGTATTATTCGGTAGCCTGCCATTTATTATAGTCATCTTCGGTATCAATATCCATTAATACGGGCAATAAACCTACTGATAAATTAGTTAGCTTACAGGTTTCCAGTGCCTCGCTTAGCACCGCATTATGACTCCATTTTTTATGCAAAAACAATTCTTTAGGAGGATGTGCCTTGCAAGCTACTAAATAGTAGCCACCATCTTTAGCAGGGCCCAAAATGATATCATATTTGGCCAGTTTGTTAAATGCTTGTTCAATAATGGCTGGCGTAAGAGTTGGCGTGTCGGTGCCAATTAAGCACACTAGGTCATGTTTTTTAATTTCGTTTGAAATGGCATGATACATTCGCTCTCCTAAATCTGCTCCCACTTGAAGCCTGCCATTTTGCATTTTTTCTGACCAATAAATGTTAACGTTGGCATTTGTTTTTACGGCCATAGAAAGTGTATTATTAAGTAGCTCTTTATAAATTAATAGTGCTTTTTTAACACCCAAAGAAGCTGCTAACCTAGATTTAACTTTCCCAAGTTCAGGGGTTCTTGCAAACACTAGTAGGCTCTTATTCATAAATTTATTTAAAAATTACATCAAATATGATGTGTATTATATCTACAAAAATTCAAATTTCATTAATTATAAAAGATAAATAATTATTTTAGCATAAGTAATGCTTAACACTAATTTTTTCAAATTAATTACACCATTTTTAGTTCTTTTTTCTTTTTTCGGAAAAGCGCAAGATACTACTTTGGTAAAGCTAAAAGCTGCGTTAGATACTACTAAAACGGCTACTACAAGAGTTGGTATATTAATTGAATTGGTGTCAATAACAGCGGAGTATTCTATCGACTCTGCCAATATTTTTTTAGATAGTGCAGAAGAGTTGGCAACTAAAATAGATTATGCCCGTGGCTTAGCCGAAGTGGCCAAAGCACATGGTTCTATTTATTCAATGGAAGGAAACTATGCGCCTGCATTGCGTGAATTAAGCAAAGCACAAACTATGTTTAGGCAGCTTAATGATACCTTAAAGCTTGCTAAAACTTATATGCTGCTTGGCAATATTTATGTAGCAACCAAAAATTATAATGAGGCACTTAGGTATTATAGAAATGCAGGCAATTCATTTCAAGAGTTAAAAGAGTATAAAGCACTTGCAGGCATTCATAATAATGTAGGTGTAATTTACTGGCAAGAGGGGCAATTGGATAGTGCTTCTATTTATTTTAACAAAGCTTTAATAACCTATATAGAGCTTAATGATAAAGAAAGCTTAGCTACTAGTTATACGAATATTGGAATAATTTATGCTGAGCAGGATGACTATGAGAAGGCCATTGAATATTATACAAAAAGCAACGCAACCCTCACTCTGCTAAATCAAACCTATGGCGAAGCTATAAATAATTTAAACATTAGTGATGCTTATCTTCGAATGAAAGAGTATGATTTAGCAGAAAAATACATACACAAAGCGGTTGAAATAGCCGAAAAAGAAGGGTATAAATCTTTGCTTCCTAACCAGTATTATACCATCGGAGAGATTGAGGAAGATAAGGGAGATTATAAAAAAGCGATTGAATGGTTTCGAAAATCAGAAGAAATAGAAGATTCTTTATTCGATGCTGAAACCAATTCAGCCATACTAGAAATACAAACCACCCAATTAGAACAAATACAGCAACGAGAAATTGAACGAATTCATGAAATAAGTGAAAATAGCTTAAAAACAGAACGGTTAAAAAACACCTTATTATTAGTTGTATCTGGTTTCGTTCTAATTTTACTTTTGGTGGCTACCACTTACTTTTATAAACGGGCTAGTGTGGCCAAGCAGATAAACAACCAGAACTTACAGATACTTAATCAAAAATCGAAAATTTACCAGCAGGCAAAGTCTATTGCGGATAAAAACGAAGCCTTATTAGAAAAAAATGCGAAACTCGAAGAGCTAAACGAAGAAAAAAACTACATTATGAACGTGGTAGCACACGATTTAAAAAGTCCTTTAAATCAAATTCAAGGACTGGCCGAAGTAATTCGGTTAGAAGAAAGCTCCCTAACACCTACTCAGCAAGAATGTTTAAAAAATATATCGTCATCCTCTGAAAGACTTAGCCAGATGATAAACCGTATTTTAAACACCCGAGCCATAGATGCTGAAAATGCTGATTTTCAGACGAGTAATGTAAAATTAGTCCCCATTTTACATCGTATTATTGCCAATTTTCAACCACTTGCCGATCAAAAAAATATTAAGATTTCAGTAAATGGGTTAACAGAAAAACCTGTAGTAAAAGGAGATAAACATCATATTCAACAAGTTATTGAGAATATTATTTCCAATGCCATTAAATTTTCACCTCCCAACAAAAAGGTAAATGTGGCTCTTAAGCTTGAGAAAAAAAGAGCTGTGCTTTCTTTTAAAGATCAAGGGCCGGGGTTAACTAAAGAAGACCACCAAAAGCTGTTTGTTGAGTATGCTAATTTAAGTGCGAAACCAACAGGAGATGAAACTTCTACAGGTTTGGGCTTATCAATTGTTAAAAAATATGTAGAGTTGATGGAAGGTGAAATTTGGTGTAAAAGCAAAGCAGGGCAAGGAGCAACTTTCTATTTAGCATTCAATTTAGTGTAACTTGAGAATTTTCGCATCTCAATAAACATAACTATAAGCACCACAATAAACTCGAGGGCTACCACTGGCATCACTTCTTTAAACCCTGTAATGGAGTAACCTGCGTAGGTGCACATAATTAATAAACTCCAAACAAAGGTAAACTTATAGCGTGTAAAAGTGCCAAATAAAATGGCTAGGGAGATATACCAAGGGTGAAGAATTAGTGAAAAAAGAGCAAATACAACTGATAACCATAGCATTGTTTCAGGCAGGGCTTTCTTTTTATAGAATGAATAAACTGAAATTATTAAGATGGATATGGTAGTGGTAACGGCCAATAACTTGCCAATGAGGGCAATCATATTATACCCATTAACCCAATAGCCAATTTGCCTAAAAGCATAGTAAATGCCTGCGTTAAACTCGAATTTTTGATAATAGAGCAATAAGCTGTTTTCAATGCCTCTAAAAAAGGAAGGGTCTAATAAGGGGGCAAAAATTATGGCCATACTTATGCTGAAAACAACTATGAAGCGCACTCCTGTTTTTAATTTTAGACTGAGCAATACCGCAGGTAAAAACATCAGAGGTATAAGTTTGGCTGCCACAGCCATGGCAAATGCAAATGCTGCTCTACTAATTTTTTCTTGTTGCAAGTTTGATAAAAAGAGCATTAAGAAAAATATCATTAATGCCTCGTGGTGCAAATTGCCAACCAATTCAATTATAATTAGGGGGTTTAGTGCATACCAAGCAATATTTTTTACCTCTATTTTAAAGGCTCTTAGTAAAGAAGGGAATAGCAGTAATGTGCCAATTTCCGCTGCAATTTGTGCAATACGTAAAATAACAGTGCTTAACCAAATGGAGTCTGAAGCTAACCAAGCAGCTACCCAGTTTATAAATTGCGGTATGGGCGGATACACCGTGTAATGCGTAGGTGAGTTAATAAGGTTAAATAATTCAGCATTAATGCCCACAGGCGCCATGTTAAGGTTCTCCATATAAAAAGTGGGCAGTTCCGCAAAAGGGTTTATGCCATTAAACCAAAGCCTTCCGTCCCAAATAAAGCGGTAAAAATCATCGGATAATAAAGGGGTAGAAAATAGGAATAGTAGCCGAAAACACACACCTAAGTAGATGATATGCTTAATTGATAAGTGCTCTTTTTGATAAATGAGAAAAACATAGGCAAGAAAAATTACGGCATAGGCTGTTAGCAATTGAGTAGTTTCTGGCCGTTGAATTACGTACCCAATAAGCATATAGCCTACGATGGAAATACCAATGGCAAGCCAAGTAAAGCCTTTATGCGGTTTAGGCATGTGTCCCTTTAATTGATTGGTAACTTACCGTTAACAGCCCAATGGCTAGCATTAAGTGAAAAGGCACAAGCCCAAGATCTTTAGTAACATAAGCCAACACAAGACCTCCTACAAAATAGAGGCCTAAGGCAAACTCAATAATTGTGCTGCCATCAATTTTTCGTGATAGGTATTTATTTCCACTAATTTTTGCTTTTTTGCTTGTGGCATTAAATTTTGGTGTTCTTATAAAAGGTGTTTTTTTACCAAATAACCCTTCTATAACGGCCATTGCATTATGGTAAGAGAGCCCCATAGAGATGGTCATAAAGGCAAAAAAGGAAGGAATAAATCGATCGGTTGATTTGGTGTAGGGCGCTTTTTTGGCAGAGACCCAAAAGAAGAACCCGATGGACACAAACCCAACTAATAAAATACTGGCAATATGAAAATAAAAATTAATTTCGGGGTGGAGGTACTTAATATATAATACGGGTAAGCTAATGATGCCTCCAATAAGCAATAGCACAAAAATGCTGCTGTTTAGCAAATGAAAAGAGGCGTGTAGTTTGGTTTTTAAAGATAGGGATGATTTAAAAACTTTGCCTAAATTTTTAACCGCTGTTTCTGCGGCTCCTTTGTTCCATCGGTATTGTTGCGATTTAATGGCAGGCATAAGTACAGGTAATTCGGCAGGAGATTCAACATCTTCTAGGTACTTAAATTTCCATCCTTTTAATTGGGCTCGGTAACTTAAATCCAGGTCTTCGGTAAGAGTCTCGGCACTCCATCCACCGGCATTTTTAATACACTCTTTACGCCAAACCCCAGCTGTTCCGTTAAAGTTAATAAAGCTATGCGAGTAGTTTCTGCCCGTTTGTTCTACCGAAAAGTGAGCGTTTAAGGCAAAAGCCTGCACCTTAGTAAAGAGCGAATATTCTTTGTTAATATGCCCCCACCTGGTTTGCACCACGCCTACTTTACTCGTATTAAAATAAGGAATTGTTTTTAGTAAAAAATCTGGTGGAGGCAGAAAATCAGCATCAAAAATGGCAATAAATTCGCCCTTAGCTTGGGCTAGGCCATAAGCTAAAGCACCCGCTTTAAAATCAGTACGTGTAGGTCGTTGAATATGCTTAATGTCAATGCTTTGTTGTTGATAGGCCTTGATTTTTTTTGCGATAAGTTCTACAGATTCATCAGTGGAGTCATCTAACACCTGAATTTCTAGTTTGCCGGCAGGGTAGTTGAGTTTGCAGATGGAGTCAATCAGCCGTTCAATTACATATTCTTCATTATAAATGGGTAACTGAACGGTAACAAAAGGGTAATTTTCTATGGCTGGCGTTGTTTCGTCTATTGTTTTACGGGCTTTTAAATAAGCAAATGTTAGATGCAGTTGCCCCATACTATAGATAAACAACATCAGCATTACAAGGAGGTAAAGCCCAAGGATAAAAATTTCGTACCAGGCCATTATAAGTATTTGAATAAAGTGAATATGATTTTATAACCCGCCATAATGGTGCCCTTTACAGTGCCCGATACTTTGGAGAATCCTATTCGGTTGCGGTAATTTACAGGCACTTCAACAGTTTTAATTTTTTGTTTGGCGGCTTTTATTTGCATTTCTACAGTCCATCCATAGTTGCGGTCAACCATATTAAGTTGGTTTAGGGCAGTTAAGGTAATGGCTCTAAATGGGCCAAGGTCTGTAAATTTTACACCATAAAATAGATAAAGCATTTTAGTAGCCAACCAATTACCAAACACTTGCTGTGGTGTTAACGAACCCCTTTCTTTTTGCCCCAAAGCTCTGGAGCCAATCACCATTTCGGCCTCTTTATTTAAAATTGGTGCTATTACTTTATTCATTTCTTGGGGGTAGTCTGAGTAATCTCCATCTAAAAAAACAATAATATCGGTTTTCTGGTTCAAGTTGTTTACATAATTTATTCCTTTAAGGCACGAAGCTCCGTAGCCTTTTTCGTTTTCGATTAAAACAGTTGCTCCAGCCTCTTCGGCTTCTTTTTTTGTAGTATCGATCGAGCCATTATCGCATACTATTATTTCTTTTACAATTAACTTTGGAATTTCTTCTATAACCTTAGCAATCGATTTTTCTTCGTTTAAAGCGGGAATAATTACCCGTATTACTTCTATCATTAATTGTTATTATTATTTAAAAATAATGTTTTACTGCTCTTCTAAATTTATACTTTTATAGGTTCTATCACCAATTTAATGGAATTAGTGGTACAGCTTGTTTTGTAAGTATTTCATTGAGCACTTTGTGCCTCCTTAGTGTTCTTTGTGGTTAATTTATTTTTGGTAATAACCACAAAGAACACAGAGTCTTACACAGAAGGCACTAAGAAAACTAAACAATATGTATTCTTCTTTGTAGTTATGACATCATCAAATTCCTAGTCCCATTAAAATAACAGTAGAGCCCTTTTATAAAAGGAGATAACGGAACAAATCTGGTATGGCATAAATTTGAGTGTTACTTTTATTTTCGCACAAAATTAGCAGTATTTACTCTATTGGTATTAGAATCGTTTTCTAATTTTAGCACCCCTCTGGGGCAAACAGCGGCACATACACCACAGCCCACACAAGAAGCACGCACAATATTTTCGCCACGTTGGGCATAAGCTCTTACATCAATGCCCATTTCGCAATAGGTAGAACAGTTACCACAAGATATACACTGCCCACCATTGGTGGTAATTTTAAACCGTGATTTAAACTTTTGCACAATGCCCATATAAGCGGCCAACGGGCAACCAAATCTACACCAAACTCTATTGCCCATTACGGGGTAAAAACCTGTGCCAACTACGCCTGAAAATCCTGCACCAATAAAGGCTCCATACACTTGGCGCATACTAAAAGTATTAATGCCAAGAAGCTCGCTTGCTCCTGTAAAATAGGTGTATAATACGCCAATAGTCATAACCACGGCAAATACCAGTACGGAGTAAATCATGTAGCGTTCAATTTTCCATGCTCGTAATGATTTATCCGAAAGTTGCCTAAAGGGGTCGCCCACGGTTTCGGCAAGGCCACCACAGCCACAAACCCAGCTGCAATACCATCTTTTGCCGTAGAAATAGGTAAAAATGGGAACTGCAATTAAAGAAAACGTAATTCCCCATACCAACATAAACATACCCAAGTTGCCTCCGGCAATAAGCTTATTCAGTTCAAAATCAAAGAAAAAGTCATAGTCTAAGGGCCAAGCATTTTTAAAATCGAAATAGGGTTGGTTAAGCCGAACCAGTATTTCGGGGATAAGAAATGCAAATATGGTTTGGAAAAACATAACCGAACCGGTTCGTATTAGTTGGTAGTTATTATGCCTGTATTTTGCTAGCATACGAGCACCCATTACCAGCATACTTACGGTGTACATAAAACCGTATAAGAAAAATTGCCCTGCTTCTGAGCCACTTAGTTTATAGCTAATGGAATCAGTTAGCCTAATCCAACCGACCATATATTCGGGAAAGAAATAGAGCAGTACATAAAATGAAATGAGCAAGGTGCCTATAATTATGCCTAGCCATTTACGGGATTTGGCAGGGTGAAAAAACGTGCCATTATTTTTAATGCCTGGCTTTTCTGCCATATACGATTGCAGCATTAAAAGTCCGCCAATGACTGCTAGCCCAAAGGTGAGTAGCAGAAATAGCAGGGCATTCGTATGCAATAATCCTGTAATGGAGTGCTTTGCCAGGTTATACTTTAATGATTTTGCGGCATATTTATCGATTCCTTTTTTAGGAATGACCTCATATTGAGCAATATTATCAGTTACTTGTTTAATGTTGGATTCTAACTCTGCATCAGAACCAAACTCCCTGCCAAAAAGCCAGTTACCGTAATTTTTAAAGGCGATTACTTTAAAATTTTCTTTACCCCAAAGCGCTTCTATGCTTTTGGCATTTAACGAGTTGTTATGCGCAAGGTTTTCTAACCTTGTAATATTTTCGGTAGAAAAGGAATAATTTGCGATTGCTGTTTCATTTACTTCGGTTATTGCTTTACCAGTAGCAGAAAGTAATTGCCATGTGGAAACGGTTTTTTCTATTACGGGTTCAAAGGCTTTGGTTGCTATTGTCGTTTTTTCATCAGAGTTAAACTCTTTGGTAATAATACTTTTGGTAAGGGTGTGGGTTGTTAAAAATGGGATGGCTAAAAATATGCTGAACCCCAATACAACTAAAACTGTTCCTAGTCGATTCATATTTTTAGGCTAAAGTTTTAAATTGAGATGTAACCTGCGATGCAAACTTTTTATAAAACTCAGGGTCAAAGTTTAATGCCTCCAGGTTTTCGAGTACAAAATCTATTGTTTTGCCCGTGGCTATCCATTCATCGCAAAGCTCATGGCGCAGCCTTAACCCCAAAGCATTAAAGCCTCGTACTTTCATTGTCGCTTTTTCATATACTATTCTTAAACCTCTTTCTGGCTTCTCTTCGCTCCAAAACATACTGGTTAAATCACCGTCTATTTTAGCAGGCACATCTCCATAAGTTTGGTATTCTAAATCAACAAATTTGGCGGAGTTAAACCAGATGCCAGGGTTGTAAGGGGTAGGAGTACCGCAAAGTGTTTGAGCTAAGCTTTCGCCCATTATTCTGCCAGTGTACCATACTGCTTCTATGGCTCTTCGGCCTTTGGTGGGTTGTTTAATTTCGGCACAATCGCCAATGGCGTACATATTTTTAACGTTGGTTTGCAATAGTTCATCAACTAAAATGCCTCTGTTGGTTGCAATGGCTGTGTTTTCGATAAACTTAATATTGGGTACTACTCCAATGGTGGCTCCTGCAAATTGGCACTCCAAAACTTCGCCTGTTCCAAGTGTAACTGATTCAACTTTACTACTTCCATTAATACTTTCTACGGTGGTGTTGAGCCTCAAATCAATACCTCTTGAAATGATATGCTTGCCTACCATTTCGGCTTCTTCGGGAGGTAATACGATGTCCCAATATTGCTTTTCTCGCACCGCTAAGGTTACGTGTACGCCTCGGCTATGCAGCATTTCGGCTAGCTCAATACCAATTAATCCTCCACCAATTATTACGGCTTGTTTTATTCCTTTTGTGTCCTCTAAAAGCTCTAAATCTTGCTTACTGTACAGGCTTTGTACACCTTTTAACTCCGCACCCAGGGTTGGTAGTGGGCGAGGGGTAGAGCCTAGAGCAAGCACTAGCTTATCGTAGCCAATGAGCTTGCCTGATTGTAAGGAAAGACTTTGATTTTCTGTATTAATATCGGTAACTCTATCAAACACAAGGTCGATTTTATTTTTTTTCCAAAACCAATTCTCGTAGGGTTGTGTGTGTTCAAATTTTAAATGCCCCATATAAATATACATAAGGGCGGTTCTTGAGAAAAAATATTCCGATTCAGAAGAAATCACCGTGACTTTATAATCGCTCAATTTGCGAATATGCCTGGCAGTGGTAATTCCTGCTATGCCATTACCAATAATAACAATGTGCATTTTAGTTAGGTTAAAGGTTGACTTAGGGATTGTTAATTAATTCAATTTACATCCAAAAATAGCTATTCTGTCTTTTGTAGAGCCAACAATTATATGTTAGTTAACGTTCCTTTGTTAAAAAATAACAAAATTAGAGTTTGAACTTTATATTTGGAACTGGTGTTTATAGAAATACAATTGTTTAACTATTGAAAATATGAAAACGTTTTTAACTACTCTATTATTTTTGGTTTCTACCTTTTATGCCAATGCGCAACAAGATGAATTTTACAAAAATGTTGACCACATTATGCGTAATTATGTAAAGCATGGTATGGTTAACTATTCGGCCTTAAAATCAGACCCATCAGAATTGAATAAGATTGTTGAACAGATTAAAAATACCGATTTAAAAACATTAAGTAATGATGAGTTTGTGGCATTTGTAATTAATGCCTATAATATGTTGGTTATTTATAATGTTGTTAATCATTACCCAATGGAAGGCCCGTTAAAGGTTAAAGGTTTTTTTACTGATAAATCCTTTTCGATTGGTAATATTAAATTAAGTTTAGACGACCTTGAAAAGAAGATTTTGTTTGGGAAATCGAAAGATTCGAGGCTTCATTTTGCCTTGTCTTGTGCTGCAGTGGGTTGCCCGCCATTAAGCAATACCGTGTATAAGCCCAAAACTGTAGATAACCAATTAAAGGAGCAGGCAAAAATTTCGATAAATAACACTCAGTTTATAAGAATTGATCGCACAAAAAAAGAAGTGCAATTATCTCAAATATTTGAGTGGTATTCGCTGCACTTTGGCAGTTCTAAAAAAGAGCAAATTGCCTATTTAAACAAATATTTAGAGGAGCCAATTACCAATGATTACAAGGTTAAGTATTACACTTATAATTGGGATTTGAACGATTGGATAGAGTAAAATCTGGTTCCTGTTAGGTACTATAGCTGCCCATTTTAGCCGCAGCGTAGGCACAAGAAAAAAGATTTTTTAGTGCCTTAGTGGTATTGTTTTAAATGTCTGAAAAGATATAGTTTAGGTTTAATTGGGTCATTTACTCATCAGGTAGCGAAATCTTATTATCTATCATTCGATTATTATACTGTTGTATAAAAGCTTTGGTTACTTTAATTACTGAATCCATTTCTGGTAAATTTTTGTTTGCAAGGTTTTTAGTTAAAAGAATATCTTTTTTAAAATTGTAAAATCCTAAGGGTTTTACACCATCAAACTGGAGAAAATAACTATCCATTGCCATGGTGTAGTAAGTGCCATTATAGGCAATGGCAAAATGATTTGTAGAATCGCTTAGCAAGTTATTACCAAAGGCAAAGTAAGGCTGGTCGTAATTAAGGTAACTTAAAACGGTAGGAACAATGTCTATCTGTTGTGCCACTTTTGAGCTAATTCCATGTAATTCTCCGGTAGGGTCAAATAATATAATAGGCACCGCATGGTTTCCAAGGCTTGTATTATACTCTTTAAATTGAGATTTGCTCTGGTGATCGGCAGTAAAAACAAATAACGTATTTTTATACCAATCTGTTTTTGCTGCTTTCTCAAAGAATTTTTTTAGGGCAAAATCTGTATAACCAATAACTTGGTGCATTTTTAAATTTCCTTTAGGAAACCTGTCAATATGTTTTTGAGGCACTATATAGGGGTGATGAGATGATACTGAGAAAATTGTACTTAAAAATGGTTCTTTAAATGTACTAAGTGTATTGCCCATAAATTGGAAAAATTCTTCATCCCAAATGCCCCAAATGCCATCATAATCGTCATCGTTGTTGTATTCAGTTTTTCCGTAATACTCATCAAACCCATTAACAGTTGCATAGGCAAGAAACCCCATAGAACCATTGGGGGCGCCATGAAAAAAAGCAGTATGGTAGTCTTTTTTCTTTAGCTCAAAAGCTAAACTGGAGGTGTTATTGGTAGAGTAATTTGACAGCACAAACGACCCTTTTAATGAAGGAAGGCTTGAAATAACCGATGGGATTCCATCAATAGATTTCCAACCATTTGCATACGAATACTTAAATGATAAACTATGATTAATAAGTGAATCTAAAAAGGGGGTGTAGCCTTTATAGTTTCCATTATCTAACTCTTTATTATAAGCTCCAAAATACTCTTTACCAAAGCTTTCTAAAATAAATACAACTACATTTTTATTTTTAAACGGCTTGCTTGATGCAGGGGTGTGAATAGGTGAGTAAATAGTTTTAAGCTCATGTTCGTTAAAAAAGGAAACTCGGCTAAAAGTTTGCTTATTTAGGGTTTTAAAAATGCTAAATGGCGTATTTAATACAATGGCCATTTCTTTGGGGCGCTCTACATACCGCCCTGCATTATTTAAGGTGATAGGGCGAGTGGTGCCTGTAAAACCACCTCTTATACCTATCACTGAAAAATAAAGTAATAGGAGCATTGCCGCTAATTGCGTAGGGTAGTAAACCCATGGTTTTTGATTGCCAGGGTTGCTTACGGTAGTTTTATTAAATAGCCAAATCATTAAGTAAACCAAGCCAATAAAAAGGAGCGTAACATACCAATAGTCGATAAAAATAAATCTAAAAAATAGTGACGATAAATTTGTTTCGTTCTCAAAGTTTTCGATTACACTTAAGGTAGTTCGTTTTAAAATAAAGCGGTAATAAATAATATCAGCACTATTTATTGCAATAAAAAAAGCGTTTGTTGCAATAAAAAAAATAGTTGTTATTTTTTGATAAACAAGCTTATACCTAAACCTAAAGGGTAAGGTTTGGCTTATAATATATAGAGCATTTATAAATAAAAGGGCCGACAGGTCAAATTTTAAACCACCCAATAACATTACAAAAAAACCTGCAAGGGTGGTTTCTTGAAACAGGTTGTAATTGGCCACAAAGAAAGCGATTCTCATAAAAGAATAAATCAGCATTACAATACCAAATCGAATAAGCAGGGTTTGCTGTAGCTGTATAAATTTTTTAAATAAACTAATTTTCATACTATGTTTTTTCTAAAAAATAAATTTTTAACCTCTTGAGGTTTCAAATCAAAGGCTTTAGTTATAGCCCCTGACTCAATAAGATGCTCTGGAAAATTAACAGACAATGCACCCTCTGTCATCAACATTAATTGGTCGCAAAAGGTTAGCATATAATCTAAATCATGACCAGAAAACAAGATTGTTTTTTGATGTTCTTTAGCAAGTTTTTGCAATAGCTGAAGAATGATAAACTTGTTTTTTATATCAAGGTGAACCGTAGGCTCATCTAAAATCATAAGAGGGGTGTCTTGCGCCAAGGCTTTGGCAATCATTACTTTTTGTTTATTTCCATCACTAAGCTCAGCAAACAAATGATTGCGTTTGGCCTCCAAATTAACAGAGGCCAGTGCGTTATCTATTATGCCTTTATCCGTTTTTGAAACCGCAAATTGCCAATTGGTATAAGGATATCTGCCCATTTTTACAATTTCTTCTACCGTGGCAAACCCACCATTAATGGGTGTGGTAAGCACTAACGAAATATACTTGGCTCTTTCTTGTGAGCTTAGTTTAAAAATATTTTGATTATTAATTTTTATTTCACCCGCCAATGGTGGTAGTAGTCCACTTAAGGTTTTTAGCAACGTAGATTTGCCAATGCCATTAATGCCAATGAGGCCAGTGAGAGCCCCTTTGGGAATTGAAAAATGCAATGGACCCGCAACTCTTGCCTCTTTTTTGCCTTTATAGCCAATAATTAAGTCGTTGGTGCTCAAAGGCAAGTTGTTGTTCATTAATCTTCTGGGTAGGGGATAAATACAAACCGAGTAAATTCACCATCTATGACAAACAAGCAACAAAATTCATCCGGATTTTTATAATTAGCGATAAAGTCAGCTTCCTTTTCTTTCGATATTAAATCACGTTGAATAAATTCGTCTAGAAAAGAGGCATTATAATTCCATTGGGTAGCTGCTTCTTTTCGGCCAATTAATAATTGCCCAATTTCGGGGTCTCCATTTTTTTTAATCGGAAAAATAGGATACTTGGAAAACTCCCTATCGCGGATATGGTAGGAAGCCTCTTTTAAGCTATCGGACACTTTAATAAAGTCGTTCGAAATGGTGCCGAGGTACTTTCCGTCTAATTCTGGGCTGTTTTCGTGCTGCATAACAATATTTACTAAAATAAAGGTTACAAAGTTAAGCAATCAAACTGTACTCTAAAATAAAAATATAGGCTACTACATAGCTTTTATTATTTCGGCAAAATAGGATTAACAGAGGCTCTGCCACGATTAAACCTGCCAGTTGACCTTTTAATATTGAGTCCACTCCGAAAACAGACAATTTTCACAAAAAGAGTTATTATATATAAGCAAATTTACTTCTAATGGAGACCATCAGCTAGGTTTGTGTGATATACAGCTAAAACCTATACTCTCTAAAAAATCGCTGAGTGCTCGGGATTATTTCCAGTCTCTTAGCACTTTTCATCTCTACTGAATCGCTCAATCTAGCTTTATGCTCATTAACTTAACTTAGCCATGTTAACCCTTCAATAGGGTAGCTTTGCGAACACCTATTAGCTTGCTAAGCTCTTCTAAAGGAGCTTTTTTTATTTTATCAGGTGATTTATACGTTTTTAATAATAAATCCTTGGTTTTGTGGCCTATGCCTTTAATGTTATCCAAAAAGCTACTAATCTGTTCTTTCGATCTTTTATCTCGATGAAAGCTGATAGCAAAGCGGTGGGCTTCATCTCTTAATTGCTGCAATAATTTTAGCGCAGGCGATTTTTTGTTTATATGAACAGGTAAGTTATCGCCAGGTAGGTAAATTTCTTCAAGCCTCTTGGCAATGCCTATAATGGCTATTTTGCCATAAACACCCACATTTTTTAAGGCCTCTACTGCCGCACTTAATTGGCCTTTGCCGCCATCTATCAGTATTAAGTTAGGAAGCGGCTCTTTTTCTTCCAGCAATCGCTTATACCTTCTTCCAACTGCCTCATACATAGATGCAAAATCATCGGGTCCAATTACTGTTTTAATAGTATATTTTCGATAGTCTTTTTTAGAAGGAATTCCATTTTTAAAACAAACCATAGAGGCCACAGGGTTTGTGCCTTGTATGTTTGAGTTATCAAAGCACTCAATATGGGATGGCAAGGTGGTTAAACTTAATGCTTGCTGTAAGAGGGCTAATGTTTTGTCGTTTTTATTGGAGGTTTCAATCCTTTGCTCACTATTTCTTTTTAAAAATAAGGCGTTTTTTAAACACATATCTACAAGTTTTTTCTTATCGCCTATTTTAGGTACTTCTAACATTAAAGGTGCTGGAATTTCTGGTGCATCTATATTCGACAGGATTTTAGTGGGATGATTAATGTCGATATTTTTTATGAGTTGAGGTATTGCAGCTATAAGTATGTTAGCGTCAGACTCTTCTAATTGTTTTTTTATTTCTACAGATTTTGTTTGCGTAATTGACCCATTACTAACACTCATAAAATTTACATATCCCTTTTTATCCGTACTAATTAGAGCTATTACATACAAGGAATTTAGCTTAGGGTTAACTACAATTGATTTAGTATAAAAAGTATTTAATTGCGCAAGTTTTACTTTGTACTCCTCCGCTTTTTCAAATGCTAAAGTAGCTGCATAGCTTCGCATTTTTTCTTCTAAAAATTTACGAGGGGCGGCTATATTACCCTTTAATATATGTATAGCTTGTAGTAAGTTATTTGCATAATCTTCTTCACTTTGTAAATTTTCGCAAGGCCCTTTGCAATTACCAATATGATATTCGAGGCAAATTTTGTATTTCTTATTAGTTATATTTTGTTTAGATAAATTGTATTTACAAGTACGTAATGAGTATATTTTGTTTACTAAATCTAATACGGAGCGCATTTTTACTACGCTTATATAGGGGCCGTAAAAATCGCCTTTGGCATTATCAATATTTCGTAAACTATAAATGCGAGGAAATCGCTGATGTGTTACACATATATATGGAAAGGATTTATCATCTTTTAATAGTATGTTGTATTTGGGCTGATTGGTTTTAATAAGGTTGTTTTCCAGCAATAAGGCATCGAACTCTGTATTGGTTACTACATAGTGTATGTCTTTTATTTCAGAAACAAGTTTTTTTGTTTTACGGTTGTGAGTGGCTCCTTTATTAAAATAGCTGGCAACGCGTTTGCGTAAATTTTTTGCCTTACCCACATAAATAAGCACGTTTTGTGCATTAAAATACTTATAAACACCGGGGTTATGAGGAATAGTAGCTACCAACTTTTGTTGGTCATTCATTAGTTTATGCCCTCCTCGTCCAAGTCAACCGAAAGTGAATCTAATCTTCTTTGTAATAATGAATCAGCAGGGGTTAAGTTTAGCAAACTATACTGCCCGCAATCGAGCGTTACCGATAGGGGTTTTCTGGGCTTTGTAAACGGCTGCATTTCATAGCCCAAAGAGTCGTCATTATACACTTGCGTCATAAACTCCGCCCAAATAGGTAAAGCCATATAGGCACCTTGGCCGTATTTAATTGATGGAAAATGAATGGCACGGTCGTCTCCGCCAACCCAAACGCCAGCCACTAAATCTTGGGTTACGCCCACAAACCACCCATCAGAGTAGTTTTGAGTAGTGCCTGTTTTTGCCCCTATTTCATTTCCATTTCTAAGCAGGTTATATTGGTAACTGAGCTTGCGTGCGGTACCACCTTCTTCTTCTATAGTTCCTTTAAGCATATGCACCATAAGGTAGGCGTCTTCTTCGCTAAGGGCTTGTTTTTGTTGCGGAACATACTGTTGCAGGATGTCTCCGTTTTTATCTTCAATTCTGGTAATGTAAAATGGTTTTGTCCAAATACCCTTGTTTGCAAATGCTGAATAAGCGCCTACCAACTCAAAAACAGAAACATCGCTAACGCCAAGGGCTAATGAAAGAACCGGAGCAAGTTCACTTTCAATCCCCAGTGAGTGAGCTTTGGCAACCACATTTTCTGGCCCTACTAAACTCATTATTTTAGCTGTTACTGAATTTTTTGATTGTGCCATCCCTTTCCGAATGGTCATCTTTTCACCAGTAAACTTCATATCCGAGTTTTCGGGCGACCAAGTTGGCGGTGTACCCCCTGTTTCATAAGTTCTTCGTTCATCAACTACCTCATAGCACGGGTAATAGCCATTTTCTATGGCAGTAGCATATACAATAGGTTTAAAGGTAGAGCCAGGCTGGTTTTTACCTTGCTTTACGTGGTCATATTTAAAGTATTTATAATTAATGCCCCCAACCCACGCTTTAATATTACCTGTATGCGGATCCATAGCCATAAAACCTGCTTGTAAAAACTTTTTATAATAGCGCAATGAATCCATAGGGCTCATGAGTGTATCAATTTCTCCTTTCCAAGTAAATATTCTCATCTTTTTAGGTAGGTTAAGAATAATCCCTATCGAGTCCGAATCAGCACCATATTTCTTCTTCAATTTACGATAATGCTCGGTTCGTTTAATAACACGATTAAGAAAGTTTTTAATTTCTCTGCCATTTTCATCTACCCATGGGTTGCGCTTACCCCACGATTCGGTGAAAGTGGTTTGCAATGAATCCATCCACCAACTCATGGCATTTTCTGCATATAGTTGCAAATCTTTATCAATGGTCGTGTGTATCTTCAGTCCCGATTCGTATAAATCTATTCCTCTATCTCTGCAAAATTCCAATAAATCATTTTGAATAACTGCTCTAAAATAATTGGCCAATCCAGTATTTTGATTAGCTACTTTATAATTACTTAAGTCAATAGGTAGTTGAATTAAGGAGTCGTATTCAATTTTTGACAGCACGTTTTGTTTTTGAAGCTTTAGTAAAACTTCGTTACGCTTTTTTAACGAGTTATCGTAATTGAGTACTGGATTAAACCTGGTAACGGCCTGCAATAAACCAATGAGTGTGGCAGATTCTTGGTAATTGAGTTCCGAAGGCTCCTTGCCAAAAAAAGTAACCGAAGCTGCTTTTATGCCAAAGGCATTGCTTCCAAAGTCAACAGTATTAAGGTATAACGCTATAATTTCTTCTTTGGTAAACGTTTCTTCTAAGGTAACAGCAATAAGCCACTCCTTAGTTTTAGAAACAATTAATCGAGGTATTCCCCCCAACTTAGAAATGCTCCCTTCCATTTCCTGATCGCGGGTAGAATAAAGCTTTTTTGCCAATTGCTGAGTAATAGTACTGCCTCCACCAGCAAGATTAAAGGTTAACATTCCTTTTATTACCCTTAAGTAGGCTATTAAATCAAGACCAGAGTGGCTATAAAACCGGTGGTCTTCTGAAGCCACCAGTGTGGTTTTTAGATTGTCGGATAGCTGATCATACGTAACTTGGCTTCTGTTAGACCTAAAATATTTACCCATTTCTTCGCCATTTGCATAATACAGTGTAGAAGAAAGGTCTGTTTCAGGGTTTTCGAGTTGGCTAAGTGCTGGCATTTTGCCAAACCATCCAAACAAATCATGAGAAACAGCAGATATATATAATGGCAGGCCTGCAAATAGGCCAATAAAAACAACCCAAATAGCCCAAACCAACTTAGATTTTATATTTTTCTGTAAGTTATTCATCAGTAATTGGCTTCAAAAAATGTAAGGTAAGTGTCCACTTCTTTGGTTTGGTATAATAATTCAAAATTCAATTTTGAAATAACAAAAGTAACATTTTTGACTGATTGCTCTGATTTTATTATATCATAAAAAAGGAGGGAGTCATCTTTGTTGCTAAATGTTTTAATAACTATAAAAACACTAGTAGAAGTAAGGTATAGTTTCCCTACTTTTAAATTTTTATTTGCATACTGAGAATCTATAAGTCTATTAATGGATTCGAGTGCAGATTTTTCGCTAGCAGAGTCTGCAATTGCAATAAAATAGTGATCTTGATCTGCCACTACTTTGCTAAATCGGGTTTCTTTAAGCTTAACAAGGCGGTCTTGGTAAGTTTTAGAGGCTTCCAATAGTTTTTTGGCGTAATCGGTTAAATCTCCTTCTGGGTATTTTAGTATAAAATCGTTGAGGGCAAACTGGTATTCAGGAAGCGATTCGGTTTTACCAATTATTAGCGCATCTAATAACCAAAAGTTAGCTATAAAACTTGCTTTGGGAGAGGCTGTAATTGCAGTACGTATAAAATGTTTGGCACTTTCAAAATCTTCTTGTTGGTAGAGTTTATACGCTTTTTGATATTCTATGGCTAATTTTTCATTTGTTTTATTACTTTCCTCCACAAAACTTGGGTTTAATATAAGGTTAGCATATAACGAGTTAGGGAATTTATCAAAAATGAGTTTTTTATACTTTTCTCCCATTTTGGGATGCGCTTCAATTTCTATTAGGTATAAAAGGTAGAGCACTTCTGGCTCATAAAGAGTTGTAGGGTATCGGTTTAAAAGGATATTGTAATTTTCAATGGCACTTTTATCCTCTTCCAGCTCAAAGTGATAAATATTGGCTAGGGTATAATAGGCGTCTTCAAGCTTTTTATTGGCTGCCTGTACGGCATCTTTAGTTTGCGGTACTTGATCATAAAAAGTTTTAGCCACATTAGCGATGGATGTTTTTTCATCCTCTTCTGATTGCTTCTGATTGTCAGTTAATTCATCCTCAATTGGGTTGTCATTATCCGTTTCTATAACAGATGATTTTATAGAACGCCTCCAATGATCTTCTAAAACTCGTTCTCCCCAAATATTTTTAAATTCTGTTCTTCCTTTGCTTACAGCCGCAGGGTTTGTAAAATACCAATTACCACCACCAATGCCTGTTGGTTCTTGATTAAAAGAGAAGAAACTCTCGGTAGCTTGTTTTTTTCTTTCCTTTTCTTCGTCAGCTTTTTCTAATGCTTTTCTTTGTTCTGCCTCGGCTATAAATAAAGTCATCAGTTCCGTAGAATCTTTGGTGGATAGATTAAGAAGACTATCTTGGAGAGTGATGGTGTTAATTTGTTCAATAAACCGAGTTAACACTTCGTTTCTTGCTGCTATTTTATCGTATTCCTCATAACTTTTGGGCAAAGTGTTAACGGCACTATCGTAATAAGCCTGTGCAATGCTATAGTCTTTTAGGGTATCAAAATACACCTCGCCTAGGTTTAAGTAAGCCAACCCTTTAATTTTAGGGTTACTTTTACTGTTTTGTATCGAAAGGTTGAAGTTGCTAAGGGCCTCGGTTAAATAGCCCTGTTTTAATTCGAACTTTGCCCATTCTAAATAAATACGGTCTTGGAATTCTCTATTTTTTTCATCTTTTACCAGTTTTTTAAAATACTTTCTTACATCTTTTATATCGCTTCGTTCGCCTAATTGAGTTACCTGAGCCATATTTAATTTGGCATAAAAGGAAAGTTCGTACTCAGGGTTGCTTCTAATGCACTTTTTATAATAATCAAAAGCGGCAGATTCGAACCCTATTTCTTGATAGACCTGCCCAATGGTAAAAAATAGTTTTGCTCTTTCAGGTTTGGTTAAAAGTGGTTCTGCTGCCACTAAACTTTTAACCATATTGTCTTTTTGGTCAAGCTTTTGGTAGTAAAAAGCCTTCATAAGATAAGAGTATTTCAGGTTTTTTTCATTTAGTTTTTCCCTTGTTAAATAATCAGCAACTGCTTCAGCGTTGCTCATTTCATTATTTTCAATAAAGGTTCGCATTAAATTAATGAGCCCCCAATGTTTTGCATTTACATCCTCGCCTTTGGTATTAACATATTTAAAAGTTTCAATGGCATTGGGATAATCGTAGCCATACATTCTCGCTTGGCCTATAATATTATAGCTATCATCAACCCATTTACTGTTTTTATGGTATTGAATAACAATGGAGGCTTTTTTTATGGCCTCCTCAACTTCTACCTTATACGTTTCCTTATTAGCTGAATCTATGGCAGGAAAAATGGGTAAGATGTGGTCATAATCAGCTGGCTGGCTAGCTTTTATGCTTTCTTCAATAGAGGTTATTTGTGCAAGTGCATAAAAATATGCATTATAATGAGCCGTGGTATTATGGTATGCACGATTTAAGGGTGCATTTCTTTCTGAAGAACAGGAATAAAAAAATGCTATTGCAATTAGCAATAGAATGAATGTTGCTCTTTGTGTATTATTCAATGGGTATTATTTGAGGGGTGTCCTTAACCAAACGTTATTTTTTTTCAATTAATACAATAATACTTTTTTATCTCTATTTTTGCTCCAAAAAAACGTACTACTAAGTCATTGAAACCTAAAAAAACTTTTTCGAACTGGCTAACCGAACGATACCTCTTAATAATTAGGAACGAGGAGAACTTTGCAGAAAAGAGATTTCTTGGATTTACGTACGCTAAATTTTTGTTATTTTCTTCGTTATTATTCCTTGCCTTGTTAGTGATAAGCTTATTTTTAAGTAGAACGTTACTCGAAAAATGGTTTGATCCAAGGCATGCTCAGATTGAAGCCAATAAAAAATTATACACCCTCTCTTTACAGTTAGATTCTTTAGAGGTTGAAATGCAGCATAAAGATCAGTTTATTTCGCTGTTTAAAGGGTTTTTAACAGGCAATATAGATTCTGCAAGAATAGATAGTTTTAGGCAACGCTCTTCGTTACAAGACCGGAAGTATATAAACCTTTCAACCGCACCAATTGATTCGCAGTTACGAAAAGAATTTGAGATGGTAGATTCAACCTTGAATTTAACGTCACGGTCGGTGAGCGAACTACAAGAAATGTTTCTCTACCCTCCTATTTCGGGGCTTATTTCTCAAAAATTTGACATAAAGGATGACCATTTTGGGGTAGATATCGTATCCAAAAAGAACGAACCAGTAATGAGTGTGGCAAGTGGTACAGTTATTATATCCTCTTGGACACAAGATTCGGGTTATGTGATTGCTGTTCAGCATAGTTCAAACCTAATATCAGTTTATAAACATAATGCTGAGTTATTAAAAAAAACAGGTAGTTTTGTAACTGGTGGAGATGTTATTGCCATTATTGGCAATACTGGAGATTTAACGGATGGGCCACATCTTCACCTTGAACTTTGGTATAAAGGCAATGCCGTTAATCCAGAGGATTTTATTTTGTTTTAAATACTCGTAATATATAATAAAGAACATGTTTAATAAGGATGAAAAAAAAGTAGCTGAAGAGCTAAGCAATTCCAGTAATATTATTGGCAAAGGAACCACCCTTGAGGGGAACATTGAGGCCTATGGTAATATTAGAGTTGAAGGACGAGTAGTTGGCAGTATTGTTACAAAATCGAAGGTCGCATTAGGGCAGTCGTGTAAAGTAGAAGGAAACATTTTGGCTCAAAATGCTGAAGTGGCAGGGGAAGTGAAAGGAATTGTTGAGGTTTCTGATCTTTTATTATTAAAATCTTCAGCGGTAGTGCATGGAGATATTATTACCAATAAATTAATTGTGGAGTCTGGTGCAACCTTTAACGGAGGCTGTAAAATGGGCGTATCAATTAAAGAAATTAAAATTGGAGAAAACGGACAGGAAAAACAGCTCTTTAAGAAACCCGCAAAAACAGCCTAATAACTTTCTCAAATACGCTGGCTTGGCCTTTCAGTTTTTGGCGGCTATTCTTATGGGGTATTGGTTAGGAAAATGGCTAGATGCAGTTAATGAAAATGAAAAGCCATGGTTTACCATGGCTTTTATGATGTTATTTCTAGTAGCAACCTTGTATAAAATTATTCGCGATATTACTAATGAATAAAACTTTCAAATTCTTTTTAAAACTCACAATGTTAAGCATAATAATTGCAGGGGCAGGAGTAATGTTAACACATTATACTGCGGTTGTATTGCCAACTATGTTTTATCAGTTAGTGGTTTTTTATTTTTTAATTTCTACGATGGCTTTTATGGTTAATATAAAAGCCGCGCAAGCAGATAGCGAAATGGCCGTTTGGTATTATATGGCCTCAATTATGTCTAAGTTTTTATTGGCCGCTATTTCTGTGGTTGTGCTAACTAAATTTTTCCCCGAGCAAAAGAAAAATATTGTGTTTGCAAGCTTTGCTTTATACCCTTTGTTCGAAGCAGTAGTAATCCTAGATGTTTATAAACGAATTCGTTCATAGATTTTAGTATAAAACGTTTCATTTAGAATCTTTACTTTATACTTTTGCAGTCGCAATTAGAATTGACCCTGATATTTAGGAAGTTATATGGCATCATTGTTCGAAAAAGGAAGAAAAATCCTTAAAAATTTAGCAGGAATAGTATTTTTTATAGCAGCTCCTGTGCTTATCGCAAATGCAAGCAGTTCGGAAGAAAGCAGTGATAAAAAATTCAGCCCTTCTGAAATGATATTGCATCATATTCAAGATACGCATGAATTTCATATTTGGGGAGAATTAGCAATGCCGCTTCCTATTATCTTATGGACAGAACACGGCCTTGATGTATTTATGTCAGGCGGCTTTTATCACGGAAATGGCACAATTACTACCGATAAGGGCTCTTATATATTGGATCATGAGCATATTTATTATGCAGGAGAACACGGTAATGACGGGCACGCTGCTAAGCCATTAGATTTTTCGATTACCAGAAATGTGTTTTCACTGTTTTTGTCATTTGCATTAATCTCTTGGGTGTTTATTTCTATTGCAGGTAAGTATAAAAAAAGAGGAACAGCAGCTCCTAAAGGGATGCAGTCGTTTTTTGAACCTATTATTATTTACGTGAGAGACGAAATCGTAGTACCAAATATTGGCGAGAAAAAAGCAGGTAAATATTTGCCTTATCTGTTAACCTTATTCTTTTTTATATGGATTAATAATATGATTGGCTTAGTGCCTTTCTTCCCTGGAGGGTCAAACCTTTCGGGTAATATAGCTTTTACATTTACACTTTCAATACTCACCTTTTTAATTGTGCAGTTTAGTGCCAATAAGGCGTATTGGAAGCATATATTTTGGATGCCTGGTGTGCCGATTCCTGTGCGATTTATTCTCGCACCAATTGAGTTTTTAGGTACTCTATCAAAAGCATTTGCTTTAATGATACGTTTGTTTGCTAATATTTCGGGTGGCCACATTGTGGTACTTAGCTTAGCATCTATGATATTTATTTTTAAATCGTACGTAGTAGGTGGAGTGGTTACTCCGTTCTTATTATTTATTATGGTATTGGAATTAATGGTGGCGGCAATTCAAGCGTATGTATTTACGTTGCTAACATCATTGTTTATAGGTATGGCCGTTGCAGAAGACGACCACCACTAAATTGTTTTTTTAACTAAAAAGTCAAACTATTATGACAATTACAGGACTTGCTGCTGGATTATCAGTATTAGGTGCAGGCCTCGGTATCGGTAGGATCGGAGGATCAGCAATGGAAGCAATCGCTAGACAACCAGAAGCTGCTAGCAAAATTCAAACTGCAATGATTATTTCTGCAGCTTTGATTGAAGGGGTAGCTTTCTTTGGAGTAGCTACTGCTTTAATGTAAAAATTTGAGATGGCTGCCGCTAGGGTAGCCATCTCTTTTTTTTAAGTATTAAAAACGAATTTAATTAATTAATTAATATATAATGGAACTTTTAATTCCTAACCCAGGCTTGGTTTTTTGGACCAGCATTGCATTTCTACTATTGGTATTCCTCCTCTCTAAATTTGCTTGGAAACCTATTCTTCAAACCTTAAAGATTCGTGAAGAGTCTATTGAAGAGGCTTTAAAAGCAGCAGAATTAGCGCGTGAAGAAATGGGCGACTTAAAAGCTGATAATGAAAAATTATTAGTAAAGGCAAGAGAAGAACGTGAGCAATTGCTTCGAGATGCTAGCAAAGCTGCCAGTATGATTAAAGAGGACGCTAAAGCAGATGCTGAGGCTATTTCTAAACGAATGATGGAAGATGCTAAGGTGGGTATAGAAGCAGAAAAACAATCAGCCTTGGCTGAAGTTCGTAGCCAAGTAGCTAATCTTTCAGTAGAAATTGCTGAGAAAATTATTCGTAAAAATTTAGAGAACGATAAAGCCCAAAAGGCTTTAGTAGATGAGTTCCTAAAAGATAAAAGCTTTAACTAATAATGAGTTCTCACAGAGCAGCAATACGATACGCCAAAGCAGTGATTGAGCTTGCACAAGCTCAAAAATCATTAGAAAAGGTAAAAGAGGATATGCTTTTATTCACTAAGGTTATAAACGAAAACCGTGAATTAGAAGTGGTGCTAAAAAACCCAATTGTGCCTGCCGATAAGAAAAAGGCAATTTTAAAAGCCTTGTTCGAAAAGCGAATACAAACGTTAACATTTAAAGCATTCGAACTTATCGTATCTAAAAATAGAGAAAGTATATTGGATGAAATTGCCATTGAATTTGTAAACGCATACAATGTGCTGAAGGGAATTGCTGTAGCAACGGTTATTACTCCTTATACTTTGGGAGAAGCTCAACGTAAAGAGATTAACAATATTGTTGCAGAGATTACAGGCATGAAAGTGGAACTTACCGAAATTTTAGATGAATCGTTAATTGGTGGGTTTGTGCTTAAAATAGGCGACAAACAAATTGATGAGTCGGTTAAAACTAAATTAGCTAACATACAAAGAGCACTTGTTGCTTAAACCCTCTTAACGTCATTCCCCCGCTAGCTAGCGAGGGAATGACGTTAGAATTGGAAATAACAGTTGTTAGGAGAATAATTAGAAATTAAAGAATAGAAATAAATATTTCAGAAATGAACGATATTAGACCAGATGAAGTTTCGGCCATATTGAGAGAACAACTTTCGGGTGTGAAATCTGAGGCTGAACTAGAAGAAGTAGGTACGGTATTGCAAATCGGTGATGGTGTTGCACGTATTTACGGCCTTACAAAAGCAGAAGCAGGTGAATTACTTGAATTTGAAAATGGGGTACAAGCCTTGGTACTTAACCTTGAAGAAGACAATGTAGGAGCCGTTCTTTTAGGCCAATCTAAAGGAATTAAAGAGGGTGATACGGTTAAAAGAACCAATAAAATTGCTTCAATTCAAGCAGGAGAAGGGTTAGTGGGTCGTGTATTAAACACATTGGCTGAGCCTATCGATGGTAAAGGAGCCATTGAAGGTGAATTATTTGAGATGCCAATGGAGCGTAAAGCACCAGGGGTAATCTTTCGTCAGCCAGTAACAGAGCCACTCCAAACGGGTATTAAAGCGATTGATTCTATGATTCCTATTGGTCGTGGCCAAAGGGAGTTAATTATTGGTGACAGGCAAACCGGTAAAACAGCGGTTGTTATCGATACCATTATCAATCAAAAAGAATTTTACGATAAAGGGGAGCCTGTTTATTGTATTTATGTGGCTATTGGGCAAAAAGCTTCAACGGTTGCAAACACCGTAGCTGCTTTAACAAAAGCAGGGGCAATGGATTACACGGTTATTGTTTCGGCCTCGGCTTCAGACCCAGCTCCAATGCAGTTTTATGCCCCATTTTCAGGGGCAGCTATTGGCGAGTATTTTAGAGATACAGGTCGCTCAGCTTTGGTAATTTACGATGATTTATCGAAGCAAGCGGTTGCCTACAGAGAGGTATCTTTATTATTAAGAAGGCCTCCAGGACGTGAAGCATACCCTGGCGATGTATTTTACCTGCACTCGCGTTTGTTAGAGCGTGCGGCTAAGGTAAATGATAATGATGCTATTGCTCAAGATATGAACGACTTGCCTCCTTCATTAAAAGGGAAAGTAAAAGGGGGAGGTTCGTTAACAGCTCTGCCAATTATTGAAACGCAAGCAGGTGACGTTTCGGCTTATATTCCTACCAACGTAATTTCCATTACTGATGGGCAAATTTTCTTGGAAACGAATTTGTTTAATTCAGGGATTCGTCCTGCCATTAACGTAGGTATTTCGGTATCTCGTGTGGGTGGTAATGCACAGGTTAAATCAATGAAGAAAGTATCTGGTACACTTAAATTGGATCAAGCACAGTTTAGAGAGCTAGAAGCCTTTGCTAAATTTGGCTCTGATTTGGATGCTGCTACTCGTTTAACTATTGACCGTGGTATGAAAAATCAGGAAATATTGAAACAACCTCAATACTCACCTGCTAAAGTAGGTGATCAAGTGGCCATCATATTTGCTTCTACCAAAGGGCTAACCGATACTGTAGCCGTTGATAAAATGAGAGCGTTTGAAAAAGAATTTATTGCTGAAATGAATGCGAAGCATAAAGATGTGATTGATTCTTTGGGAGCAGGAAAGTTTGATGATAGCCTAACTGATGTGCTCAGAACGGTGGCTAAAGAGGTAGCTAAAAACTACGCAAAATAAATATTAAACAGTATAAAAAGTAAAATACGAAACGTCATTGCGAAGGAGGAACGACTGAAGCAATCCCTTAATTATTACAGATTGCTTCACTACGCCTGCCTGCCAAAACAAGCAGTGCAGGCAGGTTCGCAATGACGTTAAATTTAGATGCTTAACCAATGGCAAATCTTAAAGAGGTAAAAACAAGAATATCTTCGGTGCAATCTACACAGCAGATTACCAAAGCTATGAAAATGGTGGCGGCTGCCAAGTTGCGTAGAGCACAAGATCGTATTATCCAAATGCGCCCTTATGCACAAAAACTAGAGGGCATTTTGGTGGGTGTATCTGCCAGTTTAGATATTGAAGAAAATGTTTTTAGTGAGGAGCGTGAAATTAATTCCGTTTTAATAATCGCTGTTACTTCTGATAGAGGCTTATGTGGGCCTTTTAACGCCAATGTATATAAATCTACTAATGCCTTAATTGCAGATAAGTATGCAGGTCAATTTAAAGAGGGAGGGGTAACCATTATGCCGATTGGTAAAAAAGCACTGGATTATTTTACCAAACGAGATTTTAAGGTAGAGAAGAAATTTGGAGAGCTATTTGCACGTTTAAGTTTCAACGAAGCTATGAAAGTGGCTGAATTTGCCATGAATGGCTTTGAAGAAAAGGAATTTGATGCTGTTGAAATTGTGTATAATGAGTTTAAAAATGTAGCTACACAAATTATGTGTACCGATCAGTTTTTACCCATCGTTTCAGCAGAAGAAGGAAATACCTCCGTAAGCAATGATTATATCTACCAGCCTAATCAAGAAGCATTAGTAGAGCACTTAATTCCAACCTCTTTAAAAATTAAGTTGTACAAGGCTTTGCTAGAATCTAATGCCTCGGAACATGGCGCACGAATGACAGCCATGGACAAGGCTACTGACAATGCTGGTGATTTGCTTAAAGAGCTTAAGCTTAAATATAATCAAACACGCCAAGCGGCCATTACCAACGAAATTTTGGAGATTGTGGCTGGTGCGGAGGCACTTGGGTAATCGGTAAGGTGTATTTCATTTTTCTCAATTAGCTGATACTCAGGCATCTCCTTTGCGTAGCCTCTATGGCAGAGCAAGGCATCACCGAATCTCGAAAAATGAAAATCTTATCCAAAACAACTCTTTTTGTGAAAATTGTCTGTTTTCTGAGTGGACTCACCTTTAAAATAGATAACGGCACAGATTCATTCCCCTTGGCTTATTAGGCCAATGGCTTTACCTACAGGCTTATTAGATAAATATTGATAGCCAAGAAGTTTGGCAGCAGTGCTTGCTAACTGATTTTGATACAGTTGCCCACTTGTTTTAATTTCTCCTAAGCCCTGTGTATCCGGTCCAATAGCCATCATCCATATTTGATCTGTCTCCTTAATTCTTTTGCCATGGCTTTTCCAAGTTTTCTTAGGATTGGTTCCTCTTCCATGGTCTGTGGTGGCTATTTCGGTCAGACCGTGCCACCTATATCGGTTTTACAGTGCCAGTGATTTCGGTTCAAACCGTGCCACTTTGAAAGATGCTGCAAAATAGTAAAAATTATTTATTCATTCTTTAAAATTCCTTTTCTTAACGACTCTCCTTTCAAGTCGATTCGATGGGATGAG